>OGJI01001125.1_pt1 | contig 31446 bp, 25 predicted proteins | sample 1572031 | NCBI WGS metagenome assembly OGJI01 (sample SAMEA2582119, study PRJEB24529) | metagenome | biome: Human gut stool | place: China | collected 2011
TTTATATGTCCTTTGTGCAAGCACCCGGCATCAGATTTTGAAAAAGTAGTAAAGAAAACGGAGATAAAAGAGATGGCAGCAAACAAATACGCTGGAACACAGACAGAGAAGAATTTACAGGAGGCATTTGCAGGAGAGTCTCAGGCAAGAAATAAGTATACCTATTTTGCATCTGTAGCGAAAAAGGAAGGCTATGAGCAGATGTCCGCATTATTTTTAAAGACCGCAGATAATGAGAAGGAACATGCAAAGATGTGGTTCAAGGAATTGGCAGGAATTGGTGATACAAAGGAAAATCTGGCAGCAGCTGCAGAAGGCGAAAATTTCGAGTGGACAGATATGTATGAAGGCTTTGCAAAAACGGCTGAGGAAGAAGGCTTCCCTGAGCTTGCAGCAAAATTCAGGGCCGTAGGAGAAATTGAGAAGCACCATGAAGAGAGATATCGTGCACTTCTTAAGAATATTGAAACTGCACAGGTATTTGAAAAGAGTGAAGTTAAGGTATGGGAATGCCGTAACTGTGGACATATTGTGGTAGGAACTAAGGCTCCGGAGGTATGTACGGTATGTAATCATCCACAGAGCTACTTTGAGGTACATGAAGAGAATTATTAGGGATCAGTTGAAGCTTTTACTCGGAATTCTCCCAAAGCATATGATGATAATTTAATAGAAAATCTGTCTGAAAAGGCGATGCACGATTCTCTGACCAGGCTGCCTAATAGATCATATCTGGAAAGTTTTTTGCAGTATAAATTGTCCGAATATCAGCTATTATGGTATCAACTTCATTGAAGGCTTTGGAAAATAAGTTTATAGCACATGTTTTGACCCCAACATCATTTAAAGCAGCAATGGAGAAAGCATTGCTGCTTTTTTCGATTTAGGTGAAAATAATCACCCGGAATACTTATCAATGCGGGATGCCTATCGTATCTCCGTCGTCCATGGGATCTCATACCGCTTAGCCATTTTCTGGAGCGCTGCGAGAAAATCATCTTTTCCATAGGTCAGATATCCAACATTTAATTTGTATACAGTATCATCTGTATACAGCCGTAGCTTTTTCCAGACTTTTCTGCCGTTCACTTGCACTGCGATTCCCTCAATCCGCCGGATATTTCTCCAATATACATCTTTCTTCCTTCGCAGAGGAAATTTCACCGTCATTTTTTCTTCAAAATATCGGATATTTGTATTGCAAAGCATAAACAGACCGATCAGGCTTACCACGCCGCAGACAGGTGCAAACCATACTGAAAATATTTCAGAAAACGATGAACGCTGCTTAAAAAGCTCCTGCAAGAATATATTGCCATCGGAAGACAAAAGCGCCGCTACATATATTCCAAGCATCATAAGCCCAATAATCGCCAGCACGTAGTACTCCGAACCATAGCGCAGGATACGCTTATTGGGACGGTCATAAGCCTGTGACAGGTAATATCCTTTGACCGCCTCCGGGCACCGGACTTTTACCATCTGACAGAATGTTTCATAATTGACCATGCTGATATCCGCCGTAAATATCTTCGTACCATCTGCCAAATACAGATTTATCTTCCTGTCAAATCCTCCATCGATCCGCCGGATATTCTCCCACGCAAATGTTTTCGGTTTCCGGAATGCCCGCTCAATCTGAATCCGCTCCTGGTCAAAATATGTGCATTCTCTGGCCATCACATTTCCGCCAAAGATCGTCAGAACAAACACCAACACAGCCATGCCCACGCATAGCCCCCACATTCCTATGGCCTCCTCCGGTGCTCCATCCATCACAAACAGCACCGAAAAAAATCCCACAACTACCAGCACCATAACACCAAGTGCATAAAGCAAATATCGTTTTCCGGGCGGCTGGCATAAGATTGACATCCCCGGAGGAATTCTTTTGATCTGCCGTCTGTTCCGCCCCGTGATCAGGGAAATGATACCGGCGAGGAGAGCTAACGCCAGAATAAAAATCAGCCTGTTCATGCGATACCTCCATTTGTTTTATATAATACTTAGCATTCTAGCAAATTACTGACCATACCGCAAGGTTTTTCTTTTGTTCGGATAGTGATTTAAAATGCTGCCCAGGAGCTGGCTTATGTTACAATGATGTTGCATATATGATATATTATTTCTGCGAGCTTGTGTGGTTTTAAGTTAAAATCATTATTGATCCAGTCAACAATTATATTAAGGCGGCCGTGCATTATTTTTCGGGAACCTTTTTTTCAATGTCCTCAAGCAATGCAGATTGATCCTGGTAATGAAGATAAAAGGTTGAGCGGCTCATATCGGATAAGCCGCAGATTTCTTTAATGGTAATCTTTGAAATAGGCTTTGTCTGCATAAGTTCAAGCAGGAAATCATTAAGAATTTTCTTTGTAATAATCGTTCTTCTGTTATTTTTGACAGCCATTATGATTCCATGCAGTATTATTGTGATGCCTATTTAAAAGAGCTTGCTGCCGTAATATAAGCCCAATAGTAGAAAAAGTTAAAAATATCATGGATATAATGTTAGAATTGTACAAAAAAGTGAGTTAAAATACAATAAAAGCAAAAAAATGTAAAGGGGAACTTCTATGGAATATTCAGCAATTTTTCATGATATGGACAAAAGATTCTGCTATGCGGTCGATAAGGATTTATTCGTGATACGCGTGCAGGTAAAGAAGGATGATATGAAGGAGATAATTCTTCACTATGAGGATAAGTATATCCCGATGGAATTGAAGGATACCAGAAAGACGATTCCGATGAAGAAGGCTGCCACATCACAGTTTCATGATTATTATGAGGTGCAGCTTCATATGCATCTGGTATGTCTCCGCTATTTCTTTGAATTTACGGATATGCAGGGGGAAAAGGTATATTACGGTAATTATGAGTTCAGCAAGGAATGTATTACGAACAGGGACAGAATGTTTGACTGTCCGCAGAATCTGAGAGAGGAAGAAATGTTTGAGGTGCCGGAGTGGGCGGCGAACAAGGTGGTGTACCAGATTTTCCCGGCCCGTTTTGCCGCCTCACAGCCGGTGGACAGGAGTCAGTGGTATAAGGCACCGATTACGTCTGCCGATAATCTGCATGGGGATCTCAGAGGTATTATTGAGCACCTGGATTATATCCGGGAGCTGGGAATCGATGTCTTATATATGACGCCTATCTTCAAATCCAATTCCAGCCATAAGTACGATACCATTGATTATTACCATATAGATCCTTCATTCGGAACAAAACAGGAGCTGAGGGAGCTTGTGCAAAAGGCGCATGAGCGTGGAATGAAGGTGGTTATGGATGCGGTATTCAACCATACGGGAAGAGAATTTTTTGCATTTGCGGATATTCTGGAAAAAGGAGAGAAATCGAAATATCGTGACTGGTATTTTATTGATGATTTTCCGCTTAGAAATGAACCGGGACAGCTTCCGAACTTCAAATGCTTTGCTTATTACGGCGGAATGCCAAAGCTTAATCTGAAAAATCCTGATGTTGAAAAATTCGTCACAGACGTTGCCTGCTATTGGATTGAGGAATGTGATATCGACGGATGGAGAATGGATGTAGGTGACGAAATCAGCCATTTTTTCTGGAAGCGCTTCAGAAGGGCAGTCAAGGCAGTGAAGAAGGATGCGCTGATAGTTGGAGAAATATGGCACTACGCAGGGGATTTCCTTGAAGGGGATGAATGGGATACGGTCATGAATTATCCGTTTTATCTTAACCTGATAGATCTGATTGCGGATGAAAAAATCAGTGTGAGCCGGTTCGTACAGAATCTTGGGTATCTGGAGGGCAGGCTTAATAAAAAGTGCTATCCGCTTATGTGGAATCTGATTGACAGCCATGATACGGCAAGATTCCTGCACCTATGTAATAATGATAAGAAAAAACAGCATCTGGCAGCAGCCTTTCAGCTGCTGTTGCCGGGAATGCCTATGGTTTATTACGGAGACGAGGCGGCGATGCCGGGAGCAAATGATCCTGATTGCAGACGTGGCATGTACTGGGATGAGGAATACCGGGACAAGGAGATGTATGAATGGTATAAGCGGCTGATGCAGGTCAGAAAAACACATGCCTGCATCGTGGAAGGCGAACTGATTGAGACAATCACAAGTGACGACGAGGAGACGATTGTTATGCTCAGGAAAAACGGCGAAGAGACCATTGCCTTGATTTTCAACTGCAGCAGCAATGTGAAGAAATTTAATGAGTATGCACAGAAGGTTAATCTGCTCGGTGAGAGCCTCTTTGACGGAAAAGTGGAGGGGCTTGATGCCGCTGTGATAGCACTATAAAACCCTCAGCAAAAAGTCGTGCTATGCATAAATATAATACGTTACACACGCTGAGTTTATAGAGCATGTTTTGCCCCAGGTATCAAAATATAGTAAAAATGCTGAAAAATCAAGGGGGGTGGGGGCGGGCGAATTATGTAAAAAAACAACAAAAATAAAATAAAAAATAACCCATAAAACATATTGACTTTCAAAAAAATTTTTGATATAAAGGGGACAGAAATAAGGTAATGCAGAAATCAAAAAGAAAAAAGAAAGGAAGTAACAACCTATGTCGTCACAGAAGGGTATGATGAAAACGAAGTTGGAGAATATGCATCTGCAGGAAAGGATAAATTATGGTTACAGAAAAGTCATTATTATGATGTTGGTATCAGGACTGTTTTCCATAATAGTCATAGGTGCGCTATTTTCAAATATGCTGTATTATATAAACAATGTTACTGTAGCAGACCAGGCGGTAAAGAACTGTAGGAAGAATGTCAATGCGGCTGCAAGAAATATAAGGGAGATGGCATTGGATAATGATTCTTCAGCTTATGACGGTTATGAGCAGACTGTAAAAAAGCTGCTCGCAGAGGTTGATTCTGAGTTAAAGAAGCTGGAGAAAACGGGGGTGGTTCCGGAATCGGACTATAAGGAATATTCAGCGGCACTTTCCGAATGGGGAAATATCGGTTATACCATTATGGAAGAAATTAAAAGCGGTGATAAGGAAAAGGCAGTTAATGAAATCTTCAATAATTGTACGCCGGCATTGAATAAGGCAGTTGATGTTGCAATCGGTCTGGACGAGATGACGGATGAGATCAGTCATAGGACTGCGAGAACCACCATTATATATGCAGCCGCAGGAATTGTGTGTATCATCGTATGCCTGTCTATGGCATGGACTTTGGCGGGGAGAACAGGCAGAAGGGTGCTTGAAACGATTTTGGAGCCATTACATGAGGTTGAGGCTGTTGCGAAGGAGCTGACAGAGGGAAATCTGCACAGCACCTTGGAGTATCACTCCGAGGATGAGATTGGAAGCCTGGCACATAGCATGCGTAAGTCCATCCGTATTCTGGGAAGCTATGTTGATGATATCGGTCGTGCGATGAAGCTGTTTGCGGAAGGAAATTTTGATGTAAAGCCAGAGGTAGAGTGGAAGGGAGATTTTGTCGGGATTCTGGATTCCTTTATGATGTTTGAGAAAAGCATAGCGGAAACGATTAAGGGAATACAGGGTGTTTCCAACGGTGTTTCAAGCTCAGCGGAGCAGGTGGCTGCAAGCTCTAATGCGCTTGCCGACGGAGCAACGAATCAGGCAGCGGTTGTGGAGGAGCTGACAGCGACTGTAGCAGGTGTCTCCGAGCAGGTAGACAAAAATTCACAATCCGCAAAGGAAATAAGTGCTAAGGTTGATGAGCTTGGAAATGCAATTATTGAGAGCAATGGAAAGATGCATGAAATGGTCAGCTCCATGAATGAGATTAATGAGGCATCAAAGGAGATTGACAAGATTATTGCAACAATCAATGAAATTGCCGCCCAGACAAATCTGCTCGCACTCAATGCTTCTATCGAGGCTGCAAGAGCGGGAGAGGCAGGAAGAGGCTTTGCGGTTGTCGCAAATCAGGTAAATGCACTGGCAGACCAGAGTGCACAGGCGGCAAAGGAATCCTCTGCATTGATTGAGACCTCGGTAAAAGCCGTAGAAAAGGGTATGGTGATTGCAGGACAGACTGCAACGCAATTGGAGGAGGTTGCTGACAGCTCCAAGATAATCACGGAGGAGGTTACGAATATTGCGGTAACCTTAGGGACGCAGGCATCAGAAATCCAGCAGATTAATGAAGGAATTGAGCAGATCAATGATGTTGTCCAGACGAACTCGGCAACAGCAGAGGAGTGTGCGGCTGCAAGTCAGGAGATGAGCAACGAGGCAGAAAATCTGCGTGAAATGATAAGAAAATTTAAGGTTGCAAAATTCGAGAAATAATATAAGGATGTTTTTTGGCGGTAATGAAGCCTGTCTTCATTACCGCTTTTTTTGTGCCTGTCAGAAGGCATCCCCCTTACCCAACGCTTAGTGCTCTACACACTTGAAGTGGGGGATTGTTTATTCTGCGTTCATGCAAGCATGCTTCACAGATTTATGAAAATTGCCCTGGCTCTGAATAGTTACAGAAAACGACAGAAGACAGCTTACAGGAAAAGGTTTAGCTTCCGCTTAAGGACTAATACGTCAGCACATGGCTGCGTGAATGTGGCATAGTGCATATAAAGGCAGGGGTAGAATATAAAAAAATAAGCATGATTACCTAAAGAAAAGTGAAAGAATTTCTTTGAAAACATCAAAAACATAAAAAATGCACAAAAAATTCATGGTTGATATAAAAATTTTCTATATATATATCTTCACGTGTGCAATATAATTAAGACACTTAATAAACGAACATACTTCACAAGGAGGAATTAAGCTATGAGAAAAAACAAAATTTTACCACTGCTTTTAGTAGCAGCAATGACAACAACAGCACTTACAGCATGTAGTTCAACATCGGGCAGCAATGTCGAGAACAGCAAGAAACCACTGGTGTGGTTTAACCGTCAGCCATCCAACAGCTCAACGGGAGAGCTTGACATGGATGCACTCAAATTTAATGACAAGACCTACTACGTTGGCTTTGATGCCAATCAGGGTGCAGAGCTTCAGGGACAGATGGTACTTGATTACATCAAGGCTAATGCAGCAACCATCGACCGTAACGGTGACGGCGTAATCGGCTACATACTTGCAATCGGTGATATCGGACATAACGATTCCATTGCCCGTACCCGCGGTGTTCGTTCGGCACTCGGAACAGGAGTTGATAAGGCAGGAGCGGTTGATCCATCGCCTATTGGAACGAATGCAGACGGCTCCTCATCCATCGTAAAGGATGCGACAATTGAGGTAGACGGAAAGACCTATACCGTTCGTGAGCTTGCATCACAGGAGATGAAGAACTCGGCAGGTGCTACATGGGATGCAGCTACAGCAGGTAATGCAATCGGAACATGGTCAGCTTCCTTTGGCGATCAGATTGATGTTGTTGTATCTAATAATGATGGTATGGGAATGTCAATGTTTAACGCATGGGCAAAGGACAATAAGGTACCTACATTTGGATATGATGCCAACAGCGATGCGGTTGCTGCGATTGCCGAAGGATATGGCGGAACAATTTCACAGCATGCAGATGTTCAGGCTTACCTCACCCTGAGAGTTCTCAGAAACGCTCTTGACGGTGTGGATGTGAATACAGGTATCGGTGTTGCCGATGAAGCAGGCAACAAGCTTGATGAGGGCATTGACTACAGATACAGCGAGGCTGAGAGATCCTATTATGCATTGAACATTGCGGTTACAGCAGCTAACTATCAGGATTTCACTGACTCCACCAAGGTATACAGCAAGGTAGCACATCAGCTTGATACGGCTAAGAGTCCTGAGAAGAAGGTATGGTTAAATATTTACAATGCATCTGATAACTTCTTAAGCTCAACCTACCAGCCGCTTCTTCAGAACTACGATGATCTTATGAACCTCAAGGTTGATTACATCGGCGGTGACGGACAGACAGAGTCTAATATTACTAACCGTCTCGGCAACCCTGGTGAGTATGATGCATTCGCTATAAATATGGTTAAAACAGATAATGCAACATCTTATACATCTCTCCTTCAGCAGTAGAATGATTGAGATATGTCAGCAAAGGCTTTGGAGGTGTCAGGGTATCCTGACACCCCCTTTTCTAAAAGAGGAGTGGTGATATGGCAGAAGACAAGAAGGATATTATTTTGTCGATCCGCGGCATGAGCAAGTCATTCGGAAGAAATAAGGTTTTAAAGCATATTAATCTGGATGTAAAGAAAGGCTCGATAATGGGTCTGATGGGCGAGAATGGTGCCGGCAAGTCGACAATGATGAAATGTCTTTTTGGAACATATCAAAAAGACGAGGGCACAATAATTCTTGATGGAAAGGAAATCAGCTTCGCCGGACCTAAGGATGCCTTGGAAAACGGCGTTGCGATGGTTCATCAGGAATTGAACCAGTGTCTGGAGAGAAACGTGATTGATAATCTGTTTCTCGGGCGCTACCCAAAGAATTCTTTGGGAGTAATTGATGAAGGAAAAATGAAAAAAGAGGCTGCGGAGCTGTTCCGTAAGCTTGGAATAACGGTAGACCTTTCACAGCCGATGAAAAAAATGTCTGTATCAAAGAGGCAGATGTGTGAAATTGCCAAGGCTATTTCATATAATTCTAAGGTTATTGTATTGGATGAGCCGACATCCTCCCTCACGGCACCGGAGGTTGAAAAGCTCTTTAAGATAATGCGGCAGCTACGGGAGCAGGGTATCTCGTTGATATATATTTCCCATAAAATGGATGAGGTTTTTGAGATATGTGATCAGATATCTGTTCTCAGGGATGGTGCGCTGGTAATGACGAAGAACAGCAAGGACACCGACATGAATGAGCTGATTTCAGCTATGGTAGGAAGGTCGCTGGATAATCGTTTCCCTAAGGTGGATAATACACCGGGAGATGTGGTCTTTAAGGTAGAACACTTATCTACAAAATATGCACCGAAGCTTCAGGATATTACCTTTGACGTGAAAAAGGGAGAGATTTTCGGACTTTACGGTCTGGTCGGTGCAGGACGTACAGAGCTTCTTGAGACAATATTTGGTATCCGTACAAGAGCAGCGGGACGTGTTTACTACAATAATAAGCTGATGAACTTCCGCTCCTCCAGGGATGCAATGAACCACGGCTTCGCGTTGATTACAGAGGAGCGTAAGGCGGATGGTCTGTTCCTGAAATCAGACATTACCTTTAATACTACAATTGCTAATATGAAGCAGTACAGATCGGGAGTAGCTCTTTCTAAGGATGATATGGTAAGGGCAACAGCAGAGGAAATACGAATCATGCATACAAAGTGCATGGGACCGGAGGATATGATTTCAAATCTTTCCGGAGGAAATCAGCAAAAGGTAATATTTGGCAGATGGCTGGAGCGTTCACCTAATATATTCATGATGGATGACCCGACAAGAGGTATCGATGTCGGCGCCAAGTATGAGATTTACGAGCTGATTATAGAGATGGCAAAGCAGGGAAAGACAATTATTGTTGTCTCATCTGAGATGCCTGAGATTCTTGGAATTACCAATCGAATCGGTGTAATGTCCAACGGACATCTTGCAGGGATTGTTAATACCAGGGAAACGAATCAGGAAGAGCTGCTTAGACTTAGTGCAAAGTATTTGTAACAGAGAGGAGTACGAGAGCTATGGCAAATGATATCAGATGTCTTTCTATAGAAGATGAAGCTAAGCTTTTAGCACCGATAGATGAATATATCGGCAAAATACAGGAGCAGATAGATGCCCTGCGTGTAGATGGTTCCGACCGGGTTCAGGCGTTGAAAACACATATAGCACTGACGAAGGAGGATAAAAATTATACAAAACAGGAGCGACAGGAGATAATCCGCAAGGATAAGGAACAGCTTGAAAAGGCAAAGGAGATTGAGAAAAAGAATAAGGACAAGGTCTCCGGGCTGATTGCGGATGCAGAGTCGTATCTTGGCGCCCACTATAAAAATGATTATTATAGAAAAGTGGTTGAGAGCTGTGCGGCTGCAACAAAAGCAGAGAATGCCGAGTATGAAGGAATACGCGAAAGGCTTAAGGCGGAGCATACGAAAGCACTTTCTGAGCTTAAGGATAGACAGGAAATCAAGGATGAAAAATATGTATACAAGAACCGCCTGTATGATGCGCAGATGATGCATGAATCCAAGCTTCAGGAAATAAAGGACAGAAAGCATGAGGCATTTGTGCATGAATATCATCTGATTGATCTGCTCCGTATGTCGAAGTTTACTTACGCGCAGAGACGTAAGCAGAAGCTGGAAAATTATAAATATACATTTAATACCTCACAGTTCCTTTATAAAAATGGTCTTTATATTGTAATTATATTAATATTTATTGCTCTCTGCTTTATTACGCCGATTGTAAAGAATACACAACTGTTCACTATGGCGAACATCCTGAATATTCTTCAGCAGGCATCACCGCGAGTATTTCTTGCACTTGGTGTTGCAGGTCTGATTCTGTTAACGGGTACAGACCTTTCCGTAGGAAGAATGGTCGGCATGGGTATGGTAACGGCGACAATCATTATGCATAAGGGCGTTAATACAGGTGGAGTATTCGGTCATATATTTGATTTCACGGGTATTCCGATACCTATGAGGGCGATTCTTGCACTGGTTGTGTGCGTGCTTCTGACAACTGCATTTGCTTCCGGTGCGGGTTTCTTCATGGCAAAATTTAAGATGCATCCATTCATCTCGACAATGGCAAACATGCTTATTATTTTCGGACTTGTAACCTATGCTACCAAGGGCGTGTCCTTCGGAGCAATTGAGTCCTCGATTCCGGCAATGTTCATTCCTAAAATAGGAAGATTCCCGACAATCATTCTCTGGGCGGTTGTTGCGGTTGTGGTTGTATGGTTTATCTGGAACAAGACAACCTTCGGAAAGAATCTGTATGCGGTCGGAGGTAATCCGGAGGCGGCAGCAGTATCGGGTATTTCCGTATTTGCAGTTACAATGGGAGCCTTCGTTATGGCGGGTATACTTTACGGATTTGGTTCATGGCTGGAGTGTAACCGTATGGTTGGTTCCGGTAGTGCCGCTTACGGACAGGGCTGGGATATGGACGCCATCGCCGCATGTGTTGTAGGAGGAGTATCATTTACAGGTGGTATAGGTAAGATTTCAGGAGTTGTAACAGGAGTAATGATTTTTACAGCACTTACCTACTCACTTACTATTCTGGGTATTGATACTAACCTGCAGTTTATATTCGAGGGTATTATCATTCTGGTTGCAGTTACACTTGACTGTCTTAAGTATGTCAAGAAAAAGTAGAAAAAAACTGTGATATAGTAGGCTTTTGGAGAAAAAAAGAGTATAATAAAGAAAAAATGGCACGAATCGGTTATTGGGTAATTCGTGCCATTTTTGTAAATAAAGAAATCTTATCAAGTATGGAGGAGACGGATGTTTAAGTATAAAGTGCTTCTTGTAGATGATGAGGAAGAAGTTACCAATATGATTGAAGAGAGAATCGACTGGGCGGGACTTGGATTTGAGGTGGCAGGCAAGGCTCAGAACGGCGTTAAGGCACTGGAGTTATCAGAAAAGGTACAGCCTGATGTGGTAATTACGGATATTAAGATGCCGTATATGAATGGTCTGGAGCTGGCACGTTATATGAAGCAGGAAAATCCCGGAGTGCGTATTCTCATTCTGACCGGCTTTGATGAATTTGAATATGCCAAGGAGGCGGTTCATCTTGAGATTGATGAATATATTTTAAAGCCTGTCAATGCCGATGAGCTTTCAGAGTGCCTGAGCCGCCTGAAGAGTGTTCTCGATAAGGAAAGAGATGAGAAGCTCAATGTCATCAAGCTGGAGCAGTATTATGCAGATTCCCTTCCTGCACTGCGTGTTAACTTTTTCTGTTCGCTTATTGAGGGGCGTATTCTTGAAGGCGAGGTCAGTAAGTTCCTGAGTGATTATAGGATTTCGCTGCCGGGACCTTATTTCTGCTGTGCAGTCATGCACACATCGCAGAATCATGTTCCGGATGGCATGTCCCCGCTGCTGCTTTCCATGTCGGTGCAGCGGGAGGTTCAGGAGAGACTGAGCGCAAGATGGGATTACAGGTATTTTACTTATCTTGGGAATATCGTCCTGATTTTTAATCTTGAGAGTGAGGACAGCATTAAGAGGCTTACGGATGACAGCGACAGGTTCTGCAGATGGGCAGACCGCTTTTTGGGGGCGGTTGTAACCGTAGGAATCGGCAAGGTGTGCCGGGAGCTGCTGTCTGTAAGGCAGTCCTATGAGGGCGCAAGAGAGGCACTTTCCTACCGCGTAATATATGGAGCCGGACGTTCTATCAATATTGAGGATATAGCACCGAAGGGGCAGGAGCCTTCGGCACAGCTTGAGGATATTGATATGAATGCTGTATTCAAGGCAATACGCATTGGTGTGCGTGAGGATGTCGAGCATGCGGTTCTGGCGCTGGTGAAGAAGCTTAAGGATAGTGCCAAAACAATTGTGCAGCATAATTTTACCGTCATGGAGATTGTTGGAAACCTGTATCGCTTCTGTGGAAATAACCATATGAAATTTGAGGACCATACAGGAAATATCAGGAATGACTACGAAGAGATTACAAGAATGGATGAAAGCGCATTATCGGACTGGCTTGTGAAGGTGTCACTGTCGATTTCGGAGGAATTTAAAAATGTCAGGAAATCTTCACTGTGTTATCTGATTGCGGAGGCAAAAAATATAGTCCGTGACTGTTATTCCGAGCCGGATTTGTCATTGGATACGGTGTGCTCTAAGCTTGGAGTATCCAACTCCTATTTTTCATCCATGTTTAAAAAGGAATCAGGCAGTTCGTTTATAACATATCTGACGGATTACCGGATGCAGCAGGCGGTAAGGCTGCTGCTGGAAACAGAAGAGAAAAGCTACGAAATTGCAGAGCATGTAGGCTATGAAGACGCCAACTATTTCAGCTATGTTTTTAAGCGCAGGTACGGAATGTCTCCTTCAAAGTATCGTATGGAGCATATAGGAAAACAGGTATGAAAAAAAAGAAAAGAAAAGTGTCTGATATACAATCGGTTATCATGCTGGCGCTGTCGCTTATGACGGTAACGACCTCGATATTCATTGGCCTGCTGCTCTATAACCGGTATGAAACGGCAATGCGTCATAATGATGTCAGCAATACACAGAACATGATGGAGTCCATTGTCAGCTCGACGGAGCAATACCTTAAGAGCATGAGACAGCTTGCAAACACGATAAACTATAATATTATACAGGTATATGATGTTTCCGATCCGGAGTTCAACCAGCAGCTCAATCTTATTTATGAAGCGGACAAGGATAAGATACATAGTATTGCACTTTATGATATGGAAGGAGAGCTGATTGTGGCGGAACCGGTCACACTTCAGAAGGAGGGTATCAAGGTTACAGGACAGCCATGGTTTGTGAATGCGGCAGAGAAGGTTGCAAATATGCATTTTTCCACGCCGCATATACAGAACCTGTTCCGGGATGATGCGAAGAGGTATTACCGGGTTATTTCCTTAAGCCAGGCGGTCGATTTCATATCCGGGGACCGTCCGGAAAATGGAATACTGCTGGTGGATATGAAGTATTCCTTTATTGAGAAGCTGTTCAGCCGGATCAATTATAAGAGCAGTGAGCATTATTATTATATATGTGACAGAGATGGAAAGCTGATTTACCACCCTTACGCGAATGAAATCAGCAATGGCATGTTCAGTGAGAATGTGGATATTCCATGCAGCAATGAGGATGGAATATACCGGAATCAGCTCAGTCCCTCCGGCGAAAAACGGACTATTATAGTAAATACTATTTCTTATACCGGCTGGAAGCTGGTCGGAGTTGTACTTGAGGATGTCAGGACGGACAGTGTGAAGCAGTTCCGTATGTACATGGTAATTATTGTTATCATGCTTATCATGATGCTGCTTGTGGTCAACAGGATTGTCTCGAGGAAGATTTCCAGCCCTATTATCAAGCTGGATGCATCTGTGACAGCATATGAGGCGGGTGAAAAGCCGGATATTTATATAGGGGGTTCATACGAAATCAGACATTTGGGAAATTCTGTCCAGAAGTCCTATGAGGAGATTGAACACCTGATGACGGAGATTGTTGCCCAGCAGAACAAGCGCAGGAGGAGTGAGCTGGCTGCACTGCAAAGCCAGATTAATCCGCATTTTCTTTATAATACTCTGGAGTCAATCACCTGGATGATTGAGGGCAACAAAAATAAGGATGCGGTTTTTATGATTTCGGAGCTTGCCAAGATTTTTCGTATAAGCCTGTCAAACGGAAAGACAATTATCAGTATTGAGGATGAGCTGAAGCATTGCAAAAACTATATGAATATACAGAAGTACCGCTATAAGGAGCGCTTTGTGACGGAGTATGATGTCTCGGAGGAAATCCATCAGTTCTGCACGGTGAAGCTTATCATACAGCCGATTCTGGAAAACGCTATATACTATGGTGTAGGGAATATGGATGCTGACGATAATCCAAGGATTCTGGTTAAGGGCTGGAGGACGGATAATGATATATATCTGGCAGTATCGGACAACGGCATGGGAATGAGACAGGAGGATGTTAAGAATATTTTGTCGGATAATAAGAAGGTGCCAAAGCACGGCTCGGGAGTGGGACTGATTAATGTACACACGCGCATTCAGCTGATGTTCGGCGCAGAGTACGGTCTTATTGTCGAGAGCGAGCCTGATGAGGGCACAACGGTAACAATCCACCTTCCGGCGATACCGTATACGGAAGAAAATTGTGAGCTTTTGGAGAATGGGGTTAAAAAGCCCGGGAATGAGGGTGACGATGAAAAAACCTAAAACCACCTTTCTGCTGTCTGAAATATGTCTTGCCATATTACTGCTGCTGTGTGTGCGTCAGATATTTGCAGACGAAAAGCCACAGAAGAGGGTAGCAGTTATCGTTGAGAAATCCGGTGATGAAAAATGGGATTCCTTTTTTAACGGTGTCAAGCAGGCAGCAAGAATGCAGAATATACATCTTATTATCTGTAATACGGATGAGATTGAGAATGCACAGGAGGAGAGAACCCTGATATATGAGCAGCTGGATAATCAGGTGGATGCTTTTATTATTCAGGCGGCACCGGGGAATGACACAGAGACGGTGTTAAAGGAGCTTCGCACACAGAAGCCGGTTATACTGGTAGCCAATGATGTTCTGGGCAACGCCGGTAAGAGTGGTCAATCGAAGCGCTCCGGTCTGCCGGTTATCATGCCTGATAATTATTCCATGGGCTATGCGCTGGGAGAGGATCTGGTGAACAGAAATGTCATTGAGGGAAGAAGCGTTGGAATTGTAGGCGGGCTTGGAGGGACGGAATATGCCGCAGACAGCAGGCATGGACTGCTTGATGCGCTCGCAGCCTCGGGCTGTGAAATCGCTTTTGATATTGGTGTGACTTATGATGTGTCAATTACTGAGGCACTCAGGCAGCAGAGGACTGTGGATTATCTGTTCGTGCTCGACACAAATGCACTGGAGCAGGCGGCAGCGATGTATGCAGGAAAAGAAGGAACCGGCACGAAGCTCTATGGAATAGGAAACAGCATGAAGTGTGTGTATTATCTGGATGATTCCGTAATTGACGGGCTTATTTTAGTTGATGGCTACAGCATGGGGTATAAGAGTATTCTGGAGCTTTCCCATGTGCTGAATAAGCGTTTATATGTCGCTTCGGATTATGTCATTGAGTACAGGCTGATTCATAAGGAGGATATTTTCCGGGAGGATGTACAGCAGTTCCTCTATACCTATGATTGAGGCCGGTATGAATGGGGAATGGAGATTAGTGTGAAAAATAAACGGATAATAAAGGTTATTATATTATGTCTTTTACTGTGTATGACGGGCTGTCACAAGGATAATGGTGTAAACAGGAATATTCTTAGGGTTGGTGTAGTGCTGTACACGCAGGATGACCCTTTTATCAATGCGTTGACGGAATGTATGAAGGAAAATTTTGAGAAATATGAGTCGGATACTTTTAAGATAACGATGACGGTTCGTGATGGCAAAAATGATCAGGATATCCAGGACAAGGTTGTTGGAGAGGTGATTGATGCGGGCTGTGACATACTCATTATCGACCTGGTTGACCGGACGGAGCCGTCAAATATAATTAAAATGGCAAAGCAGCAGAACATACCTGTTATTTTCTTTAATCGTGAGCCGGTATATGAGGATATAATGCAATGGGACAAGCTGTACTATGTCGGAGGGGACGCAGCACAATCCGGTACGCTGCAGGGAGAGATTGCGGCAGAGATTATATGTGGGGATTATGCGGCAGACCGCAACAGCGACGGTAAGATTCAATATGTCCTGCTTGAGGGTGAGGCAGGGCATCAGGATGCTATTATGAGAACCGACAGTGTGGTTAGCACTATTCAGAATGAGGGCATAATTCTGGAGAAGCTCAGCTATCAATTCGCTAACTGGAACCGGGGTCAGGCTGAGAATAAAATGACCCAGCTTATTAACCGGTATGGAACCGATATTGAGCTTGTGATTTCCAATAATGACGAGATGGCACTTGGGGCGGCTGCGGCATACGATGCACTTGGGTATCAACAGGACAGCCGCCCGGTCATTCTCGGAATCGATGGGCTTGACAGTGCTCTTGAAGCTGTTAAAAAGGGCTATATCCAGGGTACGGTATACAATGACAAGGAGGGACAGGCAAGCCGGATATCAGGTCTTGCACTGAGTCTGTTCCTTGGGGGGGTTCTGCCGGACAGTGATTTTGAAAATGGAAGATATATCTTTCTGCCGTATCATAAGGTTACGGAAGATAATGTTGATGAGTTTTTAAAGTAAGGGTTATCAGGATATGCCGGCTTCGGTGGCACATATATAGAAAATCTTTATCAGAGTTCTTAGAACAACATTATAAAATAGAAAATCAGAGAGGAAATCAGAGATGGAAGAATGGTTGAACAGCTATTATGCGGAGCTGGATCCTGTAAAGAGACAGCAGATACTTGAAGAGAACAGCCGTGATACGCAGAGTGGGGATGGACTGCTCCGCCATCAGCTCTGGACAGCCAGATATGGCAAGGGAAAGCCGAAAAGCGATGCCTTTGTCGGATATCTGATGAATTTGAAGTATATTGCGGACAGTGACAGGCTGGATCCGGGAGGCAGGAAGAAGAAGCTTGCCATAGAAGCGCTTATGGGGCTCAGGCTGTATGAATTTGAGAAAAAAAGTGAGCTGGAGCAGGAAATAATAGTGTCGGAGTTGAAAAATACCTGTAAAAGGTATATGGACATCAGCGCCGGCGGAAGAGGATTCACGTCTGTGATTTTCGGGATGGGACAGCTGTCAGAGGAGAGCATTGCCGGAAAGCTTGCGGAGCAGGTCAGCAAATTTGCCTATGAGGCTCCGCATATCCTTAGGCTGGACAAGGAATTCGAGCCTCTTCAGAGGGCGGCGGTGGAGGTATTCTGCGAGCTGTATCCCAATCGAGTGCATTTCCTGAAAAAAAGATAACATGATTCAGGTGTCAAAACATGCTAATCTAATTTATGAGTGTATAATGTATTATATTTATGCATATCAGCTCCGTTGTCCGAAGCAAGATGTTCTAAGAACTCAGCCGAAAATAATCCGGCGTACTGTTCAGGTCTATCTGGTAATCAGCCTTTCATAGTCCATGACGTGAAGTGGTTTCGAGAAGAGGTAGCCTTGAATGTCATCACAGTTCTGTTCCTGAAGATAGGAGAGCTGGGATTCGTATTCGACTCCTTCAGCCGTGATGTGCAGTCCAAGATGACGTCCCATCTTGATAACGTAGTGGAGCAGTGTTTCGCCGTCCTTCTCGCCTATGCAGTCGATAAGGCTCTTGTCGAGCTTCAGTGTGTCAAAGCAGTGCATGTTGAGTGTTGCCAGTGATGAGTAGCCTGTACCGAAATCATCCATCAATATGCGAACACCGCTAAGGCGGAAATGTTCGAGAATCCTGGCAATGTCTGCTTTTCCCGAAATGGCACTCTCAAGCACCTCCAATTGTATGTATTCGTGAGGAAGCTCGAAGGAATCAAGTATACCAAGGTATTTATCGACGACATTGGCACCGTAGATTGTCGCACGGCTTATGTTGACAGACACAGGGCATACCTTGAAGCCCTTATCCAACCAGTATTTCTGCTTATGGCATACCTCCCTGAACACATATTCATCAAGGCGCGATATGTAGCCGTCGCGCTCAAAAAGCGGTATGAAGCGTCCGGGCGGAATGAGCTTGCCATCTGTCTCACGCCAGCGTACCAGTGCCTCAGAGCCGACAATTTCCTTGGTTGATGCTGAGTATTTAGGCTGATACCATATCTCAAAGTTATGGTTGGATATGGCAAAATCAAAACGCTCCTCAAGCTGCTGGTTTTTGAGAAGCTCCTCATGGTCAAGCTCACTATAGAAGGCATAGCATTTATCGTGCCGTTCCTTGGCAAATTCACATCCGATCTTGGCCTTATTGTATGAATCATCAAGAGCTGTTATGTCCTCCATAGGATATATTCCGAAGCAGGCTCTTACTCCGGGTGCATCATAAGCTATAGCGAGGTCATGTACCTCATCGGAGAGCTGTTTAAGACGTCTTGAAACATCGGTGTCATTTGACATATTGAGCAGCATTACAAAGTAATCGTCCCTCACGCGGGCAGCATATTCATTATCTTTTATCGATTGTTTTATAAGCTCCCATGTCTTCTTGATCATGTCATCGGCAGCAGCACTTCCGGCGGTTATGGTAATATTCGAAAAATGCTGGATGTCCATTGAGACTATATATCCGCAGCGGATTCTGGACTTAGTGAGAAGCTGCCTTTTAAAGTATGCATAATTGGCACCTCCGGTCAAGGAGTCTCTGTAGGCGAGACGCTGTACAAGGCGCCTCTGGGAGCTGAATATAATCAGATAAGATATCATTGCCGCAATAACCAGAAAGATACTTAGGAATATCATAAGATACATTGTGTTGCGGACAGGCTTGATACGCTGTAATAAATAATCTGTAGGAACCAGCGTGAACACATTCCAGACAATCTCACCATCGGCGATAAGAATAGGCGTTCTGTAGTAGTAGTATTCAACAGAATCTATAAATAATTTTCCGAGGTTAGGTGTGTTGGAGGAAATATTTCGGCGGATGGTATTGATTACCTCTGTGTTGCCGGGATTCCTGGATAATATGTCGGTGTACAGGTTCTGTGAAAGCTGTATGGAATCATAACTCATGGCAATGGATATATCACCGGCTTCATTGGTAGCAAAGCTGCAGCCCTGCCCTTCAAAGCATTCCACCTGCAAGGAGGCATTGATGACCTCAGCGTCATACACAAGACCGAAAACACCGAGAAGCTCATTCGTTGTATCGTCATACATAGGGGATGAGAAAATAATGATTTTTTCATCGGTATCAGGACGGAGGGCATCTGTCAGTACACCGGTGATGGTCGACTTGCCCTGCAGTCCTCTTTTGAAAAACTCCCTGTAGGATAGGTTCGTTCCGACATTGTCTGTGGTGTAGGCTGTTCCGTCCGGGGTACAGTAGGTTACGCGTTTCAGATTATCAGCCTTAACAAAGCCCTTGAGAAGCATGACGTTTCCGGATATGTCGCCGGGAAGCTCCTTAATCTCGGCAAAAAGACTATCTAAAAGCATGTAGTTGTCATTGAGCTGGTTGCTTATGGCAAGAGCATTCTGGTTGGCAACGTCAATAAGATTAGTTTCAAGCTGGTGCTCCAGCTCATTGCTTATTTGTTTGGTGCAATAAATTACGGAAAAAAAGAAAAGAATTAATATTATTAAAGATATTAAGGCGATTTTATAGCCTTTTTTCTTAAAGTTTATATTCATTAAAGGTCTCCTTGTGGGGTCATGATAGTGCTTTCATTTAAGCACACCACAAAAATAATTATACTACCAATATTAATATGTAGCAACGAAACAGAAACTAAGGTTTGGTAAAGAAAGTTATCCGGAATACTTAAAGCTGCTTTCGGTAAAAAAACATTGCTAGTAATAGAATTTTTTTATATAATGATAAATGTTTTTAAAGCTGTGTGTCAGTGACTTGATACAAAAATGCCCGGAATGCTGCGGGCAGCTCCCGGATATGGATGCCGGGGAAGTGAGGATTGGATAGTTAATATGAGATATATTGTATTTGATTTGGAATGGAATCAGTGTCCGAACGGCAAGAGCGATGAGGTTGCGGAGCTTCCGTTCGAGATATTTGAGATAGGTGCCGTGAAGCTGGATGATGATATGCAGCGTATCGACAGCTTTTCGTGTTATATTAAGCCGAAGGTATACAAGGAGCTTCACTATATTGCGAAGGGACTTACGCATGTCACGGAGGAGCTTTTGGAGGACGGAAGGGATTTTGAGGATGCGGTGAAGGATTTTCTTGACTGGTGCAGTGCGGACGGAGAGTACAGAATGTGCACCTGGGGGACTTCGGATCTTGTGGAGCTGCAGCGCAACATGAAATATTTCGGCATAGGGAATCCCCTGGAATATCCGCTGTTTTACTATGATATACAGAAGCTTTTTTCGATTGACAAGGAAGACGGAAAGTCAAGAAGGTCGCTGGAAACGGCTGTCGATATGCTGGGAATTGAGAAAAATATAGACTTTCACAGTGCAATAAGTGATGCGGAGTATACAGCTAAGGTCTTTGAGGGTATTGATTTTGGAAGGGTAGGGGGATATTTTTCGATAGATACCTATAGAATACCTGCAGGTGTCAAGGACGAGATAAGAGTTAATTACGGAACCTATGAGAAATATATTACCAAAGGGTATGATACTAAGGAGGAGCTGGTGAACAATACGCGCCTTCTGTCCACAAGGTGCTATCTGTGCGGACAGACCGCACGGAAGAAGATTCGCTGGTTCTCAATGAATTCCAAGATGCATTATTGCCTTGCCGAATGTAAGGAGCATGGATATATCAAGGGGCGTTTCAGAGTCAGGGAGGATGACAACGGGAAGTATTATGCCTCAAGGGTGCTTAAGCTTACAGGCGAGGCGGGCGCTGAGGAGGTCAGGCAGAGACAGCTGGAAGTCCGCAAGCGCCGCCGCGATAAGAGACAGAAAAAGAAATCATAATCAGAACCGCAGACCATGGCGGTTCTTTTTTGCATTTATAATAAGTAACAGCACAATCAGAATAAAAACACATACGATGCTGATGAACAACCAGAGGTTGATGTAGATAAAATGCCCGGTCACGGTAACCGCATTTGACAGAGGTGAGGCGGAGGTGTCCGATGCCAGGTATGGGAGGGCTGAATCGGATGCAGCAGAGCCGCCGGATTGAATCTGGCTATCGGATGCAGCGGAGCCATCTGCTGGCTTCCGGTTATCGGAAGGAATGTCACCGGACGCTGCCGCCCCGGAAAAATACAGGCTGGTGTGTCCTGCTTCATGTGCGCCGTAGTAGTAATAGATATCTGCAAGTATGCTTGAGGCGGTATTGCTGTCGTCAGAAGCAGCTGACGCCGTTTCACTGTCGGTGTTTATCGTATCTGAAAGGCTGCCGTGCTGTCTGTATATAATTTCCTTGGTCAGGTCGCCGAAGGAGGCATTTACCGGGATTATGACACAATCAGAGTCCGGCACGGACAGGCATATATCTGAATTTATATTCAAGGCCTTTCCGCTTATTCCGAAACCGCCCAGCCCTAAGCCCTGATTGAAGCTGAAGGTATCCTCATTCTGTGAGATATTAAGCTTGTGAAAATTGTTAAATCCAAATTCAAATAAGGCAGTGGTATCAATATAGCGCTGTTCATCGGTTGAGTTGAATATGACGCATATCAGACGGATTCCGTCCTTCTGTGCAAATGTGGCAAGGGTGTGTCCTGCGGCATCCGTGTAGCCGGTTTTTCCGCCGATACAATATTCGTACAGGTACTTTCCTGTTACCATGCTGTGCGACAGTCTGTAATAGCGTGTGTCGGAGGTCTTGTTCGTCGGAGGTACGGAATATGATTTCTTATATGATATAGCATTCATAATGACAGGGTAATCAAGCACCGCACGGCATATAAGAGCCATATCATAGGCGGTCGTGTAGTGATTAACATCGGTAAGACCGCTCGCATTGGTAAAGTGAGTGTTAAGACAGCCAAGCTCAGCCGCTCTTTTGTTCATCATATTGGCAAAATTGGCGACCGAGCCTCCGACATGTTCGCCAAGAGCATAGGCAATATCATTCGCTGATTTAATAAGCATCATATTGAGTGCCTGTTCAACACTGAATTCCTCGCCTGTCTTAAGTCCTGCGTTTGCGTCGCCGTACTTTACGCTGGATACTGCGTTGGCGCTCACGGTCAGAGTGTCGCTCAGATTGGCATTTTCTGCGACAATCAGTGCGGTCATCAGCTTGGTGACGCTGGCAGGGTAACATTTTTCGCCGCTGTTTTTTTCATACAGGACAATTCCGCTGTCGGCATCCATAAGAATGCAGTTGCCGGACACAATATCAGGTGGTATCGGATATTCGTCCGTGTTCGTGGACTGATTATCTGCATAGACAATATCCGGTCGGATATTGAGTGTGAGCATGGATAGGCAGGCGATCAGCACGAAAAGTGTGCGCAGATGGCCGTGCTTTCGTGTATATGTGCTGAGTATGTTTGACGGTGGTTTTATTCTATGGTTCATGGTGGACTCCGATTTATTTTTTATATTACACGGGAGCAAATATCCCTCCCACAGACTTCATTGTAGTACATTATACGTCCGTTTTCCACAAAAAAATTGCAACATGGGGGATTGTCTGGTAGAATTATAAGGGTATAGGCTGATTTTTACCCGAAAATATTGAATCAGACTAAAAGCACAATGTCAGAAAGCAAATAGAAAAACATTATAAATAAAAACAGGGATGATAAGCGCAGGACGCATAAGCACATTGTCATCCGGAAAAGAGGGAATATGTCTGAGAGAATAGAACTGTTCGTGCCGGGACGTCTGTGTCTGTTCGGAGAGCATAGCGACTGGGCGGGGCTTCACCGGAACATCAATTCGGCAATTATACCGGGTGAGGCGATTGTAACAGGAATTGAGGAAGGTATATATGCCACCGTTGAGGCGGCGGATAAATTCATAATAGAGAGTGACCTTGGAGAGGAGACCTTTACCTGTGCGATGGATACGCAGGTTCTTAGAAAGACTGCGTGTGAGGGCGGATATTTTTCCTATGTTGCAGGTGTGGCTTCATATATAAATGAGCATTACAGTGTCGGCGGTCTGAGGATTCACATAACCAGACGTACGCTTCCGATTAAGAGCGGACTGTCATCAAGTGCCGCTATATGTGTTCTCACGGCACGCGGCTTCAATCAGATATATGGGCTTAAGTTAAACACAATCGGTGAGATGAATATTGCATTCATAGGTGAGCAGAGGACGCCGTCAAGGTGCGGCAGACTTGACCAGGCCTGTGCATTCGGAGTCAAGCCGGTCCACATGACATTTGACAGTAATGAGGTGGGAGTGCAGACGATAAAGCTTGGAGGCACATTCTACTGGGTAATTGCAGACCTTAAGGCGGGAAAGGATACGGTAAAAATTCTTGCAGACCTCAACAAATGCTACCCTTTTGCACAGAATGACAAGGAACGTGCGGTTCAGGAGGCACTCGGAGCTGATAACAGGGAGTACATTGAACAGGGAGTGCGCCTGTTAGAGGAAGGGGATGCAGAGGGACTTGGCGGGCTGATGCGCACGGTGCAGGAAAACTTTGACAAAAAGGTAGCGCCGGCATGTCCGTCACAGCTTAAATCCCCGGTTCTCCACTCGGTTCTTTCCGATAAGGAGCTTGACAAGTGGATATATGGCGCCAAGGGTGTAGGCTCACAGGGGGACGGAACAGTGCAGCTTCTTGCTAAGGATGAGGAATGTCAGAGGGCTGTCATAGATTATCTCAGCAATGTGCGTGGCATGGAGGCATTTCCGCTAACGCTCAAGCCTAAGCAGGCGGTGAGAAAGGCTGTTATTCCTGTTGCGGGCTTCGGAACCAGACTTTACCCTGCGACAAAGGCTATCAAGAAGGATTTTCTTCCGGTTCTCGATAAGGATGGGCTTTTCAAGCCGGTTATTATGGTGCTTTTAGAGCAGCTTGTACAGTCGGGAATAGAGGAGGTGTGCCTCATCATCGGACGTGAGGAGCAGAAGCTGTATGAGTCATTTTTTGCCCCTATGTCCAAGGAAAATTATGACAAGCTTCCTGAGGATAAGCAGAAGTACGAGGATAATCTGGTGAAGATAGGCAGAATGATTCATTATGCCTATCAGGATGAGAGAAGAGGCTTCGGGCACGCTGTGTACCAGAGCAGGGACTTCGCTGAGAGCGAACCTGTACTTCTGCTTCTCGGAGATATGATATACGAATCCTATATAGGAAAGACCTGCTCAAGCCAGCTTATAGACTGCTACGAGGCTTATGGGCTTCCGGTGGTATCCATGCATGAGGTGCCTAAGGAGCAGGTGGTTCATTACGGCATTATGCACGGCGTGTGGGAGAGCCCTAAGGAGGAGCAGATGCGCTTAGACTGCATATATGAGAAGCCGACAGTGGACTATGCAGAGGAGAATCTTGGCATCAGGTGCAAGAACGGCAGCAGGTATTTTGCGGTATTCGGGCAGTATATCCTCACGGAGGAGGTGTACAAGGTTCTCGAAAAAAATATCCGTGAAAATAAGGAAAGCCGCGGTGAGATACAGCTCACGGATGCACTTGAGGAGGTTAGAGCCACAACAGGTATGATGGGCTGCCGCATAAAGGGTAAGTCCTATGATGTCGGACTGCCGCAGATGTATATTGAGACGGTGAGGGAGTTTGGGAGAATATAAAATACATTTTTGGATTTTTGAAAGTGCAAAATTTACACCTTGATAATTGACGAAGTGCAAAAAATACACTATTATGATTATGGAGGTGCAAAATGGGCGAATTAAAGAATATAAGAAAAGAGAAGAAATTAACGCAGCAGCAGGCAGCTGATTTGATCGGAATTTCACTTCGTTCATATAAATCCTATGAGAACGATGAGGATAAATCGGAAAGCATCAAATATAAGTATATTTTACAGAAATTGTCCGAAGTAAATCTGATTGATGAGGAGAATGGAATATTAGAGCTTGCAGATATAAGGTCAAAGTGCTCAGAAGTATTTGAAAGATACGAAGTGGATTTCTGTATTCTTTTTGGCTCGTATGCCAAGGGAAAGGCAAAGCCGAACAGTGATGTCGACCTTATAATTTCGGGAGATGTGCATGGCTTGAAATTTTATGCCTTGGTCGAGGAAATCAGAACCGCGTTGCACAAAAGGGTTGATTTGCTTGATGTGTCACAATTAAACGACAACATGGAACTGATAAAGGAAGTATTGAGGGACGGAATAAGGATATATGGATAATGTGAAGAATGACCGATATTATGCATATAAAATTCAGCAGGACTTGGAATTTATTGTGCTTCATATGAAAAATATTGACATAACGGAATTTTCCACAAATGAAATTCTTTTGGATTCCATGCTGTTTCGAATGATACAAATTTCCGAAAATGCACGAAAGCTGTCCGATGAATATAAGCAGCAATGCAATAATATTCCGTGGAATGCCTTATACGGACTGAGAAATCGCATTGTGCATGACTATGGAAATGTGGATTTAAGGGTTGTTTTTGACACCTTAAAGCATGATATTCCGGAATTGTTAGAAATGATTAGGAGAGAATAAAATGAGACTTAGAAACGTACCCGGTGCCAGAGAGGCGATGGTTGAGAGTGAATATGTTGTAAATGAGCCGAAGGAATACAAGGGCAGATGGAATGAGCTGTTCGGCAACAGCAATCCGATCCGTATAGAGGTCGGTATGGGTAAGGGAAGATTCATCATGCAGCTTGCGGCTGAGAACCCGGATGTCAACTATGTGGGAATTGAGAAATATTCAAGTGTGCTTATCCGCGCACTTGAAAAGCAGGAGGAGGCGCAGCTTCCGAACATTATTTTTATCAGAATGGATGCCGAGGAGATTACGGATGTGTTCGGAGAGGGCGAGGTTGACCGCATATACCTCAATTTTTCCGACCCATGGCCGAAGGACAGGCATGCGAAGAGGCGCCTTACCTCAAGACAGTTCCTTGCGCGCTATAATCAGATACTTAAAAAGGACGGACAGTTGGAGTTCAAGACGGACAACAGGGTATTGTTCGACTTCTCCGTTGAGGAGGTTGAGCCGGCAGGCTGGCATATCAAGGAGCTTACATACGACCTTCACAACGATGCCAGGATGAATGAAGGAAACATCATGACCGAGTATGAGGAGCGGTTCTCGGGGCTGGGGACGCCTATCAATAAGATGATTATAGACAGGGAATAGATATATAATAGGAAGATTAAGACACGGCATTAAGAACCTTTTCGCTTCCCCCTCATATAATGTATCAAGACTTAGTCAGTATGTGGGTGCTGTTATATGGGCAAAGGCTATGAAGGTAAAATGCGGTGCTTTGCATATAAGCACAAGAAGCTTAATAAGCACCTGTGCCAGCTTAAGAAGTCGCTAGATGAGCTGGCGGAGGCATTAGGGTGCGGGAAGAAAAAGTGTAAATGTTAAAAGGCCACAGAATAAAACAGTATATAGTATAATATGTATGATGTTGAGGTCAAAACATGCTAATTTAATGTACGAGTGTATAACGTATTATATTTATGCATATCAGCTCCGTTGTCCGAAGCAAGATGTTCTAAGAACTCTGATAAAGGTATTCTATATGTCCGCCACCGAAGCCGGCATACATCCGTGTATGCATTGCTTCTAAAGCAGCATCCGTGCTGCTTTTGGCTGGGGACTTAGCAGAGTTCTAAGAACATCTAAGCTTCTCCCAAAAGTCGTGATATGCATAAATATAATACGTTATACACGCTAAGTTTACAGCACATATTTTGACCCCAACATCATATGTATGCGATTGCGAAAAATAACATACCAAGTGATACACCATACGATTATGTGGAAATATATTATATAAAATAAAAGCAGAACACAGCTAATGACTTATCACCTGTGTTCTGCTTTTTGCTGTTTTAATACCTGAACCGAAGCGGTTATCTATTTTAAGAACATTCGTATCATCTTATCCATAAATGAGCTGTACGGCTGGTAGCGCATTGGCAGGTCGAGCCAGGTCTTTTTGTCGACGATGCTTTTCTTATGCGTGAAGGTGTCAAAGCCGTCGCGACCATGGTAGGAGCCCATTCCGCTGCCGCCGACACCGCCGAAGCCCATGTTGGAGGTAGCGAGGTGGATTATTGTGTCGTTTACACAGCCTCCGCCGAAGCTGATGCCGGAAGTGATTTTTTTGATAAAGTGTCTGTTTCCTGAAAAGACGTAGAGCGCTAATGGATGGTCAAGCGAGTTGATTTTTTCTATCATTGCGTCCTCGTCATCGTAAGGGATGACAGGCAGCAGCGGCCCGAAGATTTCCTCCTGCATGACGGCATCATCGTAGGTAATATCGCGCATTATGACAGGCTCAATGCGCAGGGCGGCAGTATCCGCGGCACCGCCCAGAATAACCTTTTTCTTATCTATAAGGCCAAGAATACGGTTAAAATGCTTTTCATTGATTATCTTTCCGTACTCAGGATTCTCAAGAGGTTTGTCGGAGAACTGCCTGATAGTCTCCTGCTTAAGATATTCTATGAGCTTCTCATAGACGTCACGGTGGCAGAGGACATAGTCCGGGGCGACGCAGGTCTGCCCGCAGTTCAGATATTTTCCGAACACGATACGTCTTGCCGCGAGCCTGAGGTTCGCATCAGGAGCCACTATGCAGGGGCTTTTGCCGCCCAGCTCAAGGGTGATGGGGGTAAGGTGCTCCGCTGCGTGGCGCATGACCTCCTTTCCGACGGCTTTGCTCCCGGTAAAAAAGATGTAGTCGAAGCCGGCATCGAGAAGACAGGTGTTCTCTGCACGTCCGCCTGTTACAACTGCAACGTACTCAGGCGGAAAAATCTCGGAGATTATTTTACCGATAATTTCGCTGGCTGCCGGCGAGTAGGCGCTTGGCTTGACGATAGCGGTATTTCCGGCGGCGAGGGCGTCGACAAGCGGTTCCATGGTGAGAAGAAAAGGGTAATTCCATGGGCTCATTATAAGCACATTTCCGTAGGGCGACGGCTTTACATAGCTTCTTGAGGCAAACTGGGCGAGCGGTGTTGCCACGGTGCGCTCACGCGCAAAGCGCTTTACATGGGAGAGCATGTAGCTTATTTCGCTCAGTGTGAGTCCGACCTCACACATATAGCTTTCCTGTGAACCCTTTCCGAGGTCCTTTTTTAAGGCGGCCATAATATCAGCTTCATGTGTTTTAATGGCTGACTTCAATTTTTTCAGTGCTGATATTCTGTATTCTGTCTTAAGTGTGGCTCCTGTGGCAAAGAAGCTTCGCTGGGAGCTTAACAGCTCCTGGATTTCTGAGTTGGTCATGTTGGGGGCTCCTATTATTTAATGTAATAAGTGATAGTTTTCAGTGGTCATTGGCTCACTGCATGGTAGAAATGCTCCAGCTCCTTCGCATTCATGAGCACCGGAACGGGGTAGAGCGGGTTACCCTCGGCGTCTGCGTGGCGGGCAAGCTCAGGAATATCCTCAGCCTTGATGCCGGCAAGGGTGCGTCCGAGAGAAAATTCGTCGAGCATGCCCTCTATGGCACAGATGAATTTCTCAGCAGCTACACAGTCGGTGTCATTTTCATCGGACAGTCCGGCGGCATTGGCAAGGTCATGGAGCTTTCTCTGAGCTGCTGCAGCGTAATCACGCAGAACCACCGGCAGCAGGACGGCATTGGCAAGTCCGTGGGGAATGTTATATTTTCCGCCCAGAGAGTGTGCCACAGCGTGTACATAGCCGACATAGGATATTGTAAATGCGACACCGGCGTAGTAAGAGGCGTGAAGCATATTTTTTCTTGCTGTCATATTATTGCCATCATGGTAGGCGGTCTGCAGGTTCGCAAAAATTAATTGAACTGCCTTGAGCGCCGCCTTGCGGGTCTTTTTGGTGGTGGAACGTCCAATATATGCCTCAACCGCGTGTGTCAGGGCATCGAGTCCGGTGGAGGCGGTTATAAATGGTGGAAGTGAGCGTGTAACCTCCGGGTCAAGCACGGCGTACCTTGGGATAAGCGGAAAATCGTTGATTGGGTATTTGACGCGGGTGCATGCATCGGTGATGACCGCAGCGAGGGTGGTTTCGCTTCCTGTTCCGGCAGTGGTCGGCACTGCAAAAAGCGGTGGCAGTGGGCGGATAACCTTCAAAATGCCCTTCATTTTCATAAGCGGGGTCTTAGGACGTGCAATGCAGGCACCGACAGCCTTGGCACAGTCCATCGAGGAGCCGCCGCCGAAGCCAATCAGGGCCTGACAGTTGTTTTCCTTATATAAATGCAGAGCCTCCTCGACATTGTCCGTGGTAGGGTTGGCAACAGTGCCGTCATATACGGTGCAGAAAATATTGTTTTGCTCCATAAGCTGTTCAAGACGGCTTGTGAGCCCGAGGCTGCGGATTCCCTTGTCCGTGACAAGAAGAACATGGTTAAGCTTAAGGGCTTTCAGCTTGTCTATGAGCTCGTCCATTCCATGAAGAAGCTCAGGGGAGCGGTATGGAAGGAACGGGATTGCAAGCTTGAAAACAGTCTGAAATGTGCGGCAGTATAGCTTTTTTAATGGATGCATGTGGGAAAACCTCTCTTTATAAGATTTTAAATTTCTAATTCAGTCCGGTTGAAATACAGCCGTCAAATGCACTGGTTCGCAGATGTATGTTAAGTCCCGGAATACTCTTCGAGATTACGTGCGATCAGCAGCAGTGAGTGGTAAAATTCAGCGCGCTGTCTGTCGGTTAATCCGGCTCCGCCGATTTCAACGGCACTCTGGATTGCTTTTTCTATGTGCTGTGCGGCGTCAGTGCCGGAGGCTGTAAGAACGAGCGGAATGCGGTATTTTCTGCCGTCCGGTTCCGCTTCGCGGACAAAGCCCTTGCCTGTCAGCTCTTTGAGTGAACGGCTTATGGCAGCCTTGTCGACCTCGCAGTTCTCACATAGCTGTGAGGGAGTTAAGCCGGCAGGATTCTTTTTTAACTGAAAAAGTATCATAACGTGGTTAGCCTTCAGACCGTAGGAGTTAACCTCAGTCGACTTGATTCGCTGGACACTCTTGTTAATCTGGGAAATGGCTGTTGTGAATTGTTCAAAACGATTGAACATGGGGCACCTCTTGTTCGTGTATGTATGTATTTATGGCATAAATGTTGACCTGTCAACAAATTATATTAAAAATACTACAATCCATTAAAGCTGTCAACTTATAATTATATGATTCGGGTGTTAAAATATGCTATATATACCTAGCTGTGTATAACGTATTATGTTTATGCATATCACGACTTTTGGGAGAAGCTTAGATGTTCTTAGAACATCTAAGCTTCGGACAACGGAGCTGATATGCATAAACATAATACGTTATACACTCATAAATTAGATTAGTATGTTTTGATACTCGAATCATTACATGCCACAGAATGAAAAAGCAGAGCCGTGGCACATTGCATTTTCATGCATGGTGGCGCCTGATGGCTCAGCAAAATTCAGCGATTTTTCTTGCAAGCTTCTTTTTGTCATAGCGTTTCGCAGCCGGAACGCGGATGAGCGGAAGGTTGATGCTTTCGAGTACGACATCCTTCAGAAGGTCATTTTCGCGGTTGGGTTTGTTAAGGTGGGAGGGGTCATCAAGCTCAATGGCAACCACCGGAATGAAGTCCGAATCGCACAGCACAAAGTCGAGATGCTTGGATTTTACTTTGCCGAAGTATCTCATATATGTGCTGTAGTCCTCAGCGCGGGCGGTCTTAGCAACATCGGCAAGGCGCACCTTTGAGAAGAGATACAGCCCATAGTCGGCGGCAATTTCGTCGATAACAGGAAAAAAAGCAGCTTCTGTAGGCGTGAGGAGAGCGGTGGCGTTATAGCGCCCCTTTATTTCAGCGGCGAGCAGTCTTTTTTTGTCGGTGAGAAAGCGGATGAGAATGATGAAAAGAACCAGAAATATCACGGCGGAAATAATATATATAATAATATGAATATTCATGTAAGGTACTCCAAAAAAATATTTGCGGAAAATTGCATAAAATAATGGAATGCTTCGGGTGTCAGAATATGTCGATTTAATCTACGGGTGTAAGACATGTTGTATTCCCGGATTGTAATGGCATAAAAAAAGCACCAACCCCGCAGTCATCTGCAAAACTGGTACCTTTAGTGCGCGATCAGGGGTTCGAACCCTGGACACCCTGATTAAGAGTCAGGTGCTC
>OGJI01001134.1_pt1 | contig 31226 bp, 40 predicted proteins | sample 1572031 | NCBI WGS metagenome assembly OGJI01 (sample SAMEA2582119, study PRJEB24529) | metagenome | biome: Human gut stool | place: China | collected 2011
CCGTACTCTACTCAGATTGATAAAATAAAATCTGCAACTTGCCTTTATGAAAAAATTGGCGATATCGTTATTGTAAATGTCACCGTCATTATGAACGCAACATCTTTAGGCGGAACATCTGCAATAGCTTTGCTCAATATGCCTTTCTCAAACAAATCGGATGTGATTGTTCATGATATCGGCATAAGCAAAAACGGCGGAATGTTCAGAGGAAGTGTAAATAAATCGGCTTGGTTGCAGTTTACTCCGCTCAATAAACAGGCTTATGATTTCGTTGCTGATGAGCAGGTAAACTTTTCTTTGATTTACAAAATATAAAAATAACGGAGGTATGAAAAATGGAACTTAAAGAAAAAATCACACTTGATATGCTCACGAAGGACAGCGTGTCGGTACTCAGACAGCAGTTTTTGACCTTTAACGGTGAAGAAATGCAGGTCGGCGGAAACATCCGCAATGCCTATATGAATGACGAATCAGGCAGAGAACAGATAAGAAAAGTCTTGTCTGATGAATACTACAATGCCGTCATGGCAGTTTGGGGCGACGCCCTGACCGCTGACGAGCCTGTCGAAAGTGAGGTGTAAACAATGAAAGAAAACATTTTACAAGCATTATTTGCCGCAGTTTGTGGAGCGATTGTCGCATATCTTAACATCTTGCTTGTGCCGTTTGCGGTGATGATTGTAGTAATGCTCATCGACTATGCAACAGGAATGGCACAGGCATACATCAGCCACACGCTTAACAGCCGTGTCGGTGTAACAGGCATCATCAAAAAGGTAGGCTATATCGTAGCCGTAGCGGTCGGTATTGTTGCCGACTATCTCATCAGTTCGGCACTTGTCAACTGCGGAATCGACCTGCGGATTAACTACTGTATCGGCATGATTGTTACGATTTGGTTTATCATCAACGAATTAATTTCAATCCTTGAAAACCTTTCGGAAATCGGAATCCCATTGCCGAAATTTTTGGTATCAATCGTTAAGAGATTAAAGACAACAGTCGAAACGAAAACAGATTCAGAAAGCGAGGAATAATTATGAGTAATTCAAAACTTGTTAATTACACAAAATTAAGCCCAAACCACAGCGGTAAACGCACACACAGTATTGACCGCATTACTCCGCATTGCGTTGTAGGTCAGTGCAGTGTCGAAACCCTCGGCAACATCTTTATGAACACGAGAAATGAGGCAAGCTGTAACTACGGAATCGGCTATGACGGCAGAGTGTTGCTCTGTGTCGATGAGGGCAATCGCTCTTGGTGTAGTTCATCAAACGCAAATGACCAGAGGGCGGTAACAATCGAATGTGCAAGCGCTACAACCGCAACGTACACGATGAACAGTAAAGTGTACAACAAACTTGTTGCACTCTGCGTTGACATCTGCAAGCGTAACGGCAAAACTAAACTGCTTTGGTTCGGTAATGAGGACAAGACGCTAAATTATTCGCCAAAATCAGGTGAAATGGTCTTGACTGTACATAGGTGGTTTGCAAATAAATCCTGCCCGGGCGACTGGCTCTATAACAGGCTCGGCAATCTTGCAGACGAAGTAACCACACAGCTCGGCGGTAAAACATCAAATAAGGAGAATGAGGAAATGATTAAATACGGTTCAAAAAATCTTGCAACGCTTGCTTTTAAAAAGCAACTGATTACTTTATATAATATGGGCATCATCAAGACTAAGGTTGACAATTCAAACGGTTTCGGTACTGCCACTTTGAAGGCGGTCAAAGAGGCACAGAAAGCAGGTAAGGTTACAGTTGATGGCATTGTCGGAGAAAAGACAATCAATGCAATTTATCATCTCATAAATGATTGCAATTGGTCTAAAGACAAAAAAATTGCAAATGCAAAGAAAGCGTTAGATTAATCTTACATATCCATAATAACGCCCCTAAAAGTTATTATGGAGGTACAAAAGTGCGTAGTTTTATTGGTTGGGTAGGAGGCAAAAGCCACCTTAAAAATCAGATTATTTCACTTATTCCCGGTGATTGCGAGCGATACATAGAGGTGTGTGGCGGTGCAGGCTGGGTCTTATTTGGTAAGGATAAAATTAAAGGTCAAATGGAGATATTCAATGACATTGACGGCGACCTGATTAACCTTTATAAGCAGATAAAATACAATTGTTCTGCTCTACAAAAGGAGATTGATTGGTTACAATCTCGAAAGCTGTTTTCGCAATATCGCTATGAGATTGAGAATCAGGTTGAGCTTACTGACCTGCAAAGAGCAGCACGATATCTTTACTTGATTAAATGTAGCTTTGGTAGCAATAGAAATTCTTTTGCGACCGCCCCTAAAACAATTTATAATATCGTTTCTGAATTACCAAAGTACAAGGAGCGATTAAAAAGTGTAATCATTGAAAACAGGGATTTTGAAGACCTTATTAAAACATATGACCGTGATTCGGCTCTGTTTTATGTAGATCCGCCATATGTGGCATCAGAACGCTACTATAACCGCAACTATACTAAGTTCAATAAAGATGACCATATCCGTTTAAATGCCGTTTTAAAGGGGATTAAAGGGCGTTTTATCTTGTCTTACAATGATTGTGATTTTATCAGAAATCTGTTGTCCGATTTGCTTGGCAAATACCGCATAACGCAGGCTGAACTTGCCCGTAAAACCGGCATACGACCTGCGACAATATGCGATATATATAATGAGATGTGTGACCGTATTAACCTTGAACATTTGGACAGGATATGCGAAGTCCTTGGTTGTGATGTTGCTGACATCCTTGAATATCAGCCAAATAAGATTAAAAAGACTGGCACAAATCTCATTTTAGAGCAAAACGGCAACCGAAAAAAGAATAATTAACACAAAAAAACACCTTGCAGAAAGCAAAATTTCTGCAAGGTGTTTTTCTTTTTACGGAAACATTTCTGCAACAATATGCAAAAATGATTAATTCAATTTTTTTCATTTAGTGTGAAAAGTTTTTTTAATTTGTGCGGAAAGCGACATTTGTTATTATTTTCTGAAATATTTTTTAAAAAAGTAAATATTTTTTTGATTGCGAGAATTACTACAGATTTACTACAGACACGGTTTGAAAAGTCCGAAAGTGCCGATAAATACTGACTTTTTTAAAATAGACATCTTGACTGTTAATCATGATGTCACTGGTTCGAGCCCAGTTGGGGGAGCCAAAAGAGGCTCATAGTTTTTCTATGAGCCTCAATTACTTATATACAAAATTTATTTCCGGTAGAAGTGATAATTGTTTTATCGGAAAGGAAAAGATATGGAGCTAGAAAATATGACAGACAAACAATTTGATGTTCTTATGAACTCAATTATCCAAATAGTAAATGATTCTGAAACTAAAGATGAAGCTGTTTAAAAGCTACAAAATTTAGTTAAAGGTAAAGAAAACTGATTACTTTCGCTAATCTGCTTAATTTAATATTATCAAATATATGAGTCAATCATTATATTTCTTATTTTAGAGATATAGTAATTGGTTCTTTTTTTATTTGGCAATTGTTTTAATTTTTTTGATTAGAACGGTTGCCTTTTTTTATTTACAAAAAATTGAAAGGAATGATTTTAAATGTATTTTACCGACACACCTGAACTCAGGAAGTTTGAAAGAGAGATGCGTCAGAAACCTAATTTTGACAGGCGCAATGATGAGTGTGATGAAAATGAGAATGCACATTTCCCTGATAACAAGAATTTCAACACAGACAGAAATAAGAAAGAGGTCGGTTGATTTTATGACAATAAAAATAAGAAGTCCTACTAAAGCTATTACTTAAATCAAAACTAAATAAATTCGAGAAGATAACTTGAACGAATACGAAAGACAGCACTGAATTGCTGAAAGCACAAAGAAATTGTATCCGCCGGGAACAAGAATTGAGCTTATCCATATGAATGACCCTTACGCACCTGTTCCGGCAGGCACAAGAGGAACAGTAAAATTTGTTGATTCAATGGGAACGATATTCCCTGAGTGGGATAACAATCGAACCATTGGTATCGTTCCCGGTGAGGACTCATTTAGAAAGCTTACGCAGGAAGAAATCAAAGCAGAAAACCAATCCATGTCAGAAGTTGAAGATTATACTTCCTGATTTGAAAGCAGAAGAAATCATTGAATTGTATATAAAAATGAAACAGGATTATGACTTGCGCAGAGCAGTAATGTTTCTGAAACTTTTGCGATACAGCTATTCAAGCGGCGGAAAATTCTTTGCCTGTCAGCCATTTTCAGTAGTGAGTCTTTTTCAACTTATAGAGCAAGTCGGCAAATGGCTTGTATCATACAACGATTGCACTGAAATCAGAGGGTTATATGACGGTTATTCATTCTTTGATTTCACAAGACTTCACAATATGAAACAGCGAATCAACGCAGGCGAACAATTCCCCGAACTGCTAATCAGCAACTACGATATGTATGAAAGGCAGAGAAATAAACCGTTGCAGTTAAGTCTGCTTGACTTGACAACCGAACAACAAATTGATTTAGAACAAATTTTGAAGGAGTGTATACTTAGGAAGCACTGACCAAATCTCTTCACACATCTTGTTTGCATATTTTCCGCCGTTCAGCCCAAAAAATTCTCGCAATACGACAGTATTACTGTGGTTTTTTGTACTGAACGGCAAAAAATCTGACTAAACAATCTGTGCAAATAATTTAATCAGTGCTTCCTAAACCATGGAAAATAGAATTTATGTAAGCATACCGCTTGACGCACTTATTGTATCAGGAATCACATCCGACTCTGCTGTGCAGATTTCAGCTATGGACGGAGCAATTCTGATTGAGAGGTGTAATGATGATTGCGAAAATTTTGATGACGAGTGTAATTGTTGCGACTGCATCTGCGATGAATGCAGAGCAGAGCTTGCGGAAAGCGAGGATGATTAATGCTTAAAATATACAGAGTCCTCGGTAAAAAAGGAAGGATTACAATCCCTTTTGAAATCCGTCAGCAAATCGGATTCAGATACAACGATGTTTTATCATTCAACCAGCAGGATGACGGTTCGGTACTTGTCAGGCGAGAAAAAATATGCGACAACTGCAAGAAGTTAGCAGAAGAATATGAGAAAAATTACACCCTTGAAGATTTCCTCGACAGCCTGTCCGAGGAAGAACAGAGAGACGCACTTATTCACCTTTCTCTGCTGTTGGCAGAAAAACAGAAACACTAAATCGGAGGTAAATTTATAATGGAACAAAATACTAATTTCAAAGAAAACAACAATCAGAAAAGGAAACTACCGTATATCAAGGTAAGGATTGATAAGCTCGTTGATGTAGATGACTGCAACACAAAGGCATTTGCAAGCGTTACTGTCAGCGGGGCGGTGACAATTCACGGAATCAGAGTGATGAATTCTAGAAAAGGCTTATTTGTTGCAATGCCTGCAAGTAACTATGTTGACGAAAACGGTGAAACAAAATTCAGCGAGATTGCTCACCCGATTTCAAAGGTGTCAAGAGATATGCTAAACAGCAAGGTTATGGAAGCGTATGATCAGGCACTTGATGAACAGCAGAGCGAAGAAGAAATCGAGGATATGTCGGAAAATGAATCGGAATGCTTTACGCAGAGTATGTGATTTTGCCTTGACTTTTACTCTAGACTTATGTATAATATCTTTCAATTTGAATGGTATTTTCGGGAGATAAATAAAATGAAAGTTTTAGTAATGAATTGTAGTCCAGTAAGAAATGGCGCAACTGCTGAAATAGTAAATATTGTTTCAGATTGTTTGAAAGAAAAATATGATGTCAGAAGTATTTGTATTGATGATTTTGATATAAGTTTTTGTAAAGGGTGTAGAAATTGTCATAATACAGCTAAATGTATTCAAGATGATGATGTAGTCAAAATAATTCAACAGTATGAATGGGCAGATATTATTATATCAGTGTCTCCTTCATATTGGGCTGACATTCCGGGACAATTTAAGGCTTTTATTGATAGGTGCACACCTTGGTGTAACACTCATGACCCTCATGCTACCATAAGTCGCGGAAAGAAAGGATATTCAATAGCTTTAAGAACTGGTCCAAGTATGAGAGAATGTAGCCGAGTTATTGAAAGCATCGAACACTTCTATGGACATTTGGAGATTGAGTGTTGCGATAGTTTAGGCTTGTGTTCAGTAGAGTATAAGGAGGCAGTGGAACAAAGAAAGAATGAAATTATAAAGTTTTGCGATAAAATTTAAGAATATGCTCTGGACATTTGAAATTCTTTGGATATACTTGTTGCTTGAAAGGAGCGATGAGCATATGAAAAAGAAAATTGCAATAATGCTGACATTGATTTTAGCGACAGGAACATTTACGGCTTGTACTGCAGAAGAAAAAGTGAATAACAGTTCTTTATCACCCACGGCTTCAACTACCGTGGGTGTTTCTGTATATACGGAATCTTCTGCAACGGCAACAACAGAAAAAGCGACTGAAACCACAACCCCCAAAAAAGCCACAGTTTCAAAAGAAACAGAGCTTTCGGAAGAGAATACCAAAGCCAAAGAAAAAGCCGACAGTGGGCAAAATTCGGCGGTTGCTTCGGCAACGGATAGAACCGAGCAAAATTATATGTTACAGCGAACCTTTTCCTGAAATGCAAGGTGACATAATTTATGTTGATTATGAACTTAGCGGTTGGAAATATCTCAATAAAGAATCATTGGAGTTGCCATTGCATAATAAAAAGGGTATAATTGTTAACAAAACAATGCTTCAGCCAGAGAACTTCAATAAAATGTATTCACTGAAAGGTTCAGGTAGTGCCTACGGCGGTAAGTGGAAACAAAAAAAGACTGAAGATGAACGATTTTTAGGAAAACCGGGCGAAATCAAGGAAACATTTGATAAGAATGGCGAACGAAGGTTAACGAAAATTGGTGATGATGCACGTGCAACCAAGGAAAGACATTTCAGTTTCCATAATCGACCTGATAAACATACAAATCCGCATGATCATATGATAAATTGGGATCCTAATCGTGGTAATCCATTGCCACAGAGACCTATAAATTATCCTGATGTAGTTCCAGAATTTAAGTATTATAGGGAAGTGAACACACAGATGAAAGTAAATAAAAATATTGTAAAAAACGAAGAAGATCAATTTAAAACAATTAGCGAGTTTAAATGGTGTGTAGATTGTGGTGGAGAAGTTGAATTTCAATGGAAAGGCAAATCTTATTCTATCACACATCCTGACGGGAGAATTAACATTGGCGAGGGCTACTATATAAAAGATGGAAAAAATTATAATGTTCTCAGCAATGAACCATGCATTGACATAGAAGGAATGTGGGGAGATACGGCAGATGATATATTGGAATATATTGTCGGTGGTGACAGGCTTCGTGATGTAATAACTCAAGTTGAGGTCGTTGTAAGGACAATTTAAAATTTTATAATGACAGCACTCTTAATCGGGTGCTGTTATTTTTTTGAAAGGACTGATCTCAATGAAAATAAACCAAATAACTTTAACAGATCTACGCCGTATGAACGGCAAGGAAGGACTCATCTTGCAGGGGTGTGGCGGTGAAACACAGGAATGGGTGGACGGCATCAATAAAATGCTCACGGACAAAGGAATACTTCTTGACAACACAAAGTTTGAGAATGTTTCGGTGTTCAAGAGTGACGGCGTAACCTGTATTCTCTATCCCCTTGCCGATGTGGAGATTACAGTCCTACACAGCCTTTGCAGGAATGTGGCTATCCTACTATGTGGACAACAGGCTTGGTGGCTTTGAACCTGAGCAGAGCAAAGAAGAAAAGCTCAAACCTGATTGTGCATTGATAGGTCAGGACGGCAATATATTCAATCTTATGGGCATTGCAAGCCGTACACTAAAACAAAACGGTATGGCTCCGTTCATACCGCATTTTTATGCGCTGATTTTGGATGACAGCAACAAAGAAGAAAGAAACCTCGGTATGCTTGCTGGACTGTCTATGCTGTGGGTTTGTGATGCGGTTTGGGTTTTCGGAGATGAAATAACTGAGAGTATGAAAACAGAGATTCGCTTTGCCGAAAAGTTGAACATCAAAGTCAGGTATATATCGGAGAATGAGTTAAGAAAATCGGAGGTAAAAAATGATAAAATCAAGAAAAATTAAGTTATTGAAGTGGTTGGCAGGAATATCAGTAATACTGTTAATGCTCGGAATTTCAGGAATAACGGTCTTTGCCGCAGGAGATGTATCATCAGCAATTCAAAGCACTTGGAATTGCGCACAAACGCAGATTAAAAATGTTGTAAACAATGTTGTCTTTCCTGCGGTTGATATGATTCTTGCTATACTTTTCTTTGTTAAAATGGCCCTCGCATATATGGACTATCGAAAGCATGGACAGTTTGAATTTGTTGCGCCGGCAATTCTTTTCGGTTGTCTTGTGTTCTCTCTGATAGTACCACTGTACATTTGGACAATACTTTAAAATTGAGAATTGAAAATGTAAAATGGAAAATTTCGGACGAGCAGATGGTTCAAAATGATAAAAAGCCTTGTTGCCCGAATTTATTTAAAATTGCGGCGAAGCAGCACAGCTTAATTTTCAACTTTCCATTTGACAGGGGGTGATTTATATTTTTGACTGGTTAGGAGATTTTATCGGTGGTATCGGCAGTGCCATAGGCGGTGTGTTTGATTACCTCGGTGAGCAAATCTCAAACGCTATATGGAACACGATGTTACAGTGGTTCTATGAAACGATTTACAACGCTGTCGCAGACTTTTTCACTATGATGGGAAATATGGGCGCAGATGTGTTTGACCTTGAATGGGTGCAGGCGACAATAAACCTGTTTACGCTGTTTGGCTGGGCATTGTTCGTCGCAGGCACGGTCGTCGCCGTGTTTGATGTTGCAAAAGAATATCAGAACGGCAGAGCGAACATAAAGACAACTGCAATTAATGTCTTAAAAGGTTTCTTTGCCTGTTCGCTGTTCGGCGTTGTGCCTGTGGAACTGTATAAATTTTGCATCAGCCTGCAAAACACATTCTCAAAGGATTTGTCATCTATAATGGCAGGGCAACAAAGCATTGATTTAGCCGGACAAAGCACAAGTGTTTTAGAGGGCAGTTTTGCAGTAGCAACACAGACAACATTCGGCTTGCTGAATCTGTTATGCATGATAGCCTTTGCCTATTGCGTAATAAAGATCTTCTTTGCTAACATAAAGCGTGGAGGAATCTTGCTTATTCAGATGGCAGTAGGTGCACTGTATATGTTCAGCGTTCCGAGAGGTTATCAGGACGGCTTCAATCAGTGGATGAAGCAGATAGCGGCACTGTGCCTGACGGCATTTATGCAGACTACTCTGCTGTTCCTCGGTTTGCTGACCTTCCCCGGCAATATGCTTTTAGGACTTGGAATAATGCTTGCATCAAACGAAGTTCCGAGAATTGCACAGCAGTTCGGTCTTGATTCAAGCGTTAAGGAATATACCAAGCCGTTGTTCTCAATCCCGACTCATCACTTCTTATTTTTCCACGGCAACATCAATCCGAAGGACTTTGAAGATGCGCTAATGGTTGAGCCAAACGAGTATGCCTTAATAAAATTCGGTGAGCGTGGCACTTGTCTGTATATGTGCGCTAATGAACGCTATCTTCTACTTGTTCAGGCTCCCGAATATAAAGCAGAGATTTTCGGTAGTGCTGGTGGGAGATAATCGCTTTACAGGATAGATAAGATTTGCTATAATAAAACTTATAAAGATTTATTGCTTGATATGGTGCTTTTTTTAAAAGGAGGGCTATTCTTATGAGTGCATTATATGTTATAGGAAATGGTTTTGATTCTGCTCATAATTTAAAAACATCATATTGGTTCTTTAGAGAATACTTAAAAAAGTATGCAGAGAATTTTTATATTAGGCTCGAAGAGAATTATGGATTCTATCAGATTGATATTGACGACTATCATAACGGTCCTAATCCTCAAAAAGCATTAAAAAGAAGAGACGAATATGTGTATGATGTTTTTTGGAAAACTATTGAAGAAAAATTAGGATATGTAAATGAAACCTCTATGCTAGATTTTTCACAATCCATTGTAGATGCTCTTGATTTAGAAAGTGGGCCAGTAGGAATACAAGATACACTTGATGATTATTGGGAAGAACAATATTCATTTATCAATGAGTTGCAGAATTATGTTTTTAAATGGGCAAAACAAATACGATTAAATAAATGCATCCCATTGTGTAATGAGTTAGTTGAGAATAAAGACGATATTTTTTTAAACTTTAATTATACTAATACGCTAGAAAAAGTTTATAATATTCCACCATCTAATGTTTTGCATATTCACGGTGGATTACCACCTTATTGTGGTATAAAGCCGATTTTAGGACACGGTAACTATGATGCGATAAAGAAATGTAAAAAACAAATTGAAAATGCTGAAAGAGTATTTGATGAGGCATCTATTAGTATTTATAATGCTATAGCTGACTTTTATAAAAGCACTTTAAAGGATACGAAAAAAATATTATTGTTTAATAGCGGATTTTTTAATAGGTTGGCTAACATTGATACAGTAAAGGTAATAGGTCATTCGCTTGGAAAAGTTGACCATCCTTATTTTAAAAAAATTTTAGATGGCATAGATAAGAATTCGGAATGGTTTGTATATTATTATAAAAGCGAAGAAGAATATATCTTTGAAAAAGAAATGCTTGAACTTGGTGTGAATAAAGATAAATTACATGTTTTACATTCAAATGAATTTTGGAAAGTCTAGTATCTATAGTGAACATTAAATATCTTATTTGAATTAGCCAACTAATCATAACAATGTGTTATGTACAGTTGGCTTTTTTCGTTTGGAGGTGATTTTGTGAGTGCTACCATAGGTGCGGCACTGAAGAAAATAGCAGTTGCTCTGCTCACAGATAAAAAGGTAATAAAAACAATAGGCGGTATAATAATCGGCATAATCATAATTGTGGTTATGCCGATTGTTGCTGTTGTGTCAATTTTCAACGGCAGTATGAATATTGATACCGACAAGCTCAACCAGTCCATACAAGAAAACATCTCAGCAGAGCAGATGGAAAATCTACAGCTTATCAACAACACGATGACAGAGGTTGAAAACCAACTGAAAAATAAAAAGTTGTCCGACTATAACACACGGGCAGAGGTTATCTATCTGTTTTCTCTGTCCGATAAATCAGAGGATGAGGACTTTGTAAAAAACTTTGTATCCTGTTTCAAGAAGAATCAGTCTGATGAGGATTTGATAAAAACCGTCAATCAGAAATTCGGAACGGAGATAAAGTATGACGAGTTCCAAAAGATGATGCAGTCAATCAAGGGGGCAGAAATCAGCACCGCAGGCTTTACCGACAAGACAACGAAAAATAACCTCGACCTTGTCAAGTGGTGTGAAAACGCATACAAAAACGGCTGGGGTTATGTGTATGGCGGTTACGGACAAGTTTGTACAAAGCAGTATCTCAATCAACAGGCAATTCTGTTTCCCGGCAACAATGAGGCTGGCGGTGAAATGCGACAGATAGGTGAAAAGTGGCTCGGCAAGAGAGTTTGTGATTGCATAGGTTTGATAAAATCATATGCTTGGTACAACTCTGACAGCGGAGAAATTGTAGCAGGTTCAAACGGGTTTACGGATTGCGGTGCAAATTCTATTTGGAACAATGTTACAGAAAGCGGCTCGATTTCAAGTATGCCCGACACACCCGGACTTGCTGTCTGGATGGACGGACACATCTGAGTGTATATCGGCAACGGAGAAGTCATCGAGGCACAAGGCACAGCCTACGGCGTTGTCAAAACAGAGCTTAACGGTCGAGGTTGGACGAAGTGGCTTAAAATACCGAATATCAAATATATAAAATAAAAATGTCTTCGAAAACGAAGACATTAGTAAGTTGTTTATATGTTTTTTGGATCTAAATCGATTATATGGTTTGGATTTTCGTTGCAAACAAGTTTAATTCGTTTATTTTCCTTTATAAAAGACATTCTACCTTTTTCACCATTTAAACACAATGGACAATGGCAACCAATTATTTTGTATAGTTTGCCATTGCTATTCCTAATGATAGTTCCTGGAATCTCATTGCATATTGTGTTTGAAAACAGCTCAATTATATATAAAATGATTTTGCGAAAAGGCATCAATATTATTACATTCTCATTGATGCTTGCCTTTTTTATAATTAAATAAAGATTATTTATCATGTTTAAAGTTATTATTACGGAAAAAAGAAGCAACATCCAAAATAATATTTTAGTTAACAGAAGAAATATATTATCAATAGCATTGTTGTTTTCAAAGTGCATTTTAAAGATAAAGTCTATAAGTGTTAATAAATAAGGGATTGCTGCTTTAACAATTTCTGCTCTTATCAAATTGTCTTTGTTAACCTCTTTTTCAATGTAGTTAATATCTTGCCTATTAGATTCATTATTTTGATTAATATTATAAGTGTTGTTTACATTAATATTATTGCCAATTACATTTGTAGTATTATTGATTTGATTATTGTTCATAAAATCACCTTTTAAAATGAATGTCCTATTAAGATTATATTGGAGTTAAAATAAAATGTCAAGAAAAATTATATCGGAGGTAAATATAATGAAAAAAGTCGGAGTAAGCATAATGTATGATGACGAAAAGCTGAATGCAATCAGGCTGTATATGTCACAGCGTGATTTGGATTTCAAGGAAGAGCTTGAAAAATCTGTGGACGCCCTGTACGCAAAATATGTCCCTGCAAATGTCAGGGAGTTCATTGATATGAAAGGTTCACAGGTAAAAACACCCAAGCCTAAAAAGCCAAAGCCACAGGAAGAAAATACCGAGGTGGTAACTTGAAAAATCAGAATTTCGGAATAGAAATTGAAATGACCGGCATCACTCGCAGTACTGCTGCGAAAGTGATTGCCGGTTATTTTCATACTACAGCAACACATATAGGAGGCAGTTACGATTCATATGTGGTGCGTGATGATGAGAACAGACAATGGGAAATTATGCGTGATGCAAGTGTTCGCTGTGAAAATCGTTCAGGGCAGAATGCAAGCTCTCTGTACTCGGTTGAATTTGTCACTCCCATTTGTAAGTATGATGATATTGAAACCATACAGGAACTTGTCAGAAAGCTTCGTGGTGCAGGAGCGAGAGTCAACTCAAGCTGTGGTCTGCATTGTCATATTAATGCGGCTCCGCATACACCGAAAACACTTCGCAACAATCGCACCTTGTATTGGCAAGTCAGTTCCCGTTGCTTTATGGGAACTTCAGCCGAGAGATGAAAAACTCCTTGACCGCTACGAGGGTTATCCGTCACACTACTTCAAACAGGAATTACCTGTGAAACTGAATAACGGTTCAGAGATAACTGCAATGGTTTACATTATGAATCTGAAACAGCAGTTCGGCTTGCCAAGTGCAAGCTATTACGATACAGTATCGTAAGGTTATAAGGACTGCGGTTTTGATATGAAAGTTTTAAACGAAGCCGTGAATGACAGTGCCGAAAAATTCTATGAAAATCTTGAACAGAACAATCTGTTTGATTCACCTGATGAAGATGATGATATGGGAATGGGAGGTATGAGTTTATGAACGAGAGAAAGAAATTGAAAAAGCAACTCGGTAATAAATATATTTTTAAAATGTATTTGTCGGTAAACGAAGTTAAGAAATTACTTTCCGAAAATCCAAGGGACAAGCACGATACCCTCTTTGCTTCACTTACAGTCGGCTGTGTGAAAATCAACGCTCGTCATTTGCAAAAGATATTTTTCAGCAAGATTTATTGTGCATCTATGAAAAGCAAACCGAACACAGGGATAAGCTTCGTGCTGAGGCTCGTGACATTGTAGAGGATTTGGTTTCGAAAATAAACTCGGAAATATATATCAGCGCATCAATTCAGCATAAGCTGTTGGAACTTGCCGACAGGCTTTCAAATACAACCGGCAAAAAGGTTTATGGTTATCTCAAACCCGATGTAAAAGCACTTGTGGATTCTATTGTTGATGAGCTTGCAAATGATGGTAGAATCAAAAAGTTGTATGACCTGTGGTATGAGCAAAAGGAAAATACAATCCGCACCTACACTGATGAAATGCCTGACAGGATTCCACTTGCCCAAAACAAGGAATTCAAGTCTATCAAGAATGCAATAATCAAGGAAGCTTTGAAATTAAGTACCTCTGAAGATGAAGCGGAAGAAAGCGAGAATGCAGGCGAAGAACCTGTTTCAAATCCCTTTGAATATGAAGAAAACACCTATGCCGAACCAGTCTTTGATTCAGACAGAGGTGTTCTGTATCCTCGTTATTCAATTAAAACAAACCGAAACAGCGTTGCAGTTTCTTCTCTTTATCTCCTGCATTACCTTTGCAACATAATCCAAAATCAACTCCGCTTTGAAGAAAAGCAGAAAGCGCAAAGGACGGATAAAAAGCTACAGCAGAAGATTAATGATAAAAAGCAGGCTCAGGGGTTAAAAATGTAAGTTCAATAAACTGGAATTTGTGATTCCTCTTAACGATAACTGGACTTTGAAACTCTAACAATTGGTTCCGTACCCAGTAATGCCTTTGAAATAGTTAATATATCATTTTTATTTAACAAACATTTCGGTCCTATGCATATTTCTACAATAGAATCAGGATTAAATTTTAATCTTACAAACTCCGTAATATCACAATTTCCAATAGTTCTAAAATCATGCTTCAATGTTTTGGATTCCCATTTTTCTTGAAATGCACCATAACAATTTATTATCTTTTCAAATTTCATATCATCACAATAAATTAAGCGAACTTCCGCTTCCTCCTCAAAAGCTGGATTTTTGTATTTTGCAAGTACTGGAATTAGTTCATGTAAAAATACTTCTATTTGTATTTTCTTATCAGTAATATTATTTTTACGAATTACTGTCCCTATTGTATCAGCTACAATTTCGACATCACTTTCTCTTTCATTTTCAACTATATTATTGGTATATTCTATGTTTTCAATCCAAAAGTTGTCCGCAATCACTAACTTGTTTAAATCAAAACCAATCGAAACTCCTCTTCCATCATCTGCATATGCTCTCCACTGGCTTAATAAATCTTGCTTTTTAGAGAAACATGAAATATAAACACTCCTCTGTCCTTTGAAATTAAGACAATTTAATAAATCATCAAAAGAAAACTTTAATCCTGAACGTATCCTCATTCTTTCAAAGACTGAGTCAAAAGCATCTTCTTTATTATCATCATTCAACCTGTCCAAATACCACCTTATTTCTAATTTATCATTCATTTTCAATGGATCAGAAAGATATATTTCTTTATTTTTTAAGATGGTCAAAAAAGTGTCCAATGAGCAATAATAATATCCTATCATCAAATACCTCACTAGCGACTACAAATTCCGATTTATCAATCGGTTATTTTACAATTATCATAGCACACACGAATAAAATTGTCTATCAAAAAATCATCACACCACCAAGAAGCAACAGCACCCAAACGCTGATAGGTGCCACCTGTCACAGTGATAAGAGAAGAAGTATCCAATCTAAGATATTACAGCAGAAAGAAAAAATATATACAAGGAAGTGATTAAAATATCAACCTACGTTCATTTTACAAAAGAACAGCGAGAACAGGCAAGGCGAACTGACCTTGCAAATTTTTTAATCGGTCAAGGCGAGAAAGTCAGGAAATCAGGTTCAGAATACGAATGGCTTGACGGCTCGCAAAAGGTAACTATCAGAGGTCACCTCTGGTATCATCAGTACGAACAGAAAGGCGGTGATGCGATTGATTTTGTCCGCAGATTTTACAACAAGGACTATGCCGAAGCGGTTCAAATGCTTTTGAATAACGGTGGCGGTCAAATCATAACCTCACCGCCCATAGAAAAAAGTCATAAACCCTTTGAATTGTCACCGAGAAATGACAGAATGAGCAGATTTTTTTCTTATCTGCTGTTGACCCGTGGAATTGATAAAGATGTGCTTTTTGAGTTTGTGCGGAGAAAAATGATTTATGAATCAGCGGATTATCACAACGCTGTCTTTGTCGGCTACGATTCAAACGGTAAACCTCGCCACGCCCACAAGCGAGGAACTGTAACGAATAATCCGTACAAAGGAAATGTTGCAGGCAGTCAGCCCGAGTACAGCTTTCACTTTAACGGCACAAGCGACAAGATATTTTTATTCGAAGCACCGATTGATATGCTTTCCTACATTTCAATGCATAAGAAAAATTGGAAAGAACACAGCTATGCGGCATCCTGCTCCGTTTCGGATAGGGTGCTTTTTCAATGTCTTAATGACAATCCGAATATCAAAAATGTTTTTCTTTGCTTTGACAATGACGAGGCGGGACAGACCGCCAACAAACGCATAGCCGACAAACTGAATATTCAAAATGAAATCCTCATTCCAACTCATAAAGACTGGAATGAGGATTTAACTTTATCAGAAAAAGGAGATGAACGAATATGCCATCAGGTATTGTAACTTTGATAATTGTAACAGGTTCAATGTTGGCTTTGTTTGTGATTATTACAACAGTTGGTAATAACTATTCTCTTAACCAAATAAAAAACAAAACTGTCGGACAAGGTCAGCACGGAACTGCTCGTTGGGCGACCAAAAAGGAAATCAAGAAAACTTACAAGCAAATTGATTTTCAGCCTAACGAGTGGAGAAATAATCCTGAAAGCAGACCAACTGAACAAGGAATAGTTGTTGGCTGTAAGAACAGCAGGAAAGGAACAACCGCATTGATTGATACAGGAGATGTCCACGCTCTGATGATTGGTGCGGCAGGTGTCGGCAAGACCGCCTATTGGTTATATCCCTGCATTGAATATGCCTGCGCATCGGGTATGTCATTTTTATCAACCGACACTAAGGGCGACATTGTTCGAAACTATGGAACAATCGCAGAAAAGTATTACGGCTACAAAATTTCAGTCATAGATTTGCGTAATCCAACACGCTCACACGGCAATAATCTTCTGCACCTCGTAAATAAATATATGGACTTATACAAAGCAAATACCAAACAGCTTGTTTACAAGGCAAGAGCAGAAAAATACGCAAAAATCATTTCAAAAACGATTATTCTTTCCGGTATGGACTCGGCTTCATTCGGACAAAATGCTTACTTCTATGATGCAGCAGAGGGACTTTTAACAGCAACTATTCTGCTTGTTTCAGAATTCTGCGAACCCGAAGAAAGGCATATTGTTTCGGTATTCAAAATCATTCAGGAGTTACTTGCTCCGACCAATAAGAAAGGTAAAAATCAATTTCAACTTTTAATGGAATATCTTCCCGACGATCACAAAGCAAAATGGTTTGCAGGGGCGGCTCTCAACACAGCCGAGCAGAGTATGTCAAGCGTTATGAGTACGGCATTGTCAAGGCTCAACGCTTTTCTTGACAGTGAGCTTGAACAGCTTTTGTGTTTTGATACAGAAATAGACGCTGAAAAATTCTGCAATGAAAAGTGTGCAATCTTCATTGTAATGCCGGAGGAAAACCCCAACACTTTCTTTATGGTTTCGCTTATAATCCAACAGCTTTACCGTGAGATACTGTCGGTCGCAGACGAAAACGGCGGTGTACTGAAAAATCGCTGTGTGTTCTTCTGTGATGAATTTGGAACTTTGCCGAAGATTGATTCGGCAGAGATGATGTTCTCCGCATCTCGTTCAAGGCGTTTGCAGATAGTTCCAATCATTCAATCCTTTGCACAGTTGGAGAAGAATTACGGCAAAGAGGGTGCTGATGTTATTATAGACAACACGCAGTTGACCATCTTCGGCGGCTTTGCTCCAAACAGCACAAGTGCGGAAGTCCTATCAAAAGCACTCGGTTCAAGAACTGTTATGTCAGGCTCTGTAAGCAGAAGCAAAAATGATCCGTCACAATCCTTGCAGATGATAGAAAGACCTTTGATGACTCCCGATGAGTTGAAGTCACTTCCAAAAGGCACATTTGTTGTTATGAAAACAGGCTTTTATCCTATGAAAGTCAAGCTGAAATTGTTTTTCAAATGGGGTATTAAATTTGAGGAAAAGCATGAGGTAATGGAAAACGGCAACCGTGAAGTTCACTATGCCAACCGTTCTGAGTTGTTCAACAACATAATCCAAACATACTGCCATCACTATCTTGAACAGACTGTTACTGATTCGGATTTTGATGAAGCAAGCGGTGAAAAAAAGAAGAAAAATGAAAATCTTAAAACCTCGCCAAATGCAGAACAGACTGAGTGTGAAGATATTGTTGATGCGGATGAACCAACATCAGCACAGCAAGATGAGCCAACAAAAGAACCCGAAAATTTAATTGGTGAACAGGATGCAAACAAGCAGGGAAAAGTAGTCGTCAGAATCGAACGACCACCACAGGGGGATAACAGCAATGAGTAGATTAACTTTTCTGTATCAAATGGACTTACCTCACCGAGCCGTAGCCGTATATACCTACCTCCACGACCGAGCAAACAAAAACGGTGAATGCTGGCCCTCAGTAAACAAAATAGCAGGCGACATAAAGCTGTCGCCTGCTACAGTCCGCAGAGCTATTAAAGATTTAAAGAAAGTAGGTTTAATAGAAACTAAACAACGTTATCGTGAACAGGGCGGTAAGAGCAGTTTATTGTTTCAAATAAGTAAATAACGAAAAAATATATGGAAGAAAAATAAGAGATTATATTCGTTCGTAATTTTGTGTATTAGAGTTTATTCCAATAGTAGAAGTGAATGTATTTGTATTGCTATCAAATTTCATTTCTAAATTTCCATTGTATTTTTCAACTACTCGTTTAATACTTCTAGTGCCAATTCCGTGCATACCGGATGTGCTTTTAGAAGATACGAGAGTTCCATCAATGTATTTAGGTTTTTTATTGCAAGAATTTGAAATTTTAATGATTACAAAATTGGAATTTCTTGTACTAATAGAAAAATCAATAAATTTTTCATTTGTCATTAACGCTGACTCAACTGCATTTTCTAAAAGGTTGTCAAGTAAGGCAGTTATATCATGTTCTTTAATAAAATCAATATTTGCGTTTTTTATACTGATTGTAAAGTTGATGTTATTTTTCTTGCATATCTCATAATACCTATGAGTAATTAAATTGACTGTAGGGTTATTACAGTAGTCAATAGGATTCATAATATTAAAATCATCAACAATTTCAGATATATATTGAGTTATATTTGAATCTTTATTTTCTGATAATTGTTTAATTGTATTTAAGTGTTTAGTTATGTCGTGAATCAACACTTTTGAATTTTCATTCTGTTCGCTTAACAGCTTATAGTAATCTATCGTATCCTTTTCTTGCTGCTTATCTAAAAGTATTTGTGTGTATTTATGATTAACTTTTATTGTTAGTTCGTTTATATAGAAAACAATAATATTTGAAAACAATAGAAGTAAGTTTCCTATAACTAAAGATAATTTAAAATTATTATTTACTGAATAGATAATACAAAGATATACAGTAGTGTGCATTAAAATAATAGAAGCGATTGGCAGAATGCAAAGAATAAGAGCAAATTTAGAATTCGTTTCCATGCTTTCTTTTTGTGATATTTTTATAATTAAATGTATTGATAAGAAATAAAGCAATTTACAAATTGTAGCTTGAATAATTAATACAAAATCATCATTATAGCTTTCAAATAAATCTATCCTGAAAATGATTGAAGAAAAATAAAATACCATTAATTCAGTGACGATCATAAGAAATAAAAGAATTAAGTTATTAAATAAAGCGGATTTTAATTTTGTATTATAACATAATATTGAAATTAGAAAATTACAGAAAAAGAATCCCAAAAGATTTATAATGGGGATTTCACAAAAATGAAGTATGTATAAAATAATAAAATTTCCTAGTGCAAATAAAAATATGAATTTTTTAGCAATTTTTCTTTTGAATTTAAAATCAAAATAATAAAGAGATATTAGAGATTCGATAAAATATACCACAGCATAACATATATTTGAAGTCATATTGTACCTCCCATATATTCATAAAAAGCTTTTTTGAATGATGCATAGAAACTACGGGATATAGGTACTGTTGCTTTTTTAGAATTAAATGATAATGTGATTTCATTTTTATTAAAGTCTGTTACATTCTTTAAATTAACTATGTAACTATAGTGTGATTGGGCAAAATACTCGTATTTGGATAACTGCTTTTTCCAATAATCAAACTTTTTATTTGAAATGAACTCTTGCGTTTTTGTAACTAGTTTAGTTTTGCGATTTTCTATAGTTAAATACAAGATGTCAATTGTAAATATATTGTGACATTCATCAAAATAGTCTAAGATAATTTTTTCTGTGCTTTGTTTATACAGATTTAAAGCAATCTCCATGCTCCTAAAAAATCTATTTTCGTCAATGGGTTTAGATAAAAATCTAAAAACCTTTAAATCCATTGCATCATCAAGATATCCTTGAAAAGATGTAACTATAAAAACAATAATATTCGGATTTAGTGTTTGAAGATGTTTTGTAACAGAAAGTCCATTAACACCGGGCATTTCTATATCAATAAACGCAAAATCAGTTTTAATTTGTTTATCCAATATAGAATCCCCATTTGAAAAGCAGGTAATATCAAAATTATAGGTTGACTGTTTTGATAATTTAAGGAGAAAATTTTTGATTTGCTGAACGATTTTCAAATCATCATCACATATCAGTATATTCATAGAGCTATACCTCCTTAATTAGGATTATAACTCAAAAATGTAAATTTGTCATCTGTTTTATTCTTGTTCAGATAAAACTATGTCTATTATTTTTGATATTAGGCTTAACGATTTGTCGTTGCAGAGATTTAATTTGTCAACAATATTTTGAGGAATGTTATTAATTTTTAAAGTACCTAATAAGAGGTAGTCAGGTGTGATATTTAATGCATTGCAAATTTTCGCAAATGTTTCGATACTTGGTACAGAGTAACCATTTTCAATATTTGATATGTGGTTATTTGAAAGGTTTGTTTTTTTTGCTAAAACATTTTGCTTCATTTTTATTTCTTTTCTACGCTGTGCTATACGAATTCCTATTTTTTTGTAGTCTACATACATTAATATCAACCAATAAAATGTTATCAATCATCGGCAATATTGTTAATAAATTTTAAAAAAAGATAATATTCTTATATGATTGTAATATTTAAAAGTTTTTATATAGTTGTAAGATGAAGGGGTATAATAGATTAAAAGTGCATTTTTTGTCGAATTTATTACCATTTTTGTAAAATTCAATATTTACAAGCATTTTTTTGATAAATTTATAATAAGGAGGTTGATTACAATGAAAAACGAAAAAAGATTATCAAACAAGATGAAAAACGGAATCAAAAAAGTATTGTTTGTTGCGTTAAAATCGAATGCAAATTCTTCAGGATGTTATGTAATTTATCAGCCGAAAGTACCGAAGGATTTAGAGAAATTTAAGAAGTTCAAATGATAAAGTTAATTTCTGATAAATTTGCTTGCTTTTTATGCAAAGATGAAGGACAAAAAAATAATTTTGATTTATATGAATATGCTGTATATATTATTTTATCATCAGCATTCCATGTTATTACTGTTATTACTTTAGGATTGTGCTTTAATTTATTAGTTGAAAGTTTAGTGTTTTATTTCTCTTTTATAGCTATTCGTAAGTTTGCGGGTGGATATCATGCAAAAACGCCAGTAAGGTGTTATCTGTTCTCTTTTGCTTCAAACATAATAATATTGTGTTTAGTTAAGTGGCTTAGCAGTATTAACACTTTATTTATTTTTATATTTATAATATTTGAATTGCTTTGTGTTGTTTTGATATTATTGATATCCCCTCTTGATACAGAAAACAATCCCTTAACTGGACAAGAGAAAAAAATGTACAGAATGTTAACTTCCATTATTACTATTCTTATATTCATAATATCATCATTGTGTTTTTTTAAGGGGTATATAAATATAGGAAGTTCTATGATATGCGGAGTTGTAATGAGCGCATTGGTATTATTAATGAGAAAAATTCAAATTATCAATATGAGGATTAAAAAGTGAGTAGAATATGAAGTTAAAAGTATCTGTTTTTGAATATCTGAATCAAAAAGTTATGTATATCCAAGATGTCAATTACTATTTTGGAATAAAAAATGATTTTAATATAAAGCTTGGGGATTATGAACTTAGTGAAGATCAGATTTTAGCTATTGCAAAAGAAAATGATCCTGAAGAGTATGAAGTATTTGTAAGCACAAGTATAGAAGAACGCTTGAATAAGATAAAAACTTATGATATTGAAGAGATAAAAGAACAATCATCTTATGGGCAATTTACTTTATGTTTGCATCCGTCTCGAAAATGTAACTTAAATTGCAAATATTGTTTTAGGGAATCAGAATATCTTGGAGAACAACAACTTACCTTTGAGGTTGCTAAAGATGCAATAGATTTTCTTGTTGATAAATATGCTCCTTGTGCAAGTAAATATGTTGTCGATCTGTCGGGCTCGGGCGAGCCTCTGTTACAGATTGATTTAATAAAACAAATTGTAGAATATTGTAAAAAGAAGCGTAACGAGATTTGCAAAAACATTGAAGTAATGTTCTGTACAAACCTTACTCTGCTTACACCGGAAATAGTTGAGTATTTGGATAATGAGCCTGCTATCATTCTTGGAACAAGCATTGACGGTGATCGGATTACTAATGATAATAATCGAGTATATGCAAATGATAAGGGGACATATGATGATATAGTTAAAGGTCTCAAAATGTTTAAAAATAAGAAATTAGGACTTGCTGTTACTATTACTCCTTTAAATCAGGATGTTGATTTGATTTATGACTGTCTTTATCATTTACCAAATGTTGATTGTGTTAGCATGAAATTTATTAGGTGCTATGACGGATCAAAGTATGATTTTGATAATTTTGACATTTCATATTTAATTAGTAGATATGATAGGTTGTGCTGCAATATCCTTGTAGAGTTAGAAAAAGGCAATTTTGAATATTTAGAAAAGCTTATGAAGGGCGGGGACTATTTTGGTGGACTGATTTATAGAAATCTTTTTAAAGGTATATATAAAATTTACAGATGTGATGCAGGAAAGAGTCGTATTGCTGTCGACAATAAAGGAGATATTTTTGCTTGCAGCGTTATGAATGGAAACAATGATTATAGGATTGGCAACATATATAACGGTATAAATAAAGAAAATCAGTCAAAATTTGAATGTGTTACTATTGAAAGTGTAACGCAGTGTAAAAATTGTGAGATTAAAAGTATTTGCGGTGGAGAATGTTATGTAAATGCATATCTGAAAAACAGTGATTTTTATAATCCAATTGATAAAATGTGCAAAATAAAGCTTGAGTTAAACAAGTTAAGTATGTCATTTATTGATAAGATAAAAAACAAATCCAGCGTGGTGTATAGCAAACTTATTGATTTAGCTTTTGAAATTAATAGTTATGAAAATACACCTACGGCTGTGTGGGCTGTCATGAGCTTTTTAAATACAAGAAATGTAATTGTTAATTATTCTGAAGTGAACAATTGTATTGCGAAATATGACAATATGGTAGAAGGTATATTGAACTATCTTAAAAAATTTGATGACAATATATCTTTATACAAAATACATAATGGAAAAGACATGAAAACACCCGCAATTGCTATAATTAAAAATACGCAACCAAATGCACTTGATTTTTTACATATAGTAAGTATTAATGATGGTAATGTTATTTTCAAAGTTTTCGAATTAGGTAACGCAGATGTAATAAGTTTACCAATATATGAATTTACAAGAACTGTTTCTTGTATAGTTATTTGTTAGGATAGAAACACCTAATAATTTATATAGGTTTTTCTATATATTATTCATACGGATAAGTTTATTAAGCAAAAAGGAGATGTTTTTATGAATAAGATAGATATTAACAAATTTATTTCAGAAAATGGTATTATCGAATCTTCAATTGATAAACTCAAAGAAATTAATGGAGGTTGCGAAGGAACATGTGTAATACAAATCGGTCGCTGTCTAAACGGTGGATATTATTTTAGAAAAGTAGTAAATCCATGTTACCGTGTCAGTCAACATAGAACCAATGCACTGGCGAAAGCAAAAGCTGAGAATAATGGCAATGGTTTAAAAAAGGGTACATATAAGGCATATTATTATTAATTGGTATTATTATAGTTATTGGTATAACATAACTGATAATGTCCCCGCCTTTATAAGCGGTGTATCTTATCTAAATACAGCAGTGAGATACATTCTCCTGCTATATTTGCAGTGTAAACGCTACTTGCTTTGGTAAAAGCAAAGCTTTGAAGCAGAAATAATATTTATGTCTTTAACACTTATCCGTATGATTTAACTACATTAAAGGGTGCAATTATGAAAAAAATATTTAGATGTTCTGCTTTATTAACTGTATTATTAATGATACTAATATTTTCGGCTTCATGCACTGATACTAATAATGGCAGTGACGGTGAAAAATTGAAATATTATACCCCATATCAGAGTACCGATATAACAGAGATTATTGAAAGGTATAATAAGTATTGTAAAAACAACCTCGATGAGTCCTATCAAATAGAAATTGTAGAGTATGATTCGTTAGAAGAAATGTACACAATAATGGCAACGGAAATTATGTCAGGCGATGGACCGGATATTATTTCGTTAGATCAACCATTGCCATTTGAAAAACTTATTGAAAATCACGCATTTGCGGATGTTGACGAGCTTATAAATACATATGGTTCTAATATCGACTTTAATGATTATAACACAAAAGTAATGGAATCGGGAATAGTTAACAGAAAACGGTATTTTGTGCCTTTTTTCTATTGTCCCAATATATTTATTTCTACTCAAGAAAAATTAAAAGAATATGATTTAAATTTTTCTGATTTTTCCTATAAAGAATTATCTAAACAACTTTCACAAGAAAAAGTTTCCTGTTCGCTTTTTGGAAATGAAAGTGATAACTATAGCTTTTTGTATTCATTTATAGATAGCTATGTAAATTTTGATAATAAAACGGCAAACTTTGACACCAATAGCTTTTTGGAAAATATAGATTATATTAAGAAGTTGATAAATAATGATAACACCAACGAGAATGTATATTATAATTTATATAATTCAGAAAACAATGGTTGTATATTGTCTACTCCTAAGTTACTTTTTGGCGGTACAATGGGAGGTGTAAAAACAGCTTATTACAATATTTTTTTGCAAAACAAAACTCCTGCTATTTTGCCAAATTTTAGCTATGAGAACAAAATAACAGCTTATGTTGAGTGCGGAATAGCTATAAATCAAAATTCAGATAAAAAAGATAAGGCATTAAGATTTATTGAATATTGTTTAAGTGAAGATGTTCAAGAATATTGGTGCGGAAGTAGGAGCGATAAGGGATTTTCAGGCACAAATGAAATATCGTTGCCGGTGAATAATAAAGCTTTTGACTATGCTGTTGAAGTTGAAACTGGCGAGGAGTGGGATTACAACGAAGACGGAGAATTTGATGAAGAAGAAAAAGAATTTTCAGAAAATGTGGATTCAATATTTTGGAAAGATTATTTGGGTATAATTGATGATATAAGCGGGTGTACCTTATATAATTATAAAAATTTAAAAACCACCTATTACAACTCGTCAGTAATTGGTGATATTGTAGATAAATATTTAAGCGGAGATATTTCAAAAGAAAAGTTTATTCGTCAGCTCACAGCGGCAACGGAAATTTATTTAACAGAATGAACTGGTATATTATGATTAGATTTAAATGTATATTACAAAACGATGAAACAGATTGCGGTCCGGCTTGTCTGGCCGCAATTTTTGGAAAATACGGTTTAAAAGTATCTATAGCAAAAATTCGCGATATTGCAGGTACAGATCGACAAGGTACAAGTGCATATGGACTTGTAAAGGCGATTGAACACTATGGCTTTCAGCAAAAGGTTGTTAAAGCTGATAAGGAATCATTAACCTCTAAATTACCTATACCTGCTATTGCACATGTAGTGATTGACGATTCCTTATTGCATTATGTAGTTATAACTAAAGTTAAGGGTGATACTGTAGTAGTTTCCGACCCTGCAAAGGGAATTGTAAAGTATAAAAAAGAAAATTTCCTTAAAATTTGGACTAAGATATTAATTCTTATTGCACCAACAAACAACTCTCAAAAAGGAAATAAAAAACAAAGCACATTAATAAGTTTTTTTCGTTTGCTTATTTCCCAAAAATGGCTGTTGTTAAGAATATTTATTCTCTCAATGATTCTGACTTCAATAGGTATTATTACTTCTTTTTATTATCAAGTTTTAATGGATGATATTGTTCCGAGCTCTTCTTTAGAAATGCTGAACTATGTGTCAGTTATTACTTTGTGTTTATTCTTTGTGCAGATAGGACTGAATTTTTTAAGAGGATTTTTAATTGTAAAATTAGAGCAGAATATTGATATTCCTATTATGCTGGGATATTATAACCACGCTTTGATTTTACCCATGAAGTTTTATTCTATGCGTGATACCGGCGAAATCATATCTAGATTTAATGACGCTTCAAGTATAAGAGATATTGTATCGGAAGCGTCATTAACAATTATGATGGATACTATTATGGCAGTTGTAGGTGCAGTAGTTTTATTTAACAGCAACAGGCTATTATTCTTGATATCTGTAGTTATGCTTTTTTTATATGGGATAATAGTTTTTGTATATAATAAACCAATTAAAAAAAACAACAGAAAAATAATGGAAATGAATTCTAAGGTTACCTCTCAATTTATTGAAACTGTAAATGGTATTGAAATTATTAAAGCTTTTAATCAGGAAGATAACGAAAAAGAAAAAACGGACAAATTGTATAGGAAATTTTTAAAAAGGGTATTTAACGGAGGCGTATTATCTCTTAGCCAGCAGACTGTAACTATGTTTGTTGCAGTTGTAGGAGAACTTGTCATCTTATGGATTGGCGCTACTTATGTTATTAAAGGAGAACTGACGATTGGTGAGCTAATAACTTTTAATGCGTTATTAGGATATTTTATCGAACCAATAAAAAATTTAATTAATCTTCAACCGCAAATACAAACGGCAGTTGTAGCGGCCGATAGATTAGGGGAAATTCTTGATATATCTCCGGAATACGAAAACAATGATATGTGCACAGCTTATGATAGTGAAATCAAGTTTGACAATCTTATAATCTCGAATCTGAATTTCCGATATGGAACACGAGACCTTGTATTAAAAGATATTAATTTAGAAATTAATCATGGAGAAAAAATAGCATTTGTTGGCGAAAGCGGTTCAGGAAAAACTACTTTGGCTAAATTATTGGTAAGGTTATATGAGCAGGAAAAAGGAAATATTAAACTTGATTCCGTTGATATAAGGGATTTTCCAATAAGTCAGATAAGAAATAATTTTTCTTACATATCGCAAAATGCTTTTCTTTTTAGCGGAACAATAAAAGAAAATTTGTTGTTTGGTAATTCTGATGCAAGTGATAATGATATATTAAGAGTTTGTAAAATATGTGAACTTGAAGAATATATTAACAGTCTACCGTTAAAGTATAACACCAGAATAGAGGAAAACGGCAAAAATTTGTCAGGCGGTCAAAAACAACGTTTAGCAATAGCAAGAGCTTTATTAAAAAATCCGAAAATTTTAATTATGGATGAGGCTACGAGTAACCTGGATTATATTACTGAAAAAACTATCGAAAATACAATTAATAAGTTTTCGAAAAATATGACAACAATAATCATAGCTCATAGACTTAGCACCATTAAGGATTGTGACAAGATTTTTGTGTTCAAAGACGGTCAGATAGTTGAAACCGGAAATCATAGAGATTTACTAAAGCAAAGGGGGTATTATTATCAACTTTGGAATGGACAAGATAAGAGTATTACATAGGAATGATATTATGAAACGAAAAACACTGACAAGAAAAAGAAAAGAACATATAGCAGCATACCTGTTTATATTACCGTCTTTTTTAGGCATAGCGGTGTTTTATATTGTGCCGTACATAATTTGTTTTACCAAAAGCCTGTATGTCGGCGATACTTTTGTGGGCATAGAAAATTACATACAGCTTTTTCAAAACAACACATTTTTGCTTGCACTTAAAAACACGGGTATATTTACAGTTACGGCGATACCGTTGTTAATGGTGATTTCGTTTTTGATAGCGTTGTTTCTTAATTCTTTCAATAAAATATCTTCCTTTTTCAGAAGTGCATTGCTTATTCCTGTTGTAGTTCCGATTGCATCTCTGATTTGCGTGTGGCAATTAGTTTTTGATGATTACGGTGCAATCAACGGATTACTTAATTCACTTGGATTTAATACTGTTGAATTTTTTAATTCGGAATGGTCTATGGTGATGATCGTTTTTATTTATGTGTGGAAGTACTGCGGATTTTGTGTGATTCTTTTTACGGCAGGCATTGCCAATGTTTCGCAATCTCTCTACGAAAGCGCAAGGCTTGACGGTGCAAAAGCTCATCAGCTTGTAACTAAAATTACTATACCTATGATTGCGCCAACTACATTTTTTGTTTTTCTGATGGAGCTTATTTATTCATTTAAAATTTTCCGTGAGGTATTTGCTTTGTTTGGTGATTATCCAAACACCAATGTGTATTTTTTGCAGAACTTCATCAACAACAATTATTACAATCTTAACTATCCAAGATTGTCGGCGGCATCAATTGTCTTATCGCTGTTTATAATTATAGTGCTGTTTATTTTCTTCTGCTTTGAAAGGAAACACAGCTATTCTTGAGAGGTTTGTTATGAAAGATACGGTTATGAAAATACTAAAATATATTTTGCTGATTGCTGTAACTGTGCTGTTTTTGTTTCCTGTCATTTATATGCTTGCTTGTTCATTTATGACAGGTTCACAGGTAAGCGAGATGCTCAATTTTTCTGACGGAAAATATAAAGAACTCAATATGATTCCGAATATGGCAACTTTGGAGCAGTTTTATCAGACTCTTTTCAGAAAACCCGAGTATTTGTTAAAGTTCTGGAATTCGGTTGTTTGTACTTTTCCGACAGTAATCGGTCAGGTTGCAGTATCATCATTGGCGGCTTTTGCTTTTGCAAAATTGAAATTCCCGTTCAGGGACAAGCTGTTTTTTATATACATAATTTTGCTCATTCTGCCGTTGCAGGTAACTCTTGTGCCTGATTATATGATTCTTGAAAATATGAATTTGCTGAATAATTTTCTTGCGGTAATTTTACCCGGAACTTTTTCTGCATTCGGAATTTGTCTTTTGAGGCAAAGTATAAAATACATTCCCGATTCCGCAATTGAGGCGGCAAGAGTTGACGGTGCGTCATATTTGAAGATATTTACTAATATTATTCTTCCGCAGATTAAGGGCGGACTCATAACACTTGCGTTGCTCTGCTTTATTGATAATTGGAATGTAGTTGAACAACCGCTGATTTATTTTGATAATGAGGGTATGTATCCGCTTTCCGTAACGCTTACTGATGTTGGTAGTTCGGATTACGGCATAATATTTGCCTGCGGAGTTATATTTATGATTCCTGCATTGCTTATTTATCTTTACGGACACAGGGATATTGATTCGCCGTTTGTCGGAACTGATAAGGGATAGGAGAGAGGCTTTTATGAAAAAAGATAAGCTAAAGAGCGTAGTGTTGAAATTTTCAATTGTATTTTTTATTGTGATTGCATTACTTACATATTTTTCAAAAACAATCAATAATATGCTTCTTCCAAAGGTCAAAGTGGTTTCGGTTCAAACAGGTGTAATTGACGATACCGCAGGTTCAAATGATATGAAAACACATTATCTTTTGCCTGTTTCATCGGTGGATGGGGCAGGCAATACGGGAATAGTATTTGTTATAAATAAAACCGAAAACGGTGATGCAACAGTTGAAGAGGTTTCGGTGGATATATGTAACAGTGACGAGCTGTATTGCGAGGTGACATCGGACTCACTTTTTGGCGACAGTCAAGTTGTATATAAAACAACCAAGAGTATAGAAAACGGTTCAAGTGTTTATATTGAGGAGGAAACAGTGTGAGCAAAAGAAAAATTGTTTCGTTTCTGTTACTGCTGTTGCTGACTGTGAGCGTTTTTATTGCGAATATTATAATTATTGAAAATGCAAAAGGGCAATTACCTGATGTTACTCAATTAACTTATGATAAAAATTCCGAAACTGCTCCAAAAACGGTTTCTGAACTTGAAAAGCTGTTTGAACGGATTACTGACAAAGGCATAGCTTTTTGTTCCGAGAGTAAAGAAACAAAAGTTAAGGAAGAAACCGTAACTACGGTACTTGTGAATGAAAACTGGTTTTCGGATTATAAGACCGAAATTAACGGCGAAAATATTTCGTCCAATAACATAGATAACAGAGATAAGGTTGCAATAATCGGAAGTTCTCTTGCTCTCAAACTGTTTTTTACAACAGATGCAGTCGGTAAAAAGATTTGCATTGACGGAAATCAATATACAATTTGCGGTGTGATATGCGAAAACGAAAGTTTAATAAATAAGTTTTCTGCTGACGACAAACAGAGAGTGTATGTTCCATATACAACAGCCGAAAATTATGGTGACAGAACGGTTGATATGATTGTTTACGATAACTCGGTATATACGGGAGCAATTGTTGAGCAAATGGATTTGCCGCAGTATTATTCGGTTAATCTGAATGATAAAAACCAAACGCTCTCGTCATTTGAACATATTTTATACCTTGCAATATTTATCGGATTTAGCATTATTGCATTGAAGTTGTGGTATAGGTTCAGTAGAAAATTTTTTGAGGAGATAAAAGAAAATCTCAAATTAAACTACTTTCTGAAATCGCTAAAAAATATTCCGCTAAAATATGTTGCACTTGTGCTTGTTTTTGCAGGAATACCTGCTGTGCTTTTGATTGTGTTTAATATTTGTGATTTCAGCATTTTTATCCCCTCAAAATATATACCGAATGATAACATTTTTGACCTTTCAAATTACCTGAATGTGCTTATCGATAATGCACAAACACTAAACTCTCAAAGCCTAACAGGAAATCAAATGCTTGTAAATCTGTTCTCAA
>OGJI01001140.1_pt1 | contig 31069 bp, 24 predicted proteins | sample 1572031 | NCBI WGS metagenome assembly OGJI01 (sample SAMEA2582119, study PRJEB24529) | metagenome | biome: Human gut stool | place: China | collected 2011
AAATATAATACGTTATACACTCGTAAATTAAGTTGGCATGTTTTGACCCCAACATAATTTTAATTACACAATAAAGCCTGTAACAGGTTTATTATTTTTTGCTTATGACCAGCTGATTTCAGCCATTATACCTGTTCATTGCCTCCGCACAGCCCTCGTTCATAATACATGTGATTGCCGCTGCCGCTGTCCTGAAATGGCTCTTTGCAAGCTCCTCATCATCCTTGCTGAATCTTCCAAGGACATGGTCAACAAGGTCACTTCCCTTCGGCTTGTCTCCGACACCGAACTTCACGCGTGCGAACTCATCTGTCCCAAGCTGTGCAATAATATTTTTTATTCCGTTGTGTCCTCCGGCACTTCCCTTCGGGCGCACACGCAGCTTACCAACATCAAGGCTTATATCATCATACACCACTATGAAATGGTCAATGCTCTCCTTGTAATAATCGATAACCGCTCTTATGCACTCACCGCTTAAGTTCATAAAGGTCTGCGGCTTTACAAGAATAACCTTCTGACCTTCTATAACACCCTTTCCGATAAGTCCCTTGTGCTTACTCTCACTTATGCTTATATTATATTCCTCCGCAAGCTCATCAATTACACGAAAGCCTATATTATGACGGGTAAGCTCATATTCACTTCCCGGGTTTCCCAATCCTGCTATTATATACATACTTATTCAATCTCCATTTCATTTATTTTGTGGGACACCGGGACCAGACCCCTGTCCCGGCAGCGGGACAGGGGTCTGGTCCCGTGTCCCAATCACCACCCGATAAAATGTATCGCAACCGGCATGGCGATAAGTCCTATAATTGTCCCCGATATTACCCCGAACAGCACATCCGACGGAAAATGCACATACAGATATATCCGCGAAAATGCAATGAGCGATGCCCATATAAGCGCCGCCGCACCCCACCATGGATTCATGTGGAAAATCACCACAACACATGCGAAGGATGACGCTGAATGACCGGATGGCAGTGACGAACCGAGCGGTCTTCTTATAAGAAGGTCTACCGTCTCATCCAGATCACATGGTCTGTCCTTGGTGAAAAGTCCCTTTATAATAAAGTTGGCAATAAACGCAACCGCGGCAATAACGCATATCAGCACCATTGCCTGATGATGCATCTTCTTGACCTGATACAGATATAGTGCTACAAACAGCCATATCATTCCACCGTTTCCGGACTTCGTTATAAGAATCATAATCTTATCGAGCCTGTCTGTACGAAACTGCTGTACTTTCGCAATCATTCTGTCATCAATACCCCGCCTTAATTCCTTCTGTTTTTTTAATTCTTCCTCCCAGTCCAGCCCCTTGTAATGCTCTCTGGTCTTCCTAAGCACCGACATTTTTTATTCCTTTCCCGCTGTCACACGCCGCGTTCCGCAGTCCCCTAAATATACAGCCGTATAAATTTTAGCATAGTTTACCCTTTTTCACAAGAAAATCACAATTTTCTCTTAATCTGATAGTAACTATTCAGAGCCAGGGCAATTTTCATAAATCTGCTAAGCATGCCTGCATGAATGAGCAAATTTATGAAAATTTCTTTGGCGAAGTAACCACATGGGCAAAAAGTAAGCTCTGAAAGAACGGTTTTGCGAATGGGGTTCTGAATAGTTCTGATTTTTAATGTGCCTGTCAAAATTTTCCTTGCAGTATGCATACCTATCATGTATAATAACCTAAAATTGCGTCATTTCATGCTGGCGCAGTTTAATATTATAATATTATAAAAAGGAGTGATTTTTTTAATGGCCCCCGGGGACATAGTACAGATTTTTATTGTTATCATTTTACTTTTGCTCTCTGCATTCTTCTCTTCAGCAGAGACCGCACTTACGACGGTGAACCGCGTGAGAATGCGTACGCTTGCCGATGACGGCAACAAAAAGGCTCAAAGAGTCCTTGACATAACTGACAACAAGGCAAAGATGTTATCCGCCATACTTATCGGAAACAATGTGGTGAATCTATCTGCCTCCTCACTTTTGACAACGCTTGCGACCAATCTTTTCGGCTCACAGTGGATTGCGTTGTCAACCGGTGTACTTACATTCTTAATACTTATCTTTGGTGAGATTTCACCTAAGACCTTCTCCACCTTCAAGGCAGAGAAGATTTCTCTTGCCTACAGCGGAATAATATCGGGACTCATGTGGATACTCACACCTGTAATTTTCATTGTGAACAAATTTGCGATGGGCTTCCTGCTCCTGCTGGGTGTTGATTCGCGCGAGAAGGGACAGTCCTTCACCGAGGACGAGCTTAGAACCATAGTTGATGTAAGCCATGAGGAAGGCGTGCTTGAGCATGAAGAGCATGAAATGATTAACAACGTATTTGATTTTGGCAATTCGAGGGCAAGGGATGTCATGATTCAGCGAATCGACATGACCTGTGCCTCCATAGACAGCACCTATGACGAGATTATTGATATATTCCGCGCCGAGAAGTATACAAGACTTCCTATCTACAAGGATTCCATCGACAATGTAATCGGAATTATCAATGTAAAAGACCTTCTTTTATACTCGCCCGGTGATGATTTCCATGTATCAGAGATTTTGCGCGAACCGTACTATACTTATGAGTTCAAAAAGACTTCTGAACTCATGGAGGAATTAAAAAAGACCTCTAACAATATAACAATCGTTCTCGATGAATACGGCTCCACTGTCGGTATGATTACCCTTGAGGATCTTCTTGAGGAAATTGTCGGTGAGATAAGGGATGAGTATGACGAGGACGAAGAAGACTGTATCACCAAGATAAATGACAATGAGTATCAATTGAATGGTATGACCAAGCTTGATGATCTGAATGAGCTTCTTGATACGGATTATGAATCTGAGGACTATGACTCAGTGAGCGGTCTTGTGATAGATAAGCTTGAACGCCTCCCACATGATGGTGACGAAGTGGAGCTTGATAATGCCCGTATCGTGGTCGACCACATCGAGAAGAACAGAATTGATAAGATGCACCTATATATCACACCGAAGGATGAGACCTCCGCGGAGGATGAGCAGAAATAACATTATCCGGTACGAACTTCACAGTTGATAATCCTCCGCCAATAATTTAAAATACAGAAAGAAAAATTCATCACGGAGGTAAACAAATGTTAAAAGAATTTAAGAAATTCATCTCCCGCGGCAACGTCTTAGACATGGCTGTCGGTATTATCATGGGTAGTGCCTTCACGGCTATCGTTACCTCATTGGTCAACGATATACTCACACCTCTCATCGGACTTGTTATCGGTGGTCTTGATTTCGGCGGACTTGCAATCACAATAGGAAATGCTTCAATCGCCTATGGTTCATTTATTCAGGCGGTTATCAACTTCTTACTTGTGGCACTTTCACTGTTTTTGATTGTCAAAGCAATCAACAAGTTCCACTTCAAGAAGGAGGAGAAGCCTGCAACACCTACAACCAAGGAATGTCCGTTGTGCTGCTCAACCATCAATATCAAGGCAACCAAGTGCCCTTTCTGTACAGGTGACATCACCAAATAATTATTTTACGGCAGGAATGCAGCGGCATTTCTGCCGTAAGTCTATGTCATCTAAGGTGAACTTCATATCTGCAATAAATAAAGCAGGAAATGCATTGATATGCTCCCTGTCCACTTGACAGGGAGCATATATAACGCATTTCCTGCTTTTCTACCTAAATCATTCCCCTGAAATTTTCCCTCTTCATCGATGTGGCTTGCTGATTACTTTACTTCCCCCAACCATTAAATATCTGTGCAAGCGGTGAATCTGCTGACAGCACAACCGTCTTGTTCTTACCAACCATCGATACCTTCAGTGCGTCAAGACTTCTCACAAACTCATAGAACTCTGTACGGCTCTCATCCCCATAAGCCTCCGACAGTATTCTCATGTACTCCGCTTCACCTTCAGCGACAAGAATCTCCGCTTTCATCTGTGCCTCTGAAAGCATAACGGTCACCTCCTTGTCTGTTGAGTTGCGGATAACCTGTGCCTCTGCCTGTCCTTCCGCTGTATATGTCGCAGCTATATTGTCACGCTCAGAAATCATACGCTCATATACTGCTGTCTTGTTATCGCTTGGAAGATCAAGCCTCTTATTCTCAACTGTAATAATCTCTATTCCATACTGTGCCATTGTAGCACCTATGTTAACCTCTATCGATTCCGCAAGCTCTCCGTCCCTTGCCTTTATGACTTCATCCTGTGTCATTGAGCTTATCGTATTCTTGGTTGCATTGAAAACCACGGTATCAATACGGCTCTCTGCGTTTGCTATCGAACCGTTGAGTGTCTGTGCAAACTTGAGCGGGTCCGTTATTCTCCACAGTACATAGCTGTCTGTTATCATTGTCTTTTTGTCGGATGTGATTACCTCGGACTCAGCTATGTCATATAATAATATTTCCTTCGGAAGTGTGTCCGCAGTCTCCACAAACGGAATCTTAAAACATATTCCGGACGTAGTCTGTACTCTGTCTACTTTTCCGAATCTCTTCACAAGCTTGAACTCATCCTGATTTACCACCTCTATGGATGAACCAAGCGTTATAAGTGCAACGACCGCAATAATTATAATCGCAATTTTTGATTTCTTCATAATCTATTCTCTCTTTCTGCCATGTGGCAAATTCCTTAGCCTTTTAGCTAATCAGCTCTTTTGCTATATTAACACTACTTACTTGTCAATCCAAAAACAGCTTTAGTTATCGGACTGTGAGCTGTAAGAGGTACTTCCGTTACCTGCTGTATCGCCGGTAAATGAATCTAAAGGAAGAACCGTCTGCGTACCATCATTTCCCACGATTATAACCTTGAGCTCAGGTAGCACATCCTCCATAGCCTCATAGAACATACGAAGCTTGGTTACTGTAGGATTCTTGACATACTCCTCATACATCGAATTGAAGCGTGCGACCTGCGCTGTAGCTTCATTTATTCTCTGCTCCTTCTGTGCTTCCGCATTCTTTATGATACCGTCCGCCTGTGCCTGTGCCTCAGGTACCTGCTCATTGCGGTACTTATTCGCATTGTTGAGTGCTGTCTCTTTTCCCTGCTTTGCAGTCTCAACAGCCTTGAACGCCTCCATTACCTCTGCCGTAGGCGGCTCTGAGTCCTGAATCGTTATATTGACAAGTGCTATTCCTAAATCCTGCTCCTCAAGCTTTCCCACAATAAGCTGCTTGATATTAGACTGAATTTCCGACTTTCCGGTTGTGAGGACGCTGTCAACATCATAGCTTGCCACCACCGAACGGATACAGCCCTGTGCAATATTTTTTAATATAAGCTCCGGGCTCTGCGAATTATATATCGCCTTCACCGGATCCGTCACCTTGTACTCCACGAAGAAGTCAACATTTACAAAATTGTAATCCGAGGTAATCATAAGTGACTCATCGGTGTCAAGCACATATCCATCATCACCTGTGTTATATCCCATCGTAAAGCCGTGGATTGTTGTGTCAACCTTGATTACCTTCTGTATAAAAGGTATCTTAAAGTGAAGACCGGAATCCGTGACTGACTGCGGCTTACCAAGTGTGACTAACACCGCCTGCTCCTGTTCGTTAATCTGGTACGTAGAGTTGAAGGCAAATATTACAACAACAACTGCAAGCACTACAAGCCAGCCGAATCTTCTGAGCCATTTGCCGGACTGCTTGGCAGCCCTCTTAAACTCCTCCTCATCATAGATAAAATCATTGTTTTTACTCATACTGTTCTCCCTTTCCATGTGTTCCGGTTAAGTCAAGCCGATATTCACAATCCACCCAGTCTCTTACCCGTAACTCTTGTAAAAAATTCCTGTTCCCGAAATACATACCCAAAGGATATAAAAAAGACCTTTGCTACGGAACTCCATAACAAAAGTCTTGCCATTCACTCATAACATCCGAATCCATAACCGCGGTATAATGGATTGTTCTGACGGAAATTATAACATCTTTACGATGCCAGCTACTCCCTTTTGGGTATATCAAGATATTAGCACAGTTCTATTGTTGTGTCAATATATTTTGCTATTTTTTTAACAAACATTTCTGTCCACCTGCAGGCAGCTACATATTCGCATCTGAATCTGCAATTACAGCTTTTAAGTATAAAAAGATAATTTTTCTGTAATATCATGTTTTTGTCTTCAAAAAAATAATTTTTCGGTGGATTTTTGTCACCCAGCTATTATAATATATATTGTCTTACATAACCTATAGCAATGATGTCTGGGTTAAAATATGCGCTATAAGCTTAGCGTGTATAACGAATTTATCAGATGAGGTACACTTATGTTTACAAAGAAACAACTCTGGGCTCTGCTCATCCCTCTTATGATTGAGCAGATACTAAACTCCCTTATGGGAACCGCCGACACGATGATGGTCAGCAATGTAGGCTCCGCGGCAATCTCCGCCGTGTCGCTTGTGGATTCAATCAACACACTTATCCTTAATATATTCTCCGCTCTTGCCACAGGAGGAGCGATAGTGTGCTCCCAATATATCGGAAAACAGAGAATCGACCGCGCAAATGCCGCAGGAAGACAGCTTGTTTTGTCCATGTTTGCGATATCCACTGTGATATCGGCTGTGTGCGTCATATTCCGCAGACCGCTCCTTTCACTTGTCTTTGGAAGGGTTGACGCCGATGTAATGGAAAATGCGCTTATTTATATGCTTATAACCGGACTTTCCTTCCCATTCATAGGTCTTTATAACGCCTCAGCGGCGCTGTTCCGCTCATCCGGGAACTCGAAGCTTCCTATGACGGTATCGATGATTTCCAACTGTATAAACATTGTCGGAAATTCCATATTTATATTTGTACTTAAAATGGGGGTTGCCGGTGCCGCCCTGTCGACATTGTTATCCAGAGTATTCTGCGCCGTTGTCATCATGTATTATCAGACAAAGCCGACGCAGACTATATGCATCAATAACTATTTTTCAATACGACCCGACTTTCCAATGGTCAAGATGATACTTACCTTCGGTATCCCTACCGGAATAGAAAACGGAATGTTCCAGTTCGGTAAGCTTGCCATACAGTCAACCGTCTCCACGCTCGGCACAACTGCCATAGCCGCACAGGCAATGACCTCTGTGCTTGAGGGCTTCAGCAGCATGGCCGGTGTCGGTATCGGTCTTGGAATGGTAACCATTGTCGGGCAGTGTATCGGTGCCGGCAGAAGAGATGAGGCAAAGCGCTACATCCTCAAGCTCACATGGTATGGGGAGGTATCTATTATCATATCCTGTATCATTCTGTATATTGCCTGTGACCTCATAACCTCCCTCGGCGGAATGGAACCTGAGGCAGCCGTAATGTGCAAGGAGATGGTGCTTGCCATCACTATCTGTAAGCCTATCGCATGGGCATTCTCATTCATGCCGGGCTATGGTATGCGCGCTGCCGGGGACGTGAAGTTCTCCATGGTAACCTCATCCATAACGATGTGGACCTGCCGTGTATTCCTCACAGTAGTACTCATCCGCTTCTTCGGCTGGGGTCCTATGGCAGTATGGGTTGGTATGTTTACCGACTGGACAGCGAGAAGCATCTGCTTCGCGACAAGATTCTTCACCGGCGGATGGCTGAAAAAAAAGGCGGTGTAACCGCCTACGCCGGGACAGGGGTCTGACACCGGTGTCCCACATTGTTGGGACGCCGGTGTCAGACCCCTGTCCCGGAACTGTCAAATAAGCCCCATTACCTTCAACACGAATATCCATCCTGTGAGCGTCACGGATGACAGGAGCGTTGCCATAACCACTATGCTGGAGCTTAGCACCTCGTCATTACCCATATTCTTTGCCATTATGTAGCAGGTGACCGTGGTCGGTGAGCCGAGCATGACAAGAATTGCAACAAGTTCACTGCCACGGAAGCCGAACGCTATCGCAAACGGGAAAAATACGAGCGGCAGAAGCACCAGCTTTATAAAGGTGGCAATTGATGTGAGCTTAATCCTCTTAACCGCCTTCGCGCCCTCGAAGCCTGCACCGACAACCAGCAGCGCGATAGGCGTTGCCGTCTGTGCTATACTTGTCACAGCCTTTAATGGTATTGCCGGAATATTTATTCCGAATATTGAGAATGGCAGTCCTAGGAATATTCCTATTATAATCGGATTTTTAACCACATTTATGCAGGCTTTTTTGATGTTGTAGCCTTTGTTATTTTTGACTTCTTTTATTACACCTGCTGAATCTGCCTTTATCCCTCTATAATTTCCGCTTATCCCTGACTTTTTTTCTACGGCGCTCTTTTTATGTATCTGATTTGATATATTATCGTCCGGCTTATTTTTTTCTGCCTCTTTCCCCATATCCGCCGAGAACGTCAATATAATCACCGAGAGAATATTATATAAAGGCACCGCCGACACGATCATAAGCGGAGCCATGCCTGAATTGCCGTATATGTTGTTGATAAATGCAATGCCGAGCACAGCCGCGCTTCCTCTCGCGCTCGCCTGTGTGAACGCACCGACCTGCGTCTTATCCTTGATAAAAATATAGCTGAGTCCCCATATCGCAAGAAACATTATGGTTGTTGTTATCATACAGAATAAAACAAAGGCCAGATTGAAATCTGACCTTATGTCTGCGGTTGCGATGTCCTTAAACAGCAGCACGGGAAGTGCCACCTTAAATACATACTTATCCGCAACCTTATTAAATTCCTTGGTGAACAGACCAATCCGCATAAGCAACCAGCCCAGAACCATAATGAGAAATATAGGCAACGTCGCATTTAAGCTGAAAATAAAATCTGCCATGATAATCCTCATTTCTTTAAATCTAATCAGGTAATTATTTCTGATTACAGAGTGCCTGTAAACCTGTCAAATGCTGCCTGTCCCTTGGCATCCCTCTTGAACACACCCGCATCCTCAAGAACCTTCTTGAATACAATTCCAATCTCTTCCTTGATAACCGCATCCACATTCTCAGCATTGATCACAGGGTACTTAGGTCTGAACCCATCAACCCAGTCCGCATGTTTTTCTATCTTTTCGTTAGAGCGGATATCCTTGCCGTCCACGATATAATCCGAGAGAATCTCCATCTCCTCCTTGAGCCTTGATGGGAGAACCGCAAGTCCCATGACCTCAATAAGTCCAATGTTCTCCTTCTTAATATGATGGAGTTCATTGTGAGGGTGATAAAGACCAAACGGACACTCAGGTGTTGTTATATTGTTGCGGAGTGCAAGGTCAAGCTCATACATATCGCCGCGCTTTCTCGCGATAGGTGTGATTGTGTTGTGCGGCTCGCCGTCTGTCTCGGCAAACACATAAGCCTCCTCGTCCGTGTAGCCTCTCCATGCCTTCAGGATGTGGTCTGCAAGGTCGATGATTCTCTTCTCATCCGTACAGCTAAGACGTATTACCGATAACGGCCACTTTACTATTCCTGCCTTGACATCCTCATACCCCTTGACAGTGAACTCTCTCTCCACAGGTGCCTTAGCCATGGCAAACTCATAGTTGCCGCCCTGAAAATGGTCATGTGAGAGAATTGAGCCGCCGACAATCGGAAGGTCTGCATTTGAACCGATAAAATAGTGCGGGAACAGCTTTATAAAATCAAAAAGCTTGACAAATGTCGCTCTCTCAACCTTCATCGGAACATGCTGTCCGTTGAAAACGATGCAATGCTCATTGTAATATACATAAGGAGAGTACTGGAAGCCCCACTGTCCGCCGTTTATCGTTATAGGTATGATTCTGTGGTTTTCCCTTGCCGGATGATTGGTGCGGCCTGCGTACCCCTCATTCTCGCGGCAGAGCTGGCACTTCGGATAACCGCTCTGCTTGGCAAGCTTTGCAGCGGCAATCGCCTTAGGGTCCTTCTCCGGCTTGGACAGATTGATTGTGATATCAATATCGCCATACTCCGTCTTGGTCACCCACTTCATATCCTTGCACACACGGTATCTTCTTATATAATCCGAATCGCGGCTCAGCTTATAGTAATAATTCGTAGCTTCCTCAGGCGAAGCTGCATATTTCTCCTTAAATGTCTTTATAACCTGTGATGGTCTTGGCACAAGACAGTTCATAAGCCTTGTGTCAAATAAATCCCTGTACACAACACTATCCTCAATAAGTCCCTTCTCGACCGCATAGTCAAGAAGCTCTTTAAGGACAGGTTCAAGCTCCACCTTCTCATAGTTTTCTTCCGGTTCCTCATAATCATCAAGCTTTAAGACATCCAGAATAAGATTTGTCGAATAAATCTTCTCCTCCTCTGAAATCAAACCGGTTTCCATTCCGTATGTAACCAATTTTTTTATTGCCTCATATACCATGGCACACACCTCCACGCCTGCAATTTTATATTAATTAAAACATTTTAATCTTTACAAATAGTAATGAAGAACTCGCTTTTGCGAGTTTTCTGATAGTTCAGCCGGTTGAACTAATGTGAAATCGCAATACATCTTAGACTGTGTTTTTTACTGTCTTAACCCAGCCTTTTATCTGTGTCCTTCACTATGCCTTACCCAAAATCCTCTTAAGCTTCCTGACAACCTTCTTAAAAAAGCTCGGATAATATATGTCCTTCTGAACCGCTATGTCGTAATCTATATCACGTTCAACCTTATCCCTGAATTTAATCGGAAAATGATATGCACCTGCGTGCATTTCCTCTCCGGGTCCCTTGGTGTGGGTGGCATCCTCGCGGTTCATGCCGATATTATTGATAAGGTTAACATTCGGCACAACACACAGTCCATCGTTCTCCGCAAGACAGAGCATAAGCTGATAATCCCATGTATCAAGCCTGCCCTCATATATCAGGTCAAGCTCCTTCTCAACATAATCTGCCTTTGCATCCATAAACACCTTATGCATAAGACCCTCCGCCTTGCGCTGTGGCCAGTTCTTAAGAGTCACATCATACTTTTCCCATGTGCTTCTCCATGTGCCCCAGCCCCATATATAGTTGTCCGCTGTAAAAAGATAATCATAAGGCGTCTTATAATTCTCAAGCTTCTTGTGAGCGCCGACCATCATCACCTTCGGATCATTTCTGTAATGCTCAAGCATCTCCTGGCAGAATCTGAAAAAAGATATGTCAAGAAGCACGTCATCCTCAATGATGATTGCCTCCTCCTCATGCTCGAATACCCAGCTTATGCCTGAGGATACACGATTCTTGCAGCCCATGTTTTTCTCCGCATAGTTCTTGTGAACCTCACAGTCCCAGTCCACATGCGTGTCAAGGAACTCCCTGACAGCCGCCACCTTCTCGGCATCCCCCTCCTTGGCAGGTCTTGCCGCATCGCAGATAAGATATAATCTTGGCGGCTTAATCTCCCTGATTCGCTCAAATACAACCTGTGTTGTGTCAAGCCTGTTATACACAAAGAAGGCAATCGCTGTCTTCATCACAAAATCACTCACAATACACTCCTATCCATATTAAATACTTATTATGACAAAATACCTCTGCATAATGCGGAAAATTCTGCAATGCAGCATATCCTGACCCGTTCAGAGTACAGATTCCCTGCCATAAGCGTATAATCTAATATATTTAACTAATTCTCTATAATCGTCTCCACTGCCATATCATACTTTAGAGCACTACCGGGCCACCGCCGATATCAGCGACATAGAAGTCTGCGGCATAGCCTATCGTATCCTTATACTCCTTACCAACCTTCTCAATGAAGTTATCGATGGCATCTGTCTTTACAATGCTTACTGTACATCCTCCGAATCCGGCACCTGTCATACGTGAACCGATGACACCCGGCTGCTTAAGTGCTGCTGCCACCAGAGTATCAAGCTCCTTGCCTGTGACCTCGTAATCCTCCCTCAATGACGTGTCGGAAGCAACCATAAGTCTTCCGAACTCCTCAATGTCTCCGGCTCTTAATGCCTTCACTGCCTTGATTGTTCTCTGGTTCTCATATACAGCATGCTTAGCACGCTTCTGACGAACCTCACTCTTTATTGCAGACTTATAGCGTTCAAATGCCTCCTCAGTGAGGTCGCCAAGCGTCTTGATATCTATAACCTTCTGAAGCTCCTCAAGTGCCTCCTCACATTCAGCACGTCTTTCATTGTACTTAGAATCGCCCAGGCCCCTCTTCTTGTTGCTGCATGCTATTACTATCTTGGCATTGTCAAGCTTAACCGGTGCATACTCATAAGAAAGGTTAGATGTGTCAAGGAAAATAGCGTGTCCCTCTTTACCCATCGCAATTGCAAACTGATCCATAATTCCGCAGTTGACCTTGTTAAACTTATTCTCAGCGAACTGGCTGATAAGTGCCATGTCTATAAAATCCGTACTAAAACCAAAGGTATCCTTAAGCACAAGTGCGGTGAGTACCTCTATGGATGCTGATGATGAAAGTCCTGAGCCATTAGGTATATTTCCCAGATAGCACATATCAAAACCCTTGTCAAAATGGTAGCCCTTCTGCATATAAGCCCACATGACACCCTTCGGATAATTCGTCCAGTCTGCCGCCTTATCCCATACAAGGTCATCAAGCGATGTCTCTATAACCCCGAGCTTATCGAAGTTAGCTGAATAAAAGCGAAGCTTATTGTCATCCCTGCGTCTTACAGCAGCGTAGGTTCCCATTGTGAGTGCACATGGAAAAACATGACCTCCATTGTAATCTGTATGCTCACCGATAAGATTAACTCTTCCCGGTGCAAAGTATACCTTGACATCTCTGTCTTCACCATATACCCTCTTAAATTCCTGAAGCATCTTCTCCTTCATAGCCCTACCTCCATCTTATAGTGTGTATAGTGTGGATATTGTTGCCGTCATACCAAACGTATGCAACCTACAGTAATTATAGTATAATGTGAATTTTTTATCAACATTTTTATACTTTAATAGAAAGCTGCCCATGGATAGCAAAAGGAGCCGAGTTTCCCCGACTCCTTCGCTGTGATGTCTGCTATAGTAAAATAATCTATATGCTTTCTTCTGCCACTGCCTTATCATAAGCCTCCAATATCGCATTGGATATCATATCCCTCGTAGCTGAGCTTATAGGATGTGCAATGTCCCTGTACTCCCCTTCTGCCGACTTCTTGCTTGGCATGGCGATGAATAAACCCTTCTCTCCCTCTATTACCTTAATATCATGTACAACAAACTCATTGTCAAATGTCACTGAGACAACTGCTTTCATTTTGCTGTCCTTTGATACCATTCTTACCCTCACGTCTGTAACCTGCATATCAACCCTCCATATATGTCTACACCACGATGTAGCTTTATAAGCCGTATCTTTCGTTCTTTTCCACTACAACCTTTACCTTGCCGTCCTCACCTGCATATCTGCAATTGGAACGAATTGTATCCCTGCTCTCAACTATACAGTTCTCGATGACTGTATTATCACCGATATATACATCATTGAGAATAATCGAGTTACGAATCACACAATTATTTCCAACGAATACCTTCTTGAACAATACGGAATTCTCAACTGTGCCATTTATAATACATCCGCTGGCAACAAGTGAATTCTTGACCTCTGAACCCGGATTATACTTAGCAGGCGGAAGATCATCCACCTTAGAGTAGATATCCGGATACTGGTTAAAGAAGAACTCCCTCACATCCCTCTTTAAGAAATCCATGTTGGTCTTATAATAAGCGTCCACTGTCGAAATATTGTTCCAGTAGCTGTCAAGCTTATATCCGTACACTCTCTTGATATTCTTATACCTTATAAGAATATCCTTTACGAAATCATATCTGTCCTCGGAAGCAGCCTTTTCAAGAAGCTCTATGAGCTGGCGTCTTCTTATTATATAGATACCTGTGGAGACAATATTTCCCTCAGCCTCAATCGGCTTCTCCTCAAAATCAGTGATTCTCATATCCTGATTCATACGGACAACACCAAAACGGTTAGCATCCTCACCTGCCGGAAGTTCCTTTACAACAACCGTAATGTCCGCCTTCTTCTCTATATGGTACTCAAGCACCTTTGCGAAATCGAGCTTATAGACACCATCGCCTGAGGCAATTACAACATAAGGCTCATGGCTGTTCTTTAAGAAGTCAATATTCTGATACATGCTGTCGGCAGTTCCTCTGTACCACACACTGTTGTCGGCAGTTATTGTTGGATTGAATACATAGAGTCCACCCTGCTTACGTCCGAAATCCCACCACTTGGATGAGCTGAGATGGTCATTGAGGCTGCGTGCATTATACTGTGTGATAACCGCAACCTTCTGTATATGTGAATTGGACATATTGCTGAGTGCAAAATCAATACTTCTGTAGCTTCCCGCTATCGGCATAGCTGCAACTGCCCTTCTGCTGGTGAGCTCCTTCATCGCCTTATTATTTCCGCCTGCTAATACAAGTCCTATCGCTCTCATCTTGCTGCACCTCCCTTAATAATACTTCCTCCGCTCGGGAGCATACCATTCTCATAATCTGAAAGCTCTGTCACTCCGTAGATAGCAGTGTTCTTGCCTATCTGCACTCTTGGCGGAATATATGAATTCTCTCCTATTGTCACAAGACCAAAAGCATATACCTTGGCGTTAAGTGTATTCGGTGCTTCATCGCCGACACCTAATACAGCTCCCTCGCCAATCTCTGTGCTCTCTGCAATAATAGATTTATCTATCACGGCTCCCGCACCAATTCTTGCATTCTGCATTATAATAGAGTCTCTTACTATAGCTCCTTCCTCTATAGTAACGCCCGAACCGATGACTGAATTATACACCTCACCGTAGACCTGTGTTCCCTCTCCTACTATGCTTCTGAAAACCTTTGAATTATCCGCAAGATACTGAGGCGGAAGAATATCGCTCTTCGTATATATCTTCCAGAATTCTTCATAGAGGTTAAACTCGGGGATAATATCAATAAGCTCCATATTGGCCTCCCAATATGAGCCAAGGGTACCTACATCCTTCCAATATCCGTTAAATTCATAGGCAAAAAGTCTCTGCTTGTTCTCGTGGCAGTATGGAATAATATGCTTTCCGAAATCACAGCCCGGCTCATCCTTCATCTTGATAAGAGCTTCCTTCAAAACAGGCCAGCTGAATATGTAAATTCCCATAGATGCGAGATTACTGCTCGGGTTAGCAGGCTTCTCCTCAAATTCGGTAATCTTATTATGCTCGTCCGTAACAAGAATACCAAAACGGCTTGCCTCCTCAATAGGAACAGGCATAGCTGCTATCGTTACATCGGCATTATTAGCCTTATGATAGTCAAGCATAAGCTCATAATCCATCTTGTATATATGATCGCCTGAAAGAATGAGTACATAATCCGGATTGTAAAGCTCCATGTATTCGAGATTCTGATATATCGCATTGGCGGTTCCTGTGTACCACTCACTGCTTGTACTCTTCTCATACGGCGGAAGTACAGTCACTCCACCACGATTACGGTCAAGATCCCATGGAATACCGATTCCGATATGTGTGTTAAGTCGTAACGGCTGATACTGTGTGAGAACACCTACGGTATCAATTCCAGAATTAATACAGTTACTGAGCGGGAAGTCAATTATTCTATACTTACCGCCAAATGCTACAGCCGGCTTTGCCATATTCGATGTAAGAACACCCAGACGGCTTCCCTGTCCACCTGCCAGCAGCATAGCAATCATCTCTTTTTTAATCATGCTACCACCTCTTGTCAATTTACTAAAGCCAATCATCACATTTATGGTTTTGTAATGTCATTATAACATAAATTATTTTATAAGTGAAGAAATTTTTATATTTTTTGTTAAAAAAATATGTCTTTTCTGATAATTGATTGATAATTTGTTTTTTTACCATTATATTCCATTATTCAACTTAATACTGGTTTTTTCATGATTGGTGTTATATTATATTGTGTATATATCCAATATATTCATAATAAAATAGTAATGATGTTGTGGACGAAGCATGCCAATTTTAATATCCGTGCGCATAACGTATTATATTTATAGAGCATGTTCTAAGCCCAGCCTCATAGTAATCAGGAGGATTATATAATGTATCAGATTGACTTTAATAAACCCATACATATACATTTCATCGGAATCGGTGGAATAAGCATGAGCGGTCTTGCGGAGCTTCTTTTATCGGAGAACTTTAAAATATCCGGCTCGGATAACAAGGAATCCGCTCTCACAAGGCAGCTCTCTGATGCCGGATGCAATATATTCATAGGACAGAAGGCAGACAATATTGATTCATCTGTTGATGCCTGCGTATATACCGCTGCCATCCACCCGGATAACCCTGAATATGCCCGCTGTCGGGAGCTTGGCATACCGATGCTGTCACGCGCCGAACTGCTCGGTCAGATAATGAAAAACTACCGCACAGCCATCGGTGTCTCAGGAACACACGGAAAGACAACCACAACATCAATGCTCAGTGAGATACTCATGTCAGCAGGCACCGACCCAACGATATCCGTGGGCGGTATGCTCCCATCAATCGGAGGCAATATGAGAATAGGCCATTCGGAGGTCTTTCTCACCGAAGCATGCGAATATACCAACAGCTTCCTGTCCTTCCACCCAACCATGAATATTATTCTCAATGTTGAGGAGGATCATCTTGATTTCTTCAAGGACTTAGACGATATCCGCGCCTCGTTCAAAAAATACACAGAGCTGCTGCCTGATGACGGATATCTCGTTATAAACAGCGGAATTGAGGACTACTCCTATTTTTACAGGGACAGCAATTGTAACGTGATTACATTCGGACTTAACCCGCAGACAAGCAACTACTCTGCCACGGATTTTCATATTGACAATAAGGGTGACTACTGCTATACGCTTCTTTATAATAATGAAGAAAAATGCAAGGTTGCACTCAAGGTTCCGGGAGAACATAACGTATTAAACAGCCTTGCAGCAATAGCTGCCGCCGTCACCCTCGGCATAAGGCTTGATACCGCCGTGAAGGGAATCGCCTCCTACAGCGGTGTTGACCGCCGTTTCCAGATTAAGGGCAAATGCAACGGCTTTACAATCATTGATGACTATGCGCACCATCCTGCTGAGATAACAGCAACCCTTAAGGCGGCACAGCACTATCCTCACAATAAGCTCTGGTGCATATTCCAGCCGCACACATACACACGCACGAAGGCATTTCTGCCTGAATTTGCCAAGGCTCTTGCACACGCAGACCACGTAGTCTTAGCCCCGGTATATTCCGCACGCGAGCAAGACATATATGGAGTAAGCTCAGCAGATATTCAAAAGCTTATTCTCGGCAGCGGTACCCCATGTGAATATTTTATGACTTTCCCTGAGATAGAAGCATTTATAAAAGACAACTGTTCAGAAGGCGACGTCGTAATCACCATGGGAGCAGGCAACATTCTTGAGGTCGGAGAAGACCTGCTTAAGTAAATATTGCGATATTCACACAGCATACACAGATTATCCACATCCACAACCCCCTATAATCTCCGCATTTTAGGGGGTTTTCCACATCTTATCCACATTATCCACATTTTTCATATCCACAACTTTCACAACTTTGCTTTGTTGCCATAAAATCTATTCTCAAAAAAGCCCGGCTATGCTATACTTACTATAGAATTTTTAAGAAACGAGAGTACAGCTATGGCACCTATTACATTAACCTCAACCTACACTCCTAATGAGACAACCATCCCTAATATTTTTCTGGACAGATATATGCCTTCGGCAAACGGCGAATTTGTGAAGGTCTATTTGTGTCTGCTTAGGATGTATGCCAACCCGGCAGGGCGTTCTTCTACCCTCACCGATATTGCCGATTTGCTTAATCATACCGAGAGCGATATAATCCGTGCCATAAAGTACTGGGAAAAGGCAGGGCTTCTATCCGTAGGCTACAGCGGTGATATTCCCGTGAGCATTACACTTTTACCGATCAGGCAGAAGCCGGACAGGCTTTCCACAGACAGCCCGGCAGAGGAGCCTTCATACAATACAGCTGAAACGGCTGCCGCAGCAGAAGGAGTCAACGCCCTTGGCGAACAGACACCGGTCCATGCCCCTGATGAGACTCTTCCCGGCAAATACAATTATTCCCCTGCGGCCATCAAGCGCATGTGCGACAGTGATGACAACCTCCATCAGTTGATTTTTGTCGCCGAGAAGCTGTTCGGCAAGACACTCACCAACTCAGAAATCAGCACAATAATATATATCCACAATGATTTGAATTTTTCTGATGATTTGCTTGAATATCTATTTGAATACTGTGTTTCCCTTGAGAAGAGAAGCTTCCGTTATCTTGAACGTGTAGCCATAAGCTGGCATGAGGAAGGTCTTGTGACAGCCGAACAGGCAAAACAGCAGCATGAGATACATAGTAAGAAAATCTATTCCGTCATGAAGGCATTCGGTATCAATGACCGTATGCCGGGCAAGCCTGAGCTTGATTTCATCACTCGCTGGTATGATGAGTACGGTTTTGAGACAGAACTCGTGATAGAAGCCTGCAACCGCACAATTCAGGCACTGCATAAGCCGAGCTTTGAGTATACAGACACAATTCTTTCCAACTGGAGAAAGAAAAACGTACATACCGTATCGGATATCGAATCGGTCGATGCCGCCCACGCAGTCTCTAAGAAGGACAACGTTTTTTCCGGCAGCAAAGCCTCCGGCAAAGCGGACACTACAGGCTCCCCTGCCATAAGAACAGGAAAGAACACCAACCGCTTCAATAATTTTTCGCAGAGAAAATATGATTTCAATGCACTGGAAAAACAGATTATCAGCAAGAAAGATTAAAGTTTGAAAGCAAAACTTTCAAACTACATATTGATGGCAGTACTGCAGGCAAAGCTTGCAGTATGCAAGGAGATAATAGATGAAGTTAAACAATTCGCAATACGATACCATTATGAGAATGTATGACACCCGGCAGAGCCATGCGCGCGCCGTGCAGAATTCAAGGATTGAGGAAATCAACGCAAGAATCCCCGAGTATGATGAACTCCGAAAGGAAACGGCAGCCGTTTCCGCCGAGGCAGCCCGCGCTGCCGTCATGGGGGACATGAGTAAGCGCGCACGTCTTTCGGAAAAGCTTGCCTCCATCAACGAAGAAAAGAGTATTCTGCTCACAGCAGCAGGATACCCGGAGGATTATCTCGAGCTTCACTATGAGTGTCCGCTCTGCAAGGATACAGGCTTTATAAACGGTCAGAAATGCCGATGCTTCAAACAGGCTGCAATAGACCTTTTATACAATCAATCCAATATTAAAAAAATTCTCCTACTTGAAAATTTCTCTAACTTCAATTATGATTGGTATTCGGAGGATTATATTGACCCTGTTTCCGGAATATCCGCTCTGGAGAATATAGTCAATGTCACAAAGAATGTCAATTCATTCATAAGTGATTTCCCATCGGGGGATAATCTTTTATTCTATGGTGATACCGGCGTCGGCAAGACCTTTCTCACCCACTGCATTGCAGGTGAGCTTCTTGAAAAGGGGTATTCCGTGCTGTATCTGTCAGCCATAGACCTGTTTGACCTTTTTTCAAAATATGCTTTTGATAATGACAGCGAAGCAGATTACAGGGATGCATTTTCACAGATTCTTGACTGCGGGCTGCTTATTATAGATGACCTGGGGACAGAGCTGGTTAACAGCTTTACCAACTCCCGATTATTTTATTGTATTAATGAAAGAATTCTTGCAGGTCTGTCAACAATTATATCAACGAATCTGAGTCTTGAGGAGCTTATGAATACCTATTCTGAGCGTATTTTTTCCAGACTCACCATGTCATACCAGATATTCAAAATATATGGTGACGACATTCGTTTGAAGAAACTTTAATCACAACACATCTACGGAGGAAAATATCATGCTTCAGGAAGAACGCGACCTTGAAACCATACCAGTGGGGGCACTTGGAATCATTCCCCTTAAGGGCTGTGAACAGCTCAGCCAGAAGGTAAATGACTACCTTGTTCAATGGAGAACCGAAAGAGAAAATGAGCATAAGTCTACAATAGCTTTTGCAGGATACCAGAGAGACCACTACATCTTAAGTGCAAGCGTACCACGCTTCGGCTCAGGAGAGGCTAAAGGAATTATCAACGAATCTGTCCGCGGATATGATTTGTACCTTTTAGTCGATGTATGTAACTATAGCCTTACCTACTCTCTGTGCGGTAAGGAGAACCACATGTCACCTGATGACCATTATCAGGATTTAAAGCGTATTATCGCTGCTGTAGGCGGTAAGGCAAGAAGAATCACCGTCATTATGCCTTTCCTCTATGAGAGCAGACAGCACAAGAGAAGCGGACGTGAGTCCTTAGACTGTGCTCTTGCACTTCAGGAGCTCACAGACATGGGTGTTGACAATATCATCACCTTCGATGCCCATGACCCACGAGTACAGAACGCTATTCCGTTAAAGGGCTTTGAGACTGTACAGCCTGCTTACCAGTTCATCAAGTATCTCACCAGAAATGTATCTGATATAACCTTCGACAGCGACCACATGATGATTATAAGCCCGGATGAGGGAGGAACACATAGAGCCGTATACTTTGCAAATGTGCTCGGCCTTGATGTAGGCATGTTCTACAAGAGAAGAGATTATACTAAGATTGTAAACGGTCGTAACCCTATCGTAGCACATGAGTTTCTCGGCAGCTCTGTTGAAGGCAAGGATGTATTTATCATCGACGATATGATTTCCTCAGGCGAGAGCATGCTTGATGTTGCAAAGGAATTAAAGGCACGCAAGGCAAAGAGAGTATTCCTCGCAAGCACCTTTGGTCTTTTCACCAATGGTCTTGAGAAGTTCGATGAGGCTTATGAGGCAGGTCTTATAGATAAGGTTCTCACAACGAATGTTATCTACCAGACACCTGAGCTTCTCTCCAAGCCATATTATATCAATGTAGATATGAGCAAGTACATCGCACTCATCATCGACACGCTCAACCATGATGCTTCCATAAGCAAGCTTCTCGACCCGGTTGACAGAATCCAGAAGCTTCTCAAGGAGTACAATAAGAAGTAATTTAGTTAAGTACAAACCCGGACGGGTGTTAAAACATGCATTCAGGACTGTGAAGTGTATGTGCCGGCTGTATATATGCATAGCGGCTCCGTTGTGACCAAAAGTCGCGCTATGCATATATACAGCCGGCACATATACGGCATAGGTGTTTGGGCATGTTTTAACACCCTATTTTTGTATTTCAATAAGTCTTGCATAAGTATGTCCTTATTGATTGTATTAAAAATCAACCTTCCTGTGCTATCTTTCCCAAGTAAAAAAACTGTAAAGCAAGTGTAATTCCGCTAAATTGGAATCGCTATTACTTTACAGTTTCATTAAGTCGGTCAATTATTCTGCACAGAGCAGGCTGGCTGCTCTCCGGTTACGGCAGCTTCACATCCGTATCTCCGCCCGCTGTGTAACCTGCATTGGTGTCGCCACCTGAGGAGGTGCCGGCTCCCACATCCGCATCTCCGCCCGCTGTGTACCCGGCATTGGTGTCGCCGCCTGAGGAGGTTCCGGCTCCCGCGTTCACATCTCCTCCGGCTGTTCCGGCGGCATCTGAATCTCCTCTGCTACTTCCCGGTGCATTGGTATCTCCTCCGACAGTGCCGGCTTTCTTATCCCCTCCTACAGAGCCGGAGGCATTGCCGTCACCTCCAAGTGCCCCTGCATTCTTGTCACCGCCGACAGTGCCCGAGGCATTGCCGTCACCTCCTGCCGATGACGCTGCGTTACCGTCACCACCGGCTCCATTATAGCTCTTGTCCCCCAGCGCATTCTGTATGTCCTCAATGGCGGCTGTCGATTCCTGCCGGCTGTTATCGCCATTATCAATAATGTTATCAGGCAGTGTATCAGTTTTGACATCGTCATCAGCATATTCGGTATATTCGGGAAACTCTTTTATTTCAAGTCCTTCGTGGATAGTCTGCATGAAGCTCTTCCATATTGTCATAGGATATGTGCCACCCGTAAGGTCAGCCATCCTCTTTGGAATGTCATACCCAACCCACACCGCTGTTGTGTAGTATGCGGAGTATCCCACTGTCCAGCCATCCTTGTTGTCCGTTGTGGTTCCCGTCTTTACCGCAACCACCGCGTTATCAAGCTTAGCCCCTGTGGCAATTCCGTGTTCAACACCATATTGCAGCATTTTGCTCACCATTCTGGCTGCACTCTTTTCATAAATCTGCGTTCCATTGCCTCCATTATCCACAATAGTCCTGCCCTTTGAGTCAGTTATCCTCATAACCGCCGTAGGCTCGTGGAAAACTCCGTCACCAGCAAGTGCCGCATAAGCGCCAGCCATCTCAAGTGCGCTCGCTCCATAGCTCCACCCGCCAAGGCATGCCGCCATATAATGCTCATCCTCGCCAAGCCTGCCAAAATGCATCTTTTTTACAAAGGACATTCCATACTCAGGCGTAATCTGTTCAAAAAGCTTCCATGCAGCCACATTTGATGACCATGCGAGCGCCTCCTGCAAGGTCTCTTCACCGGGATATCTGTTCTCAAAATTCTCCGGACCGCCCTCCATCGGCGAATCGTCTATAAGCTCATCCGGGTTATGCCCAAGTCCCAGATACGGTGCATACACCACAAGCGGCTTGATGGCGCTTCCCGGCTGTCTGAAGCTCTGGTATGCACGATTGAGCGTGTAGCCCGGAAGCCCCTGGTTTCTGCCTCCCACAATCGCTGTGACATATCCTGCAGCATTGTCTATACATACCGCCGAAGCCTGAAGCTTATACACGCCTTCATCGTTAGTCTCCGTATTCCAAGCCAATGCAGCATCCAACGAATCCATGAGAAGCTGCTGCTTGTCCATATCTATTGCCGTATATATCCTGTATCCTCCTGTAAAAAGAGTTCTCTGATAACGCGAATACCAATTATCATACAGCTCCTTGTACGCTGCCTCGTCATCCTCGTCGATAAATTCATATCTGAAATTAAAGCCCGCCGCTTTCATAAGTGAACGCGTAGCACAGTAGTACACATAAGTCTCAACCGAATCATACTTCTCAGCCTCGGGCGGACTTAAGACAATCTCCTCAGCTATTGCATTCTGATATTCTTCGTCGGATATACTCCCGTAATCATGCAGCAGCCCAAGTATGTAATCCCGCCTCTCCACTCCTCTGTCCAAGTGCTCAAATGGGTCATACTTGGATGGATTATTAGGTATTGTTGTCAAAAATACAAGCTGTGATATCGACAGCTCACCCGCAGCTTTGTTAAAGTACCCCTGCGCCGCCGCCTCAATGCCGTACAGACCATTGGCGAAGTATATATTATTTATGTAAAATTCAAGTATCTGATCCTTGGTATAGCGCTTTTCAAGCTCCATCGAAAGAAATATCTCTGTTATCTTCCTCTCCCATGTGACATCCTGTGAAAGATAGATATTTCTCGCTACCTGCTGGGTTATGGTACTCGCGCCCTGCGCCTTGCTCTTAGTCTTAAAATTAATGCTTACGGCTCTTATTATGGCGGCAATATCTATACCTCCATGTCTGTAGAACTTTCTATCCTCAATGAGAACGAATGCATCCTTTACAACCTTAGGTATCTTGTAGGACTCAAGATAATACAGCTCCTTCACACCGCTGACTGTTGTTATCTCTTCCCCATTCACGTCATAGATAATGCTTGTCTCCGTACTTCTGAAATCAGAAAGCCTGCTTTCTGCTGCGATAGCCTTCGCATTGCCTATATACTTCCCTACCGCAGACAAATAAGGGCTGACAGCGACAAGCCCCAGCCCCACAATCGACAACAATATGATAAAGACAATTAAAAATATCTTTAAGCCCCTCTTCATATCCACCTCTGAATCTTCGGTACATTAGATAATTTCAAAATCAAAAATCACCAATAAACAGTTGTGCACTATACATTATATAAATCAATCAGCGTACAGACTGCCCGACTGCAAGCAGCCACACCATCCATACGCTGTCGATACTACATCGTGATTTCATCACCCAATAATTTCGCCGTTCGTCAAGAGTTAGCAAGCTCCCTCTGACTCTCTTTCGCTCATTATAACATGAATATCATCCATGATTACATCAAAAGTCCGTTAAGCACATAAATATGTCAACTCCCTAACGCCCATTATTTCATAATCATACTCCTGCATACTGCAAGCATTGCCACCAATAAGCAGTTTGAAAATTATATTTCCAAACTGCTTATAAATTATAAATCACAGTTACCTACAGTTCTTGGGAACGGAACAACATCACGGATATTGCCCATGCCTGTGAGGTACATTACGCAGCGCTCAAAGCCAAGACCGAAGCCGGCATGTCTTGCTGAGCCGTACTTTCTGAGGTCAAGGTAGAACTGGTAGTCCTCCTTCTTAAGACCAAGCTCATCCATTCTCGCAACAAGCTTATCGTAATCGTCCTCTCTCTGGCTTCCGCCTATAATCTCACCGATACCCGGAACAAGGCAGTCCATAGCGGCAACTGTCCTTCCATCTTCATTGAGCTTCATATAGAATGCCTTAATCTCCTTCGGATAATCCGTAACAAATAGCGGTCTCTTATAAATCTCCTCTGTGAGGAAACGCTCATGCTCTGTCTGTAAATCACAGCCCCATGATACCTTGTACTCGAACTTATCATTGTGCTGCTCAAGTATCTTGACAGCCTCTGTGTATGTCACATGTCCGAACTCTGAGTTGAGCACATGGTTCAGTCTCTCAAGGAGTCCCTTGTCTACGAAGCTGTTGAAGAAGTTCATCTCCTCAGGAGCGTTCTCAAGCACATATCTTATAACATACTTAATCATGCTCTCAGCAAGTATCATATCATCCTTAAGGTCTGCAAACGCCATCTCAGGCTCAATCATCCAGAACTCAGCAGCATGCCTTGTTGTGTTGGAGTTCTCTGCACGGAAGGTAGGGCCGAATGTATAAATGTTCTTGAATGCCATCGCATAGGTCTCGCCGTTAAGCTGACCGCTTACCGTAAGATTAGTAGGCTTTCCAAAGAAATCCTTGGAATAATCGACCTTGCCGTCCTCTGTCTTAGGAACATTGTTCAAATCCATGGTTGTTACCTGGAACATCTCGCCTGCACCCTCGCAGTCACTTCCTGTTATGAGCGGAGTGTGAACATATACAAAGTTTCTCTCCTGAAAGAACTGATGGATGGCATAAGCGATAAGCGAACGTACCCTGAACACCGCCTGGAAGGTGTTGGTTCTAGGTCTTAAATGCGTGATTGTTCTGAGGTACTCCATCGAATGTCTCTTCTTCTGAAGCGGATAATCAGGAGTGCTCTCGCCCTCAACCTCTATGCTGTCTGCCTGAATCTCAAACGGCTGCTTGGCATCCGGCGTAGCGATGAGCGTACCTGTAACAATGATAGCGGCGCCAACATTGAGCCTGCTTATCTGTGCAAAATTCTCCATAGTGTCATGGTATACAACCTGTAATGGCTCAAAAAATGTTCCGTCATTCACAACTATAAATCCGAATGTCTTAGAGTCACGGACGCTGCGCACCCAGCCTCCGACCGTAACCTTATTTCCAAGATATTTTTCCTTGTCCCTGAATAAATCTCTGATGTTAATTAGTTCCATATCAATAATCCTCTCTGAATCCCTATATCGGAATAATGTATTACCGCTGGACAAATAACTGATTTGTCACTCTTCATCTTACAATATTATTCCAATATGGTCAATCGTTTTGTCAGTCTTTTATGATATTGCAGACCAATATCACTGTATTTTTCAACCCTATAAGTTTTTCCAGCTCTGTTTTTGCCGTGTTAAAGCTGTTTTCTCCCGATACATACGCAACATTGCTCTTATCATACGCATACACAAGCATACTCTCGTCCTCAGTTAGCACATTCAGTGCATATCCTTTGTGAATATAGTACAGTGCCTCATCAAGACTCACACCTGTTATATCCATAACCTGTTCTGACTTATAGCTATCCGGAACAGAGATTTTGGCTGTATTTGTCTTATATCTGTCCCATATAATGCTTCCTGATGGTGCGACAACAACTCCCGCCTGTTCATCCGCCTGTGCTATCGCCTGTGCAGGATTACCGGTCAAAAGCGAAAGCTCTCCCATGCCGTACACTCTGTAATAGTCATTTTTCCTCGTGACCTCACTCATATAGAGCTGTGCTTCCCCGTTAAATATAATGCTCTTAGGGTATATTACCTTGGTGTCATCCGATGAAGGCACAGATACAGTCAGAATTATATACAGCTCCTTCTGTCTTACATCCGTTGCCACCTGTCTGGTCGTCAGGATTCCATCCGGTGTCATTGTCGTGCTTAAGAGCTGGTCATCAGCCATATCCGTAAGGCTTCCATCATCATTTATCTCAGCTCTTTTAATAATTATCTTGTTGCTGTCCGCCGTGACATCCATAACCCTCACTCCGGATTTTTCATAATCCTTGATTGTTTCAAGGCTGCCGTTGACTATCTCTATGCGGTACATCGGGTACAGAGCACTGATTTCAGTTTTTCTCGCCCTTCCGTATATGATATTGCCGTCTATAAGTCCCAAGGTCTTTATATACTCCGTATCCGCCGCAGCAATCTCCGCTGTCTCACCGGTATCAAGATATATTATCTTCACAGCTTCACTGTGATTCTCGTCCCCACCTTCCTGATAAGCAAATATAGAATACTTTTCGGAAAACAGGCAGGAATCCTCAACCACCTGTGAGGACACAACCATGTACTCCTTGGTATCGTAATGCACAGAGTATATGCTTCCTCCCTGATACATGAAAAATCTTCCCTCGTCATTAAGATATGTCAGTACTTCTACGTCCTTTTTTATGACATCATATATCTCATTTCTCGGAATGTACAGAATCTCCTCAACAAGGTTTTTCTCTGCATTGTAGCTGCACACGGACACACCCATCTCACCCTCATGGCTTCCCCGATTCATGTATCCGTACACAACATAGCTCACATTCCCATCCGAATCCACCGACAAAATCTTTATCCCATGCTCCTGATATGCCTCCCTCACGGAGTCATACGCGGAATCATCATCCACAAACGTGAAAAGCTGGACAAACTGGTTGGTCTTGGAATTGTAGCTCCACAGCTCCCCTCCCCTTACAAAGCAGGTCACCCTGCCGGTGCTGTCGCTCATCATCTGAAGTTCTTCAAGCCCCGACGTGATTCCAAGGTAAATTCTTCCCGAATCATTCAAATCCTCCAACCCGTCAAATAACTGGTCTACATATCTGTCATACCCCAAAACGTATGTTGTATCAGCATCGGCGCGTCTGATACGGAAAAATTCCTTCACATCATAGATATCAAGTCCTCTTGCCGCCGGCGTGCTCACCCGGTAGTCAAGCCTGATATCCGCTGTATTCCCCTGTATCTCCACAACCACCGGCCATATTCTGCCGTAGTACTGCGGCTGTAATGCGCCCCAGCCGACCTGGGAAAGCTTGGAATGGATATTCACATGTCCAAGGTTCGTATTATCGCCGGATGAATTCGGCTCAAGCTTCGGGATAATCTCATTTATCGCCTCCTCATCGTACGTCACATTTGAAAAATGAATCACATAGCTCAGCTTATCGTCAAGGTTCAACCCATCGCCAAGCACAATCCTTGTATAATATGCTGCCGTCTTTTTCTCTGTTGAGACAGTAATTTTCATCATATACTCGGTATTATCCTCAAGAAGGTTCTTTATGTTGAGAACCGCCTCGATGCGCTCACCCATATTGCCTGTTGTATTGACATCATTAGTTTCGTAACTGCCTTTACCATTTTCATCATCGGCATAGCCTACTATCTGATAATCCGTAACAGTTGTGTTCTCTATGTACTCTGAGCCGTCAAGACTCCTTATCTCATACGATATCCCTGTTATCTTCTGACCGTATGTCCCGATACCGATTCTTAGCTTTCTTCCCTCCGGGAGAGGTGTGATACACTCATGTAACATGCTCTCATCAATATTGCTCACATATCCGTGCAGCAGATTGAACTCCTGCCCGCCCTCACTTATCATATATACTACCGGAAGTGTTGCCGCAGACATATTCTCCTTGCTGGAACGGACTTCATCCGTAGCTCTGGTGAGCACAATCGTGATGACAGCAACCGCGACGAACACAAGAATTGATATAAGTACTTTATATTTAAAATTTTTCAATGTGATTTCCTTTCTTTCACCGGTATATCCGGTCAATACCATTATTTAAAAACGTATCGAATATTTTCCAAGCAATACACCGTATAAGTTTATCACAAACATTTTAAAAATAGTATATATATTTTATTAAATAAGCTGCACCTTACAAACAGGACAGATACAATAGTATGATGTTGGGGGCAAAACATGCCAACTTAATGTACGAGTGTATAACGTATTATATTTATGCATACCAGCTCCATTGTCCGAAGCAAGATGTTCTAAGAACTCTGATATGGGTTATTGTATACATTCGCCACCGAAGCCGGCATACATCCGTGTATGCATTGCTTCTAAAGCAGCATCCGTGCTGCTTTTGGCTGGGGACTTAGCAGAGTTCTAAGAACATCTAAGCTTCTCCCAAAAGTCGTGATATGCATAAATATAATACGTTATACACGCTAAGTTTACAGCACATGTTTTGACCCCAACATCATAGTATTTAATGTCATATAATAATTTTAATAATCAAGGCTGTTAATCGGTGAGGCAAGATATACCTTCGTCCTGTCCTGCTCCTCATCATACCCAATCGCAATATTCATGTTGATTTTATTTCCGCCTATCGTGATATACGAACCTGCCCCCTTGGAATACGCATAGATGGTAAATATATCACCGTCCCTGTTTTCCGTCACAACCTTGGCGCCAAGCCTATCTAACAGACCGTCCGCAAGCTCATTTTTCTCTGTGCTGTTGAGCGCCCCCTCAAGCGAACCGACAAGATTCATATTCACATTACCCTGTATCCCCATCGCGTCGAACATGCCCTCCACAAGCTCCCTGTAGGAGACGGCGCAGTCTATATTATTGTACACGGTAATATTCACATATACATACTGGACCTGCGGTTCCTGCGTAATTGCCTTTATCGTCACGCTCCCATCGACGCTCTCCTTTGAGAGAACCGTTATGTTTACCTCATCCTCGCATACCGTTGCCAGCCCATACGATGATGTTATTCCAAGCGCCGACGCTATATTCTCTACCAGCCTTTCCTTCTCCTCCTGTGTGAGATAACATACGCCGAATTTTCCGTAGCCCTCTATATACGTGTCAAGCTCACACCATTCTTCCCCATCCACACTGTCTGTAAACGCGGTGCTTATCGACACCTTATCAGCCCTCCCCATATTCGTCATGTACACTGCGGTCAACACCGCCCACAATACAATCACTGCATACATCGCTCTTTTCATCCGACATCACTCCTTATACAATTTCTTGATATTATATAGATTATGATGTCAAAACGATAAGTTTATTCATTGTTGGGACAGTAGTGTCATACCCCTGTCCCATCCAGCCATTCTGGGACAGGGGTCTGACACCACTGTCCCAGCAACAAAAACCGCGGATTGTACCTTCATACAATCCGCGGCGGCTGCTTATACTATATCATATTTATCTGTCATCCCACTGCTTTCCCACTATCAGGCGGTTGCCGTCTTTATCCACACCAAGAATATATTCCGTGTCTGCTTTAATATACACTATATTCTCCCACTCCGTTGCCTTGAACAGCTCATCGTTCTGTGAAGCCCGGACAAGCACCTTTCCGTCCTCCGTAAGTGCTGCCGATACAAATGCGTCAACCGTAATCTGGCAGACATTCTCCCATTTCAATACATCGCCGGCATAGAACGTGCTCTTATCAATTGCCTCTACCGTTCCATCCTCATATAGTAAAAATGGGTTAAACGCGCAATCAATATCCACTATCTTCTTACCTTTTTTATTGTATTTCTCATACTCAAAGAGCTCTTTATCGCTTCCCCAGACTGTGCCATCTTTTTTTAGCCCGATTTCAGAGTTACCTGTATAGTCAAACACAATTTTGGTCAATTGCTGTTCATTCCAAGGCTGGCAACGATTGTTATAAGCTCCATCTGTCCATTCACCATCCACCTTCACAGCCAGATAATTAAAGCCATTATACGCAATATCTTCGACATTATCGGCAGATAGTACCAGGTTCCATACCTGTTGCATAATATTTCCCTCTGGTCCTATACGGTTCAAGTCTTTTTGCGAAATCCATTCATCCGACCCCGGAACATACATTGCAAGCGTCCCATCCTCGTTGAGCACAACAATCCCGGCTTCTCCTCCGGCAATCCTGACTATATCACCTGTGTCCGTTATCTTGCGCTCACCATCGACATTCTTTACCACAACATTGTTACTCTCATCAATAAACGCAAGATACGTCTGCTCGCAAATATATTTACCATCATAACCTGCGCCGGCAGGAGTATTGTCCGCCTGCCGCTTGCATGAACAAGTGAGGCATAAAATTATTGTTAAACAAAATAATAGAATTGATTTTTTCATACGGTGTCCTTTCTGTTGGGACAGGGGTCTGACACCCTGTCCCATTAAATTGACAACTTTGGGTAGGTGACAATACCCATATATACATTGTAAAATATAGGCACATACATTCAAGGAGGATTTACAATGAAAAAACTGATAGCAAAACTGTTTATTCTAATAATGGTTTTCGCAGGAATATTTTCTTTATTAAACAACAAAAAACATTGCAGTAGTAATTATACTCCTACCTTATATTTATGCGAAGATGAAACTTACTACCCGAACACAAATTAGGTCATTCTTGCTCTGTACCTATTCTCAAAATAACGGTCATTACTCATCTGACTCCAAAGTATACATTGATACAATTGTTCATTGTATACTTTTTTATTTTCGTCTACTTTATTTTGATTCCATGCCATGCTTGATAAATTCCAGTTGATATTTCACATATTTTAGGAAATTTAATAACTGTTATATTTGATTATCAAATTCTTCGCAAACCC
>OGJI01001159.1_pt1 | contig 30642 bp, 20 predicted proteins | sample 1572031 | NCBI WGS metagenome assembly OGJI01 (sample SAMEA2582119, study PRJEB24529) | metagenome | biome: Human gut stool | place: China | collected 2011
CCCAGCCAAGCCCTAAAAAATTGGCGATGACGTTGGTGGTAATATGCTGCATCGCATCGTGGTCTTTTGGTACACCCGGAAACAGCCACTGCATCAATGGCAGAATCGCTTTGGTACATTTATCAATCAGTCCTGAGCGATTGGCAATTTCCATAAGCCCCGTCCAAAGAGACATCACACCAAGCATGGTAATGCACAACGTAACCGCTTCTTTTGCCGAATCGAGCGCTCCGTCCGATACAGCTGTCATATTGCCGGTAAAAGCGCCGTATACAATTCCGATTACAATCATTGCCGCCCACAAATAATTTAACATGCTGCTCCATTTCCACATGAAATCATGAAATATACTAAATTCATCTTCAATATATGCGTAAATTTTCTGCCGCATGTCTGTTATCCGTTTATCTTTTGGCGTGTTCTTCTTTAAATTTTAAAATCATTTCTCTTGTCAGGCTGATGCCGTCATCTTCGAGTTCAAGGTCATCTGCATGGGCCCATTTCCCGACAGACAGCTCATCTTCCTGCAAGCTGATTGTATCGTCACCGTCCAGTTCGCAAAAAAATCCCGCAAGCAGCGAACCGCTTAACGCCCACGGCTGGCTCTTGTAATACCGGATATTTTTTACGTGAAGCCCTACTTCTTCCATGACTTCCCGCTCTACGGTCTGTTCCAGCGTTTCTCCGATTTCCGTAAATCCGGCAACCAGCGCATAATTTTTATATGTTCTTCCCGCATATTTGGTGAGCAATATTCTGTCCCCGTCTGTCACGCCGATAATCACCGCCGGACAAATTTTCGGGAACACCATATTGTTGCAGCACATGCATCGCACCATGCGTTCCTTTTTATCGTGTACCATCGGTTTTCCGCATCTGCCGCAGAAACGGTTGTCACGGTACCAGCCATATAAATGATATGCCGTAATCGCTGCAAATGCCCTGTATTTCGGTACGGCACTGCGGAAGATATTGACACCTAAAAAATCATAGCCGTCTAATTCGCTTTGATATTCCTCATGCACTTTCGCATCGGAAAGCTCTCCCTGAAAGCTGCCCTCCAGCACTTCTCCTTTGCGCATTGCCAGAAAATACTGGATTTCATCGACAGACAATACATAAATAAACGTGTATTTTGCCGCATCTGTCTGTGTGCAGAATTCTTCGTAATCGGGATAATAAATTTTTTCATCCTGCCATTTTGCAAGCACACTGGAACCCTCAAATAAAAGAATAATATCGCTTTTCTGCGGTGTCAGCCACCTGAACTGATTGTCCAGATGGCGTGGTAAAATATCCTGAATCATCGGTATTGTCCTCTCTTTATTTAGAAGTAAACCAGTTCGTCTGCCGGTGCTTCTGCCGGCTCTACCTTCTGCACATAAAGAACCGGACCTTTTTTCTTATATGCCATCTGGAACTCATATGCAATCTGTGCCGTTACCGTAATCCACTGTCTATTTTCAAGAGAAGATATTTTATCGTAAAAACTGATATAACCGATAAAGGAAGTATCCTCTGCACAACAGGTCATGACCTTTCTGCCCGGTACAAAATTTTTGTCTTTAAAATATTTATTTTTTAAAACCTGCCCCTTAAAGCGTACGGTTTTACCCTTATACACTTCAGGGCGCTCGGAAACGTCCATGTACCAGATACCGTAATCGCAGTCATCGACCTCAATCACATTTGCATTGACATCATACGGAAGCTGCTCTGCAATGGACATCATATCGCCGTTTTTGTCTTCAAAGACTATCTGTACGTATGAATTTAACGCTTTCATGCTTCTTCTGTAGCTGCCAAGATCCATGCCGCTGCTGCAGCGGTTAAAAATAACCATATCTACATTTTTAACCATTTCAGCCATGATGGATTTCATATTTGCCCACTGTACACCGAAGGTTTCTGCATTCACCAGTGTAATGGACTGGTAAATCTGCCAGCCAAACGGCTTTGCAGTTCCCATTAAAAGTGCCGGGTCCCACATGCCGTTGTACTCGACAATAACAATCCATGGGTCATACTGCTTATCCAGTTCTTTTAACTTTTCTTCGGTTAAATCTTCTTTTTCAAGTACAACCATGCTCACACCGTTATCTTTGAGCATTTTTTCATCGTACTCCTCCTCGCCTTCTTCGCATACAATAAGCAGCTTATTTTTTGCTTCCGCAAACTGTCCCATCTCAATTGTTTCTGTTATAAAACGGGTCTTTCCGCTGTCTAACTGTCCGTTAATAAAAAATATCGGAATCTGGTATTCTTCTTCTGCCATATGTCCTTCCTTTCAACTCCTATCCCTGTGAATTGCCGCAGAGCTTAGGCGATTTCAAATAATGTTTTTAACGCATCTTCTTTTAATTCGGCACCGATGACACAGATTCTTCCTGTAAAATCTGCCTTGCCGTCACGGATTTCGTATTCTCCCGGTACTAAATCAAAATACATCCATGTGCCGTCCGTGCAAGGAAGCATACCTTTTGAACGCAGAATCTTACCGTATTCTTCTGTATTGGCAAGCTTCTTTAAGATGTCTTCAAGTGTTTCTTTGTCGTATTTATTCGGTGTTTCTGTACCCCAGCTTGAGAATACGTCATCTGCATGATGATGTCCTTCATGGTGATGGTCATGTCCGCAGCCACATTCGCCATCATGGTCGTGATGATGATGTTCATGTTCCTCGTGGTCATGGTCATGTCCGCAGCCACATTCCTCGTCATGTCCGTGATGGTGATGTTCGTGTTCGTCCTCATCGTGGTCATGATGGTGGTCGTGTTCGTCCTCATCGTGATGATGACCACAGCAGCACTCCTCGCCGTCATGATGGTGATGATGCTCGTGTTCATGTTCTTCATGCGCTTTTTCAGCTGCTTCTGCAAGCATTTCCAGTTCGAGGTTCGTTACGTTTTCCATGGCACCTAAAATCTGTGTACCCTCTAAGTCATCCCAAGGTGTCGTAATAATATGTGCATTGGCATTGACTGTACGAATCAGTTCAATAGCCTTCTTTAACTTGTCTTCGCTGACATTCTGTGTACGGCTTAAAATGATTGTGCCTGCATGTTCAATCTGGTTGTTGAAGAATTCACCGAAGTTCTTCATGTATACTTTTACTTTAGAAGCATCTGCTACAGTTGATGCACTGTTTAAGCGGATTTCATTTTCGATATGAAGGTCCTTTACTGCCTTAATGACATCGGAGAGCTTGCCGACACCTGACGGCTCGATGATGATTCTGTCCGGATGGTACTTGTCAACAACTTCCTTTAAAGATGTACCGAAGTCGCCTACCAGTGAACAGCAGATACAGCCGGAATTCATTTCCCTGATTTCCACGCCGGAATCCTTTAAAAATCCACCGTCAATACCGATTTCGCCAAATTCGTTTTCTATCAGAACGACCTGCTCGTCCTTTAATGCTTCTTTTAATAATTTACTGATTAAAGTGGTTTTTCCTGCACCTAAAAATCCTGAAATAATATCTACCTTTGTCATGATTATCTTCCTTTCTGCCTTTACGGCAAGTTCTAATCTTTTCCTTATCTTTTATTATACCAATGCTGTCAACTCCCCTGTTCCTGCCGATAAATATAAAATTCTTATTAAATATAGTCCGAAATATACGGAATCTTGTGAAACAATACATCATCTAAATGTTCTGCAGCTTCCTCCGTGCCTTCAATCCGCTCCATTTCATACAGGCGTTCTGCGGTCTTGTAACCTAAAAGCAGGGTGGTAAGCGTTGCAATGCTCATTTTTAAGGTATAATCTGCGGGTTCTTTTGTAATTTTACAGTGTCCGTCCTCAAACAACACCGTCACCGTCTTATTATTCCATGAAAGCAGTTCATCATGCAGTTCAAACGCAATCCGCACCGGTTTTTCGTCCGGGTCGCACGGATAATTTTCAAAGAACTGCTCCACATCGACGATTCTGCCCATGCAGTACGGACGAATCATTTCGCGGATATCGCCGTCATCCATTTCAAAGGCTATCGGCTCGCTAAAATAGGTGTTTCCGCGGACTTCATCAATCATGGATTCATGCGCACGGATATACTCCCACAAGCCTTGCTGTGCCTCACGGTTTAAATAAATCATTTCTTTTATGTGCATAATGTCGGACTTGATCAGATAAACCATGTAACCGCACGGCTTATCCGCTTCATTGTAATAGACTGCCACATTGGTGTCGTCCTCGTCCCAGCGCCAGTATTCTTCCCATGCCAGTGTATTGCGGAACAGACAGCCGTGTGTGACGGAAGCAAAGGTCGAATGAAGATTCATAAAATCGGCATTTTCCCAGTCCACGCGGCGCACATACCCCGGCGCAGTCGCTTTCGCCGGTATCTGGCGGTCTTTGACCGTATAGGAGATTTTATTGGATACGATTTCCCAGCCAAGCTTGTGATACAGCGGAATGGAATACGGATACAACAGTGCAAACGACTGGCCCTTATGCCGCATATTGGTCAGGCTCTTTACCATGAGTTTTTTCATAATGCCGTGTCCGGAATATTCCGGATAGGTGCAGACACTTGTTACAAATCCGATCTGAAAAACCGTGTCGTAAATATTCATTTTGAGCGGATAAACCGCAAACTGCGAAATCAGTGTCTTTCCGTCAAAACAGCCCAGCACGTCCGCACGGTCTAACACCGGGAACTTGGACTGTTTAATCTCATCGTCCCGCCAGCCGGTTTCTGCCAGTTCCTGCTCCGTCACCTGAAAAGCATACCTAAGCAGTGCATTATACTGATTGACATCATCTGTTTCTGTTTTTAACGTTCGTATTTCATATTTTGTTTTCCTTGCCATTTTATCCATACCCTTTTCTTCATTTTCATAGTAAAAGCCTATGATGCAAAACACCACAGGCTGTTATCATACCCTATATTACATTTTAAATCTGTATCCGACACCCCAGATGGTTTCAATATACTGCGGCTTTGACGTATCATACTCAATCTTTTCACGAATCTTTTTGATATGCACGGTAACGGTTGCAATATCACCGATAGAATCCATATCCCAGATTTCTTTAAACAGTTCGTCCTTTGTAAATACGTGGTTTGGGTGCTCTGCAAGGAATGTCAGCAGATCAAATTCCTTCGTCGTAAAAACTTTTTCCTCACCGTTGACAAAAACACGTCTTGCCGTCTTGTCAATCTTAATACCGCGGATTTCAATCACATCATTTTCCTGCTTTGCACTGCTGACCAAGCGCTCATATCTTGCCAGATGTGCTTTTACTCTTGCCACCAGTTCGCTCGGACTGAACGGCTTTGTCATATAATCATCTGCGCCGACACCCAGTCCGCGGATTTTATCAATGTCTTCTTTCTTTGCCGATACCATGATAATCGGTGTGTTTTTGACTTCACGGACCTGACGGCAGATTTCATAACCGTCCGTTCCCGGCAGCATGACATCTAAAATCATAATATCAAAATCTTCATTTAAAGCGGTTGCCAGTCCCTGTGTACCGTCTGACTTAATGACAACTTCAAAATCACTTAATTCCAGATAATCTTTTTCAATTTCTGCAATGGCTTCTTCATCTTCTACTATTAATACTCTGCTCATACCCCAATTTCCTTTCTGTTTTACATTTCTGTGTTACATTTTATCTGAGTCCCTTTGCACTCTTTTTTCCACTTTTATCTTCTATACAATAATGGGAATTATCTTTATATTTTAACAGATTGATATGCATGGCTGTTCCTTCGCCCTCCACACTTTCTGCCCAGATTTTTCCCTTGTGGTCTTCAATAATTTTTTTAACAATGGCAAGTCCGATACCGCTTCCGCCCTGCCTGCTGTTTCTTGATGAATCCGTTCTGTAAAAACGTTCAAAAATACGCGGCAGTTCTCTTGCCCCAATGCCTTTTCCGTTGTCTGCCAGCAGAATGTGTACATAATCACCCTCGTCATAAACGGCAATTGTAATTTTTTCTTTCCGGCTTTCGTCGCGGTATTTTACGGAGTTGCTGACAATATTGTTGATGACACGCTTTAACTGTTCCGCATCTGCAACGACAAACACATCATCCCCCGCATAACAGCGGTAATCCAGATCAATGCCCTGCGCTTCTAAGTCAATCTTAATCTCCTCACAGCAGTCATCAAAATATCCCTTAATCGGAATCTTTGCAAAAGAATACGGCACACGGTTGGTATCCAGTTTGGAATAAATTGTCAGCTCATCAATCAGCTTGTCCATATCATTGACCTTATTGGCAATTGTACGCAGATACTTTTCCTGCTTCTGCGGTGTATCCGCGATACCGTCCTGAATCCCTTCCACATAACCTTTAATCGCCGTCAGCGGTGTCTTTAAATCATGTGAAATATTGCGGATCAGCTCTTTTTCTTCCATATCGGAACGAATCTTGTCTTCGGACGACTGCTTTAAAATGACACGCATTTCCTCAAAATCACGGCACACATCACCGATTTCATTTTTCGGGACATTCGGCATTTCAAAATCAAAATTACCCGCCTGTATATTATGTGTCGCCAGCTTCAGCTTATTAAGCGGTGTCACAACGGAACGGTATATCCACAGATTCAGTATCAGGCTTGTAATCACCAGTATCAGAAAAACTGCCGCAAACAGTTCGATTGCAAACATTTTCAGCTGCGGTACAATCTGATTTAATGATGTCAGAATGGATACACTGTATTCATTGCCCTGACTGTCGGAAAAATTAATCTGCTTTACCAGTGTCTGGTAGTCGCCGCCCTTATAAAGTGCCACATCACAAATGTTCTCATCTTCATCATATGCCGGAAGCAGCTCATCAATATTTTTTTCTTTAAGCACCTCTGACTGATATGTATAGAAACCGTTCTTACGGACAACCAGCTCTGAGAGCTTCTCTGACAGTCTGTAATCAATATGCTCCAGATAGCTTTCATCGTTAAACTTTTCCGGATTTTCCTCTGCAATTTCACGGATATCGTCATAAATATTTTCCGTAATCTTTCCCATCAGTTCCATCGGCGAGTAAAAATCAATCAGAAATGTCTGACTGTCTATCTCATAGGTCTGGTACATATTCTGTGCATGGATTTTATACATGCCGCAGATAACCAGTCCGCACAGAACCATCGGAAGAATACTCATAATGCAAAAAGTTAATATTAATTTATTTTTCAGTTTCATTGTCATCTTCATTTCTGCGCACGCCCTACGTCTATTTTAGCTATATTCTGCAGCCTATATGATTCCGGTCCGCATAATGAATTTGTGTTCTGTGCGCACGGACACAAAATGCGTGTGTGAAATAGATAAATACCAAATTTATCATATCACAAATTGTCTTATTTTTATCAAAACAAACAATAAATTTTATTAAATATTAGTAATAAAAGTTAAAAAGCTGGTACACACCCACGTTTCCGCATCAGTGTATACCAGTTTTCATCAGCCGATTTTTAATTTAAATTTCTGTACATCTCTTTCTGAATCGACACGTTCAATTAAAGCACCAAGACTTCTTAACTTTCCTTCAAAATCTTCGTACCCTCTCTGAATATATTCAATGTCCTCAATTTCGGAAATGCCTTCCGCTGCAAGTGCTGCAAGTACAAGTGCCGCACCCGCACGTAAATCCGGTGCTGCAAGCTGTGCGCCTGTAAATCCGGATACACCTTCGATATAAGCGGTGTTACCCTCTACCTTAATCTTGCTGCCCATGCGGTTTAATTCGTCTACATATTTAAAACGGTTTTCAAAAATGCTTTCCGTTACCATGCTTGAACCGTTGGCAAGTGCAAGAACAACTGCCATCTGTGGCTGCATATCCGTTGGAAATCCCGGATACGGGAGTGTCTTTACATTGGTAGATTTTAATTCTTTACTGCCAATAACACGTACGCTGTCATCACCTTCAATGACCTGACATCCGATTTCAAGCAGCTTTGCAGATAAAGATTCCAGATGTTTTGGAATGACATCTCTTACCGTAATATCACCTTTGGTTGCTGCTGCCGCAAACATAAATGTTCCCGCTTCAATCTGATCCGGAATAATCGAATACGTCGTACCGTGCAGACGGGAAACGCCTTTAATACGGATAACGTCTGTTCCGGCACCTTTGATATTCGCGCCCATTGCATTTAAGAAGTTCGCTACATCTACGATATGCGGCTCTTTTGCTGCATTTTCAAGAATCGTATCGCCTTCTGCCATGCAGGAAGCTAACATCAGGTTAATTGTTGCGCCGACTGTCACGACATCAAAATAAATGTGGCTACCCACAAGCTTTTCTGCCTTTGTATGAATCTTTCCGTAGGAAATATCCACTTCCGCACCCAAAGCCTTAAAGCCCTTGATGTGCTGGTCAATCGGACGGCTTCCGATATTACATCCGCCCGGAAGAGCCACCTGGGATTCCTTGTACTTTCCAAGCAGTGCGCCCAGTAAATAATATGACGCCCTAATTTTCTTAATATATTCGTAATCTACATTAATATCACTGATAGAACCACCGTTAATCTGAACGGAATTATTATATACATAAGTAACCTTTGCACCAATCCCCTCAATTGCCTGTAAAAGTACACGAATATCCCGTACATTCGGCACGTTTTCTATCGTTACCGTTTCATCTGTCATAATCGCAGCAGCGAGAATGCCGAGTGCTGCATTCTTTGCTCCACCTATGGAAACTTCTCCTTGAAGGCGTACTCCACCCTTAATCACATACTGTTCCATTGTTATGCACCTCTATCTTATCTATATCAACTTCATTATTATTTTCAACATATTCTGTTAAATTATAACATAAACATCACATTTGTAAAGAGTACAGCCAAAAAAACCTTGCGAAAATAGCTTTGTTTTGCAAAGGCGCATTTACAGTATATGCTTTATCTGATACATAAGAACTATCTTTTACTGAATAAAGCACAGTGGATTTACGGTGCTGCCGTTTATCCACAGCTCAAAATACAGACACGGTTCATCGCAGTTTCCGGTACTGCCGCTGTTGGCAATCAGCTGTCCTGCTGTCACATTCTGCCCTTTTACCACACCAATTGCATCAAGGTGTCCATATCTTGTTACGGAGCCGTCTTTATGTGTAATGTCAATACAATATCCGTAATCTGCATACCATCCGGTACGTGTCACCGTACCCTCTGCTGCCGCATAAACAGATGTCCGCTCTTTTGCAAGCCAGATGACACCGTTATTTACATTTCCGCCAAACTGTCCGGAAACCGGTAATCCATACGCACTGTCTGACTTCGTACCCACTGAAATCACCTGTGGCTGCGATTCTGTCTGGACTTTTTCATCTATAATCTTCGTATCTGTCCGTCTTCCATTAATATAGGAAACCTCTGCCGTAACCTTTCTGGTTCCTGTGCTTCCTTCTTCCTCTATCGTATTCTTACCCTTCTGTGCTTCCTCATCCTGTATATACTGCGGTGTTGCACGATACGTCTCATCATATGTTTCACGCTTTGTCATCACAACAGACAGCAGGGTTTCCGGTACGGAAAGTGTTATCATCTCACCCTCTGCAAGCACCGAATCCGTATCCAGCTGCGTATTCCATTCGTAAATCTGTTCTTTATCAATTCTGTAATCGGAAGCGACGGATTCAACGGTTTCTCCCGCCTTTACTTCATATAACACACGGTTTTCTGATGATTTTGTCACTGCTTCGTAAGCCGTGTCCACATTGACAATCCCGGTCTTTGCAAGAAGCACTTCGCTGACAGTTACATTCTGCGCAAAATCAATGGATGTAATCCCGTCATGCACGACCGTTCCGTCTTCCTGTGTCGTGGATGCCTGTCCGCTTAGTACCGCAGATACGCTGTCTTTGCTGGCATCCGTCTGGGTCTTTTCAAAGCTGACGGTATAATCTCCGCTGCTGCCTGTGGGATTTAACTGCACCGTATACTCTTTTTGGGTGTCATACTGCTGTTCCACACGGGAAAGCAGCGTATACACATCATCCAGACTTGCAAGTGTAACCGTTGCATCGTCCATTCTGACCATATAGGCAATCTGTGAATTCACATCTGTTATACTGGAAAATAATGCACTATAGATACTGTCTGAGAGTTCTTCCTTACTCATGCGTTCCGCCGTAAGATGGCTCTCTTTAATTACCGTATACTCCGGCTCCATATATACAACATCAGGATAAATGCCGGAAAGCCGTCCTCTTGCATCTGCAAGCGCTTTTGCCGCATCTGCGCGGGAATTGGCAGCCCCGACTTCTGTTCCGTTTACTTCTATACGGTAATACGCTACCTGATTATTTAAAAGATTCTTTTCTACAAACGGTATTGCAAATAAGCATACCATACTGGCAACAAACATTGCTGTCAGCAGCATCAGTCTCATTCTTTTCCCATATTTGGTAAAATGTGACATGACTCTCTCCATTTCTGCCGTGTGACGGCATTTCTATCATAATCTATAACATAATCCATAAACTGTGTAGTTTACTGTTTTGTAACACTTTTGTAATATTTGTCATGTTACCATATCCGGAGCAATTTGTAAAGAGCGGGCATCTTTGATGTCCGCCCTTTTAAGCCTGTAGTGTTATTCTTCTTTTTTACGCGAATCAAAGTAGACAAACGCATCTATTTTTTCAAGAATATCCGCGAAAATTTCCCGCGGCGCAGCTTCAATGTATTTCGTCAGGATTTCATTTTCCTGCTTTTTATAACGGCCGTAGAAAATGTCGTACAGGTTGTGACCGCGCACGTAAATCCGGATATTTTCAATGTTATCCACAATGTCCTGACGGGACTGTATCTTTATCCCCGTTTTTTTTAACATAGCTTTCACACTTGTTAATTTATAGAGATATTCCTGATATTTACTCCACAAAATGTCGTAAAACGCATCGACACTTTTTACAACACCAATCTGCGCCATAACTTCCGGAAACAGAAAATAATTCTCAAACGAATAATATTTTAAAATCAGCACATTTTTCTCCGTAACCCGTGGAAGATTACCTTTATCTTCATGTGACCGGTCGCCGTAATATTTGCAGAGCTGCTGTCCTAACTGCATCCTGTTTTTGCCGTCGCTGTCCCGGATCATCATAAAACTGTCCTTTAAATAAACGGAATTAATGTATTTTAAATTGGCATACGTCTTGATATTCGTACAGCTGTTGGTGGAAATAATCGCAATGCGCTTGAGCTGTCCGGACTCATCATAGACCTCGGAATAATATTTTTTAAGCAGCAGCGGCAGACGGCTCTTATCCTGCTTTCCTTCAACAATAAAGACAAAGCTCACATTCATCAGGTCATTTGCCGTGTAACCCAGATCATTTAAAATGGCATCCAAGTCGGTGTCTTCACGTACACACGTATTGTACCTGCTGTCGGAATACACCTGACGGATCTGTCCCGATGTAAAGTTAAACAGCATCTCCGGCTCGTGCGTGGAAAATATAACCTGATTCTTTTTGGACAGCCGGTAAAGGATTTCACTCGCAACCTTTTTTAACTGCGGGTGCAGATAAATTTCCGGTGTATCTACCATAATAATATACGGTGCTGTGTTTTTTGTATCCACATAGGTCTGAAGCAGGGATAAAATGTAAATGCTTTTTAAGCCTTCACCGAGCGCATCCAGTCCGCCCTCTTTTTTGCTGCCGCGCATACGCACAACGGTATCAATTTTAAACAGTTCGTCCGCATCAAATTTAATCTCATAATGAATTTCATGGGACTGCCCGCCGTTGCGGCTGAAATAGTAGTTTAAACGCTCTGACAACCGGTTTAAATTACACGTAAATAATTTGTACTGCAACAGGCGGCTCGTTTCCATCAGTGTCAGCTGTTCCGGCGTTTTTTTCTGGATTACACCGATACATTCAAAGCACTGGTGGCATTTGCGTTTTTCATCAAAAATGCACCGGTCGTCCCGCAGTGCCTGCAGTCCGGTATCCTGCTGTAATAAAATCAAATCCTGACTGATATCTTCTTTGTCACGGTACTGGTCCACGAAATAGATTTTCGGAAAAATGCTTTTGATATAACGGTTGTTTTTAAAATAACCGTCTTTATAGCGTACGATGCCGTTTCTGCCGTAAATGTATTCAAATTCAAGCGTGCCGCCATCCTCCGTTTCCTGATAGGACGGCAGCTTTTTACAAAAATTTTCTTTCCACAGTGAGAACTGCTTGAAATTACCGACAATGCCGTTCTGATGCAGATACTCTAAATCTTCATCTGTAATCAGAAGCTGTATGCCGATGGTAATATTGCCGTCCCGGTGGTGAAAATCCGCTTCGGATATGACATAATCGCCGGATACCGCGCGGATTGCATCAAGCATGACAGATTTTCCGGCATTGTTTCTTCCGACTAAAATAAGTACGTCTTCAATATCGCGGATTACCAGTTCCTCTACGGATTTAAAATTTTTAATGGACAACTGTGTAATTTTCAACGAAAATGCCCCCTTTTTGTCTTACTTTTTTCCTTTTTCTTTTCGGGTATGTTTACCGCTTCTGCCTTTCGCTTTTACACCTTTTTTTGTGCTGCTTTTAGACTTGTGTTTCGGGTTGTTTCCGGCAATGCTTTGGGGTTTGTTTTTTGCTACGGAATATCCGAATGTGCCAAGCTTTTTACCCAGTGTAAAATATTCACCGTGGGAATATGTTACTAAATCTGCCGCATTTAAGTCAAATCTGCCATTTTCATCCATGTAATCATCATCAACCCGCACCGCCACGACTTCTGCCAGAAACATATCATGTGTGCCCAGTTCAAGCACCTGTGTCACACGGCACTCTATATTGACCGGACTTTCCGCAATGCCCGGTGCTTTTACCTTTTCTGACGGCTGCGGTGTCAGGTGCATTTCCTGAAACTTATCAACATCCCTGCCGGAACGAACACCACAGTAATCGGTTGCACGGCATAACTGCTTTGTCGTCAGATTTACAACAAATTCTTTTGTTTCCTTTATAATGTCATAGGAATATCGGTTTTTCCTTACGGAAATTGAAAGCATTGCCGGGTCTGAACAGATTGTTCCTGCCCATGCCACGGTAATAATATTCGGTTTTCCGCCCTCGCGCTGGCAGCTCACCATCACTGCCGGTACGGGATATAACATATTTCCCGGTTTCCACGTCTGTTTTGCCATTTTTAAATGTCCTTTCTGATTTTTGTATTCGGTTTCTGTGTTATATTTCCATTCTTTTATGGATACACTATCTTATGATGTCATCATCAAACCTTTGTATATGCCGTATTCCGGCGGATTGGAGTTTTATGAATACTGTCACCCAGAAACTTACGCGCTTAAAAATATTTACCGCAGTTTCTTTTATCCTTACTGCGGCGCTTGGCACCGCCTGTCACTTTGCCTTTGATTTTTTCGGTCAGAGCCGTCTGATTGCCCCTTTTGTTCCTGTCAATGAGTCTACATGGGAACATTTAAAGCTATTGTTTTTTCCGTTTCTTTTACTGCTTGTAATCGGCTGTTTTGCCGGTATTGCAGGCGGCAATGCACCTATTTCCAACCGCAGTCTGAAAAAAATGTTTTTATCCTGCTACTGGGACGGCGCGGCATTTGGCGAACTCTGCGGCATGGCAGCCGTTGTCGTCTTATTTTACGGCATCAACGGTATTTTAGGCTTTAATCTGGACTGGGTAAACATCGCTATTTATTTTATTGCTGTTTTATACGCCCACTATACCTTTTACCGGTATGCGTGTCTTCCATATTATAATACATTTTCCTACCACAAACCGCATCGTCCGGTTCCGCTGGTTCTTCCAGTTTTTGTACTGGTATTTGTGACATTTTTATTCATGCTTTTTACCTTTTATCCACCGCACATCGGTCTTTTTTCCGACCCGCAAAATGGCAGCTACGGTCTGTCCGCCAGTCTTTTTACCAGATACTCATATCCTTCCAGAATGACGGCACTGTGGTCAGAAGCCAGCAGGGTCGTGTGTTCCATCGTATAGGTTTTATTTTCAAGTACCGCACCCGGACTCCACTCTACACGGACCTGGGATTCCGTGCAGACCGCCAGTTCTTTATTTTCAAGGCATAACCGATGCGTCGCACAGACTGTACCGTCTGCGTTGTTTTTTCTTGAAATTTCGGTATCTTTTATTGTAAACCAGCCTGCATTTTTAGCATCATCACCAGCTTTTTCATGCAGAAGTCCCTCCGGCACCAGCGCAATATAGGCAGTTGTGATAATCCGCGTACGCGGGTCCCTGTCATATGCACCATATGTTTTTAACTGTTCAAAATTTAAATGCTCAATTCCTGTTTCTTCCTGTAATTCTCTTGCTGCCGCCGTTTCGAGATTTTCCCTGTACTCCACAAATCCGCCCGGCAGCGCCCACCATCCGATGCTTGGGTGGTTTCCCCGCTGAATCAGCAGTACTTTGGTCACTTTCTTTTCGGATTCATTATAGGCAAATACCGCCATATCTACGGTATTGCACGGATTCTGGTATTTATGCGGGTCATATTTTTCCAAAAATGTGACTAAATCTTCTCCGGCTGCGTTTTTTTCTCCCGTTCCCATAAATGCTTTTACAGCTTTTTCTTTATCTAAATACATATTTCTCTCCATTCCGCTCTTTTATGCTTTTTCGCCGTGCATGTGCGGGAAAGCAAAGCTTCCCCGCACTGTCGGGCATTCGCCCTATCGCTTAAAATCTTCAAGAAGTGCCCTGTGCAAGCACGGCACTTCTTTCCGCTTTTAACCGGCACGGCTCATTGCTTACGCACATTTTACCACAAATGGGGGTTGTATTAAATCCCTGTGGTTACAATTGTTTTTATTTTCTGTCTTTTTTGAGTTTTTATTAAATTTTTATTTTTTTTAGTTCTATTTTATGCTACTTGTACATCTTATTTATTTATGCTACAATGCAATTATAAGAATTCGTGGAACATCATAGAAAAGATTACATATTTTCCGCCTTTCCAAGGGGGTTTTATGCCTTTTAAAGTTGTGTCGTCCCACGATGATATTACCGCAAATGCGGAGGAATGGAGGATTTTATGATTGGAAATGTAATCGTTGGTCAGTCTGGTGGTCCAACATCAGTAATTAACTCAAGTCTGGTAGGTGTATACAAAACTGCACGTGACAGAGGGGCAAAAAAAGTATACGGTATGCTTCACGGCATCAAGGGGCTGCTGGACGGACAGTATGTTGACCTTTCTGAAAAGATTAAGACTGATATTGACATCGATTTGTTAAAGAGAACCCCATCTTCTTATCTGGGTTCCTGTCGTTACAAACTGCCGGAGGTAAATGAAGATAAAGCTGTATATGAAAAAATCTTTAAGACACTTGAAGATTTGGAAGTAAAATACTTCTTCTACATCGGTGGTAACGATTCCATGGATACCATTAAGAAGCTTTCCGATTATGCAAATCTTGTAAACAGTGACATTAAATTTATGGGTGTTCCAAAAACTATCGATAATGACCTCGCTGTTACTGACCACACACCGGGTTACGGTAGTGCTGCCAAGTATATTGCGGCAACGATGAAAGAAATTATCCGTGACGGTCTTGTTTATGATTATCCGACAATCACAATTGTTGAAATCATGGGACGTAATGCCGGATGGCTGACTGCTGCTGCTGCTCTTGCAAAGGGTGAAGACTGTGAAGGCGTAGATATGATTTACCTTCCTGAAAAGGTATTTGATATTGACAAGTTCATGGCAAGAGTAAAATCTTTAAGCGAACAGGGTCGTTCTATGGTTATTGCGATTTCAGAAGGTATTAAGGTTGCTGACGGCAGATATGTATTTGAACTTTCTGACCACGTAGAATTTGTCGATGCATTCGGACACAAGCAGTTAGCAGGTTCTGCAAAGTTCCTTGCAAACAAGATTGGTTCTGAACTCGGCATCAAGACAAGAGCAATTGAACTTTCTACCATGCAGCGTTGTGCCGCACACATGACTTCCCGTACGGATATCACAGAGGCCTTCAACGTAGGTGGTGCAGCTGTAAAGGCAGCTTTTGAGGGTGCTACAGGACAGGTTGTTGTCTTAAAGAGAATTTCTGATGACCCATATATGTGCATTACAGAAACACATGATGTTCATGATATTGCCAATGTGGAAAAGAAGATTCCGTTAGAATGGATTACAGATGACGACTATGTTACAGATGATCTGATTCACTATATCAGACCACTCATTCAGGCTGAACTTTCACCAATTATGGTTGACGGTCTTCCAAGACATTTAAATGTCAATTTCTAAAACTGAATAACATTTTAGGTGAAATCCCCGGAAACCCGTGTCGCGGCTGACCGGGGATTTTTATTTTTAAATTTTTCCAATATAATAATTTTTTGTTCTTCCCCTTGTCATTCTCCCGATTATCCATTACAATCACTGTATCTTAAAAATATGAACATACACGGACAGCCGCTTCTTTTAACGGACTGCCGGCTGTTTTTTGAAGAATGGAGATTTAAAAATGAAATTTGTAATACAGCGTGTCAATCACGCAAGTGTCACCGTTGACGGTCAAACGGTCGGTTCTATCGATAAAGGACTGCTGATTTTATTCGGCGCCGGAAAAGGAGATACTGAAGAAATGCTGCCAAAGTTTGTGGATAAAATCACAAAGCTGCGGATTTTCTCTGATGAAAATGACAAAATCAATCTTTCCCTTTTGGACGTAGGTGGCGAACTGCTTGTCGTAAGCCAGTTTACACTTTACGCAGACTGCCGCAAGGGAAACCGTCCAAGCTTTTTTGATGCCCTTGAACCGGACCGTGCCGATGCTTTATACGAGAAATTTGTTGCATTGTGCCGCGAAAAAGTCACCAAAGTAGAAACCGGAAGCTTCGGTGCACATATGCGTGTTGACCTTGAAAATGACGGTCCGTTTACCGTTGTCTTAGACAGCCGTGATTTTTTCAAAGAATCCTCAAATGAAAGGCGGGAAAATTAAGATGTTCCGATTATGGTGTAAATTATTTGATGACAGCAATCATCTGCTCAAGGATATGGTGGTGGAAAATGATGATGCGGCCACAAACCGTACCCGAAAAATTTTTGACGGTATCCACAGTGCCTGCTATGCCTTTGATTTAAGCGAGCCTATCTGGCTGGATTCCAATGTTGCGGAGTTTAAACGTCATTCCAAAGTCCGTTTCTATCAGGATAATTTTATTGACAGCATTGACTTTTCTTATATGGAAATTCAGGTGATTGAAGAAGACTAATACAAAAGACTATTCTTGCAATAATTTTTTTTAATAAATACAGTTCCAATACACATTTATTTTTGTAAATGTGTATTGGAACTTTTTAGACTGTAACAAAAATATCTGTGTATCAGCGTTTTGTCTGATTCATCGACCGTGCCAGCTCCTCAACTGTTTCTTCTGGCAGTTCTGCCAAGTCTGCTACCGATTGAATGTCATTGCCAAGTGCAAGCAGTTTTTTTGCAATCTGGATTTTGGTCTGTTCTTCTCCCTCACGCCGTCCTTCCGCGCGTCCCCGGTTTAAGATGTCTTTTGCTTCATAGTTTAATACTTTTCCGCCCATTTGCTGACTCACTCCCTTCGCTACTTTTTCGTACTTTACCGCTAAATGCTCTATTACTTTGCGTGACATTGCAAGAATTACAACTTTCGGATACTCCGTTAAATCACCCATCTGGCAGGCAATTTCAAGCCGTTCACGGATTGCGGCATATTCTTCCTCCAGCTGTTTTAACTTTTTCTTATTTTCTTCGAGTTCTTTAAAATCCTTTTCATACACAAAGATATGAAACGGTATCAGAAAGAACAGTTTTTTTTCAAACAGTTCATGAATCGTATAGCGTTTTACTTTTAATACCGGCACGATATAGGATACCTTTCCGCCCGGAGTTAAGACTTTAACCGTCATGTGTTCCGGGGTGTTTTGGGTATGCCGGAGGGATACAATCGCTGAATCTGGGAATTGTACTGTCAAAATATTTGATGTAAACTCCCTATTTTCTAATGCAAGCTGTGTATCGTACTCAAACATTCGCACAATCATGGTGCCGTCCTCCGTACTCTGACATTCAATGTGATACCGTTTGCGCTGTGATGTGTTACAGCTGGCAGAACCGCCGTAAACCTGATTTTTCAGTGGCTGTGCTGTCGGTGCTGTTTCTTCACTGATGATTTCAAAGCTGGAATCTGTAATCCGTTCCTGCTCACTGCCGTCCGGCATCTTGATAAAATGCTCGTTTTGAAGCAGGCAGATAGTTTCTTTTCCGGTATATTTTGTATGAAAAATTTCATTCACAACCGGAATCATTAACTCCGTACAGTCGGTTAAAAGTGTACGGAATACGTCATCGTATGGTGTATTATCCATGCATTCTTCCTTTCTTTTATTATACTGGACTTGTGGGATTGTCGACAAGCATTTCAATGGATTTTCTAAAATTTTTTCAAGTCTTTTGGGATTTCAAACCGGTTATAAATGGTGTCTGAACGAATATAGAATGACATTTCAGAATCCGCAGTAAATTCCAAAAACCGTGAAAAATACAGACGAAATCTAAAAAACTTAGATTTTAACAGTTAATCAGATTTTAAACACATATTAATTGATATAAAACTGTGCTTAAACTGTGATTTAGAATATATTCTATTGGTATAATAACATATTATTGCACATTTGGCAATAGCAATGGAAAATATAATAAAATCAGTGATTTTGACTAAAATACAACCAAAAATCAGTTGTCGTCTTTTGTCGAATATAGTACTCTAGAACTATATAAGGCTAATTTCCATACAAAAGAAGAATGATACTAAGGAAGGGAAAAAAACAAAAAAGGAGAGAGAAAAATGGACAGAATTAAACGCAAAAAACCGGAATTCCGGCGGATTGCAGCGATGATTATGGCGGCAGCCATGATTCTTTGTGCTGTACCGTTTCCGGAAGGACTGTTTTGTGTAACGGCAGCAGCTGCAACGAAGATGTCGGCAACGTGGACATACACGGATACGATGTATGACAGCAGCGGAAATGAGGTATCAGAATTAAATGGCAGTACAGGTACATTGGTGAATACAAACGGCGATGTATTAAAGGTAAATACCACAGCGGGAAAACTTTCTAATCGCAATAAACTTGGAAAGGGAAGTGATTTTCAGATTAATGCGGGAACGGTACTTACTTTTCCGGTTGTAGAGGGCGCAAAAGTATGTACAATTACAATTCAGTCTTTTAATGAATTGACAACAGATAATATAACAGCGGCAGGGCTGCATGATGTGACAGTTACACCATTAAGCAACAGCGGCTGGAAGAAATATGAAATTTCAGGTAAGGTAGAAAAGGATATTGAGGAAATTGCTGTTACCGTAGGATTAAGTACTTATTTTCAGGAAATGAAAGTAGATTCTTCAACCAGCCTTGCAGTGACTTCTGCCAGCTTTGCAGACGGCGGCGATACCACGGCAGAATGGACAAACAGCAACGGAAGTGTACAGGCATCCAATTCGACAAGTTCTATTCAGAGTACAACAGGAACTTATACGAATACAGACGGTGATGTTTTATATGTAGATGCATCTGCCGGTAAATTTGCACCGTCCGGCAATTATATTCAGATAAACAGCTCAACAAAGCTTACAGTGCCTGCCACCGGCGATAAAGCAGTTTTAACGGCTGTTGTATACAAAGGCGGCACGGGAACGGATATTTCAGAAGTGCTTGATGGGTCACATTTAAACCTCACAGGCACAGGACTTTTAAAGGCAGAATGTGTTTCCAATGTAACGGCACCGGAGGATTCCAGCAGCAGAAAAGTGGAAATTATCTGCTACTTAGACGGTCAGGAGGGCGAACTGACATTAGAGGTATTAACGAATACTTATTTTAAGTCCCTTGCCATTGCCTGTGAAACACTCGACAAGACAACGATTAAAGGAAGTATTACATCTTCTGCAGAAATCCCTGATGGAACAGCCATTGTTGCAACCAATCAGACAACAGGACTTTCCTACACGGGTGTAATTACAAACGGAACGTATGAGATCGCCGTTCCGGCTGAATCAGAAGAAATGACTTATGAACTGTCCGTCAGTGACCCGGAATATCAGATTGCATCGGGTGTTACAACGCATACAGTCAGCAATGCAAGTCTTTCAGATATTACAGCAAATTTAAAGCTGGTGAAATTAAGTACCTGTGTTGTAACAGGCAGTATCAGCGGATTTGCCGATGATTATGATATCAGCAGCCTGGATGTTTTGTTTAAGGCAGCTGGGGAAACAGAGTATGTGCCGGAAGTTACAGTAGATACAAAGAACAAGACCTATACGGCAAAGCTCGAAAAGGATATGCCGTACAGTGTAGCATTACAGGGTGTCAATGACTATGAACTGACTGCACCGGCAGAAAATGTTACCTATTCAGAAGACAGTACACTGAATATGACGGTAGCATTAAAGCCTACGTATCAGGTATCGCTTACGCTGCCGGATACACCGGATTTAAGCGGTAAAAATATCACGTATACCTATGTAAATCAGGATGACGGATATACTTATATATTTAGTAATAAGGAAGCAATCTCATTAAGAGACGGTACGTATCTGTTACAGCTTTCAGGAGATTTTCTTGCACAGCCGTATTGCGTAAAGAGTGGTTTATATGTAACGGTTGCAGGGAAAAAAGCTGCACAGACACTTACATTTGAAGAAGTGACAAGCTGGTCCTTTGTATACAGTGATGATGGAAATTACTATCAGCAGAGTATCAATGGAACAACCGGTTATTATAACGGACTTTATGTTGATGCAGCAACAGGTAAGCTTGTACCAAACGGTTCAACACCGAATTCAGCACAGTTTACGACAGGCGCAAAGATTTCCGTGCCGGTCAGCGGAAAATGTACGATTTCAGTTGAAGCATATCAGCCACAGTATGCGCTGTATACAATCGGAGGAACTGCGGCAGATACGACAACGGCGGTTTCTACCTATACCTATGATTCAGAAGAAGCCGGAACGGTAGAAATCGTATCAACGGGAGGCGCTTATCTTTCAAAAATATCCGTTGTCTATGCAGCAAAGGACGTAGAATATGTTGAACAGCCGGAAATGCCAAAGACATATGATTACGGTACGGCAGATTCACTGGTTGTACAGCCGACAGGTCAAAGACTGGTCGTTACACAGACAGGTGGTACTTTAACCGGAAAAGAAAGTATCAGTAATAATGTCAGCTACTTTGGATTTGATGAAACAGCGGACATAAACAGGCTCACGGCAGATGTGACAATTTTAGAGTGCGGCACAAGCAGTTCTAACGGTGTGTTCTTTGGTGCATTTAACAAAAACGGCATTGCAACGGCAGGTATCCGCAAAGGTACGGAATTAAAGATGATTTATTCCAAATCTTCATCAGAAATGGTGGGTGCGGCAGGTACACTGACAGGAAATGTGACTTTAGGAACGCGTGTCAGATTTGAACTTGTAAAGACAGATGAAGGTCTGGCCATCAGCATTACACCAAAAGACGATAAAGAGCAGCAGATCGTTTATAAATACAGTTCAACAATGCTGCTTCAGACAGACCGTGAAAATACAGCCGTGTCCTATGGTTTTGTATTTGCAGGGGTCAAGGCTGTGATTCAGAATATGAAATATACAGCAGAAGACGGAACGGTTCGGTATGACCAGAATGCATGTTATTATGCGCAGGGTACGGCACCGGTAGTTGAAAGTGTAACAGCACAGCAGGCAGAAACAAGAGATTACATTACCGTAAGCTGGACGAATTCAGTAGAAGCAGATGGTGACGGTATGTATGTGCTTCAGGTATCAGATGACGGCGGTAAGACATGGGAAAATGTGGATACGGCTATTACAGATACAACATACCGGTATAAGCTGAAAAATGCCGGGGATTATAATTTCAGAGTCTGCGGAAAACTCGGTGTAAGCGGAGAGTACAATGACTTTGTTCAGACCGATGCGATTACGGTGATAGCACCGTTAAGTACACCGGTTGTCAGCATTTCCTCAACGGCAGACAAAGTAAAGATTACCTGGGCTAAGGTATATGATGCAACAGCGTATGATGTATACCGTTATTCTTATGATGAAACAGAGGAAAATGCTAAGAAAATTGCGACGACAACAGAATGTGCTTACGAGGATACGGACGTAACAGCAGAAATGCCGTATTACTATTATATTGTTGCCAATTCTTACATTGGAACCACATTGGATAACTACAGCAATCCGTCAGAAACGGTATGGGCAGTGCCAAGTGCCGGACATAAGGGAGATTATGTATACGAGGATGATGCGGTAGGATTTACGATTACAAAGAGGTCTTATGACACCGTATTTGATGGTAAGATTACCCTTGAAGGTGTCGTTGAAAAGGTGGCAGATGTTTCACTGGTGATTAACGGGGAAACAGTAGACACACAGAGTGTGAAAGCCAAAGAAACCTTTGCATTTGACGATAAGGAGATTGCACAGGGCAGAAATGATGTGGAATTACGGTTCACGGATAAAGATGGCAATATCACAAGAGAAACCTTTAATTTTGTGTATCTGACGAATTATCAGAAAGTGGTTGATGCTGCTTATGATGGAACAGACGGCGAAGAGGTAAATGGAATTGCAACCTATAAGACCGTACAGGCAGCAGTCAATTCTGTAGCAGCGTCCAATGAACGGCGCGTTGTGATTTTTGTTAAAGAAGGCGATTACGAAGAACATCTTTCAGTGACATCACCGTATATTACACTCATTGGTGAAGACAGTGAAAAGACAAGAATTTATTATGATACCAAAGAATGGGTCGGCGGTGACATGAGCCAGCGATGTGCAGTCAGCATCGGAAAGGCGGCAACCGGATTTTCAGCAGAAAACCTGACCATTGAAAATACATACAAATACCTTGGTGACGGTTCGCTTTCCAATGAATCCTGCGATGCATTAAGAAATGATGCAGAAAATACTTTGTATGTTAATGTAAGAATTTTAGGATATCAGGATACACTTTGTGCTAATGCAGGAACACAGTATTATTACAAGTGTTATATTGCAGGAAATGTAGACTTTATTTATGGAAATGAGCCAAGGGCATTCTTTAATGACTGTAAGCTGGTATTCCGTTATAGCGCAGCTAAAAATTCCGGCTATGTATGTGCTCCAAAGACAGGAGCTGATGCGGCATACGGACTGACATTTTACAAGTGCCGTGTGCTTTCGGAAACGGGCTGTTCAGGCAGCAGATATTACCTTGCAAGACCGTGGGGAGCAGATGCCTATATTACATGGATTGACTGTTACATGGGTAAAATTCTCCGTGCCAATACTGCAAATCCGTATTCGGATATGAGCGGAAATCCGGCAGCAGGCGCAAGATTCTTTGAATTTGGAAGCTTTGGACCGGGTTATGCAATTAATGTTAACAGAAGACAGATTTCATCCGCAAAGGCGGAAGAAATGACAACCACCGGTTATTTAGGCTGGGATCCATATACAATCGTAGCGATGATTGGCGGAAGATATGTGGGAACCGTAAATACCGGTATTGAGAACAAATTTGTTGAGAAAGAATACGTATCCGATACCTATTCCGGCATGGAAGGTGATGATACCGGACTGGATAAATATGTACTCGAAGGATACGCACAGAGCGGAAAGACAACCGGCGGCGGATTATTAATGGAATCCTCTAAGGATTATTACACCGCAGGTTCAGCCGAAGAATTTTTACAGGCTATCCAGAGTATAAAAGCAAGCGGCAGACCGTCCGTGCTTGAACTGACAAGTGATATTGCACTGGGAACGAACGAGGTTGAGGGCTTTAATAATTACAAAGCATTTATTACGGCACATAAGCTTGCACCGCTGACACACCCGACACTGATACAGACAGGTGTATCCATGTTAAAGTTACAGGATATGAGTGACTTGACGATTTACTCAAAGAACGGTGCAAAGATTACACATACCTGCATTGATATTACAGGTTCAAGCAACATCATTATCAGAAACATTGAATTTGATGAAATCTGGGAGTGGGATGATGAAACCGAAGGCGCATATGACCGTAATGACTGGGACTACATGACAATTGAAAAGGGAAGTTCCAATATCTGGATTGACCATTGTACGTTCTATAAAGCATATGACGGTGTGATTGATGTTAAGACACCAGCAGACAGCAGCAACGTAACCATTTCATGGTGTGAATTTTTACCGGCGAGTGAAGACAGCGTATTTTTTGATACGATGATGAATGCCATGAAGGAAAATCCGGACAACTATCCGTATTATAAGCATTTACTGGATGCGGGCATGACAGATCAGCAGATTTATAACTATGCATATGGACAGAAAAAGACACATCTGCTCGGACAGTCCGATACAGATACGTCAGCTAAAAACATTACCGTAACACTGGCAAACAATTACTACAAGAATTCAATGGACAGAATGCCAAGACTGCGTTTTGGTACGGCACACGTTTATAATTGTATTATGGATGCACAGGATTTAAGAGATATGCGTCTGGATATCCAGAATACAGTCGGTTCGGCATTTTCACAGAAGATTGTAAGCAACGGCGCTTCTTCAAACTGCGGTGCGCACATGCTTCTTGAAAACTGCTATATGTCCGGCATGACTAACGCATTAATCAGTGGTAACGGTGACAGTGAGGCCGGCTATATTAATGCATTTAACACGATGTATCTGCTGGACGGCAAAGAACAAGAATTAAAGATAACTTTGAACACGCATAAAGAAGGCGAAACGGCATTAGTTCAGGACAGAGGAGAATTTATAGAAAATCTTCCATACAGCGGCTACACCCTGTATGCGGCATCAAACCTTGAAACACAGGTGCAGCCTTACACAGGTGCCGGAAAGCTGACGATGACAACACTGCAGTGGGAAAAGACAGCTTACAATGATGTACATAAAGAACACACAGAGCATACATGGAATGACGGAGCAATCGAAAAAGAAGCAACCTGTACCGAAGCGGGCGTAAAAGTTTACACTTGTACAGTCTGCGGAGACACAAAGAAAGAAGAAATTCCGGCAACAGGACATGTATGGGATGAAGGTAAGGTTACAACAGAAGCAACGACAGAAGCCGAGGGCGTAAAGACGTACACCTGTACGGTCTGCGGTGAAACAAAAACCGAAGTTATTCCGAAACTTGACGACAACAAGGGCGATGACAACAACGGTAAAACTGATGTAAGCATTGATGTTGTTGCAGGTGAAAATACACCGGCAGTTGCAGTTGAGGGAACAACCGATGACATTGTAAAGAAGGTTCTGACACAGGAAGAACAAAAGTCTGCGGCCAATGGTGCAAAGACAGCGATATCTCTTCATATAGCAGATATTACCGCAACCGTTTCAGATACAGAGAAGGAACTGATAGCAAAGAAGTTATCAGACGGACAGAGTGCCGGAATGTATCTTGATATTGTATTAAAAGCGGCAGTTGGAGAAAGTACCCGTGTTGTTACAGATACAAATGAGGCGCTGACAATGAAGATTACAGTTCCTGAGAGCCTTCGCAATACGGATACATCAAAGAAGAGAACGTATGATATTGTAAGAGTTCATGGAAAGGATGCAGTTGTTTTATCTTCTGAATTCAATCAGGATGATATGACCATTACATTTACAACCGGTCAGTTCTCAACTTACGCAGTTGTGTATAAAGATACAGCCGTGATACCGGAACAACCGACAACACCGGGACAGCCGACGACACCGACGCAGCCGACGACACCGGAACAGCCGACAATACCGGAACAGCCGACAACACCGGAACAGCCGACAACACCGGGACAGCCGACAACATCGGCACAGCCGGAAAATCCGACAATCCAGAATACGGAGAGTACGGAAAAAACAACAGCGGCAGACAATGCAACAGAGGAAACACAGGTTCAGACAGGTGATTCTGTTTCATCTGGCAAGGTGGCCGGCATCGTGATTATTCTGATTGCCAGCATGGCAGTGATTGGTTTTGTACTTTTTAAAAAGAAAAAAAACGATACAGAAGAATAGTTGCAGATATCATAGGCGGGGAATTTTGACCGCAACATCTGATTGCATAAATAATTAAAAAAATGAAAAAAAGCGGGCGCTAAATGAGAGTTAGGCGCCCGCTTTGTCTTGTAAAAAATATAAATTTATGATATCTTTAATAAAAAGGATTGGATAAAAAATAAAAGCTGTATACAGGAATAAATTTATATGCAGAAGTTATTGGAGTAACGGATTGGAGTTATTATGATACGTGTGGATGTAAAAGATTTAAAAGGTGATGAAATACTGGCAGTCCCTGTGATGTCAGCATCTGATACGGTTCTTGTACAGTCCGATACAGAGTTAAAGGAAGAATATATTCAAAAGCTGACGGACCAGCGGATCGGCTATGTATATGTAAAAGAACAGACCGGCAGCGGACAGATTGTAAAAGAACGGAAAGAAGAAAAAGAGCCGCAGCAAAAGAAAATATACAGGCTGGATGAAACGACAGACCGTTCAAGGGAAATTGTCGCGGGGATTCTTGACAGACATATTTATAAACATAATTCGGATTTAAAAAAGATTGGAGAGGCGGCAGAAAATATTATTGATTCTGTACTTTCAGACCATGATGTCCTGACCAATGTGACGGAAATCCGCAATGTCAGTACAGATATGTATACACACTGTATTAATGTGTGTTCATTATCAACCATTCTGGCATTGAAGCTGAAGATGACAGAGCGTCAGGTACATAATGTGGCGCTTGGGGCGATTTTGCATGATATTGGTTTAAAGTATATCCGCGTACCGTATGAGAATATTAGTATTGAAGATATGAATTACAGGGATTTACTGGAATATAAAAAGCATACCATCTATGGATACAGCTCCGTAGAAAAAGAAGAATGGCTGTCCGATACGGCAAAAGAGATTATTCTTCTTCACCATGAAAACGTAAAGGGAACAGGCTTTCCGTTCCAGCAGAGAAATGGCAAGTTAAAGGCAGAAGTGCGCTTAGTATCTGTTTGTGATGATTTTGACAGCCTGGTGAGTGGAATCGGTAACCGGAAGATGAAGATTTATGAAGCCATCGAGTATATCAAGGTGCATACGGGCATGGAATATGATGCGACCATTGCGAATAAGCTGCTTGAATCGGTAGCAGTGTATCCGGTTGGCATGAATGTCATGACGAATGAAGGAGAAATCGGTGTGGTTGTACGCCAGAACCGGGAGGTTACAGACCGTCCGGTAATCCGTATGCTGCGATATGCAGATGGAACAGATTATAAAGAAGAAGTGGAAAAAGATTTGTTAAAGTATCTGACGGTATTTATTGTCGATACATTATAAGCAGAGGAGTTTATTCAAAAATAATATATGAATTTATATATGAGAGCGCTTGGATTTTCAAGGATGGATTCCAAAGCTGAGGCAGAATTTATACAAGAGGGGATAAAAGAGTGCATTGATGAGGGGCTGGTGCTGAAAAATCAAAAATTAAACAGGGGTTCAATGGTGGTAGCAGCAGGCGAATCCATGGGCGTTTATATTTATGGAAGATATGAGGAAAACCGGTTTGTCTATGAATATCATTTTCCATTTTTAATGGGAAGCGTGGGAACGCAGAATGATGAGATTACGATAGAGCGGCATCTGGATAAGGAGTCGTTTGCAGCAGTCTGTGATGAGGCAAAGACAGGGGTTACGCTGATTTTTTATTTACAGAATATTATGGATTATCTGGATTATCTGGTTAAAGCAGCAGGGAATCAGAAGCTTCCGGAACTGCTGGACACAAGAGGTGCTTCCGTAAAAAATCCGGTTCCGGGTAAACGGGCAGTCATGACGGCATTATCCATTGGCGGGATGATACTGCTTCCAATCCGCAAAAAGCAGGAAAAGGATAAAGAAGCGGAGGAAAGCAGAAGACGGCGTATTGCGGCAGCTAAAAGGGGTGATGAACAGGCAATGGAGAGCCTGACCCTTGAAGATATTGATACTTATACGGAAATCTCACACCGTATTATCCATGAAGATGTGTTTTCCATCGTAGATTCAACATTTATGCCGTGCGGTGTCGAATGTGACCAGTATTCTGTGATGGGGGAAATTCTGGAGTTGTCGGAGGTAAGAAATACTTATACAGATGAGAAAGTCTACCAGATGACACTGGAATGTAACAATATGGTGTTCCGCATGGCGATTAACGAAGCGGATCTGCTGGGGGAACCGGCAGTCGGACGGCGTTTTAAGGGACAGGTATGGCTTCAGGGCAGAGTGCAATTTTAATAAAATGTTAATAAAATATTAATTTTGCAAAATAAATGGCAATTTATAGGAGATTGTGTTAGTATGAAACAGTGAATAACTATAAGAGTTTAAGAATATTAATAGGAGATGAAATTATGAGTAAGAAACTTCGTGGAATCGGAGTGCAGCTTGTCGGATTTTTTGTACTGGCAATTTTGATTCCAACATTGATACTTGCATTCAGGGCAATAGAAACAACAAAATCAGCCCAGACAGAAAATTTGAAGCTGACAAGTGTACAGACATTACAGGAAACCAAGATGGGATTTACTAATTATCTGAAAAATATCAGTCAGCCAATAGACCTTTTAACAAGAAATGATGCCGTAAAGCATCTGGAAGACAGGGGCGATTATGATACGAATGTAACAACAGTACAGGATGCATTAATTGCTTCCGTTAAAGTTACAAACGGTGCAGAAAGAGCGTATTTTTCAACTGTTACGGGACACCTGATCACAGGCTGGACAGAGTGGGATAATACAAAGAATAAGCTGGGTAACAAAAAGTCTATCCAGGACGGTGTGAATAATACAGCAAAAGACTGGTATAAGTCTACAATCGGTTCACCTGCAAGAAACAGCGTATATGCACAGTTTACAGATCCTTATACAGATTCACAGGGAAATACTGTCATTACCGTTTCACAGGAAATCAAGTATTCAGATAACAGCAACTATGGTGCAGTTGCCATGGATATTAATTTTGAAGAAATGACCAATTATGTACAGAGCATCGGTCTGTTAAATACAGGTTATGTGGTTCTTGTAAACAAAGATGGTAAGATTATTGTAAATAACGATAAGAATACATATTCTTCAGACAGTGTAAGCAGCTACAATTTCTGGAGTAAGTTAAACGCAGAGTCGCCGGAAGAAATTTACAATGTTCAGGATTTTGACGAAAAGATTAACGGAAAGACAGTACACGTTGTAGTAGCCAGAGATGAAATTACAGACTGGACACTGGTTGGTTTTATCAGTTCCAATGAAACAGCAAGCGTTGTGAATAAGATTGTTAATGCAACGATTTCATCCGGTATTATTTCATTTATCATCGGTATTGTCATTGCATTATTTGTAACAATGATGTTTACAAAGGAAATCAAGAAGATTAACAGTGTTATGCAGGCTGTTGCAGACGGTGATTTAACACAGAGAATTCCAATTAAGAAAAAGAATGAGTTTGGTGAGCTTGAAGGTAACTTTAATGAAATGGTTGATAATGTATCCATACTGATTAAGGATGTGGAAGAACGTTCACAGGTTATTATCAAGGCATCAGATAATATTTCTGAGATTTCCAAGACAACAACCGAAACAACAAATCAGGTTTCTGAAGCAATCCAGAGTGTATCCATCGGGGCACAGGGACAGGCGGAAAGCACGAACAATGCGACGAAGGAAGTTGAAAATCTCGCAGAGAGATTACACGAAACAAAGGCATATGTCAGTGATATTAACGATATGTCGATTGAAACCCAGCAGATGAGTAACAAGGGTATCACGATTGTAGAAGATTTAATCGGCAAGGGCGAGCAGTCTATTGAAAATTCAAAGATTTCCCAGTCCGTTGTAGATGAAATGATTCAGAGTATTGAAAAGATTAATTTCATTTCCAATGCCATTACAGAGATTACGGAACAGACAAATCTGTTATCATTGAATGCCAGTATTGAAGCGGCAAGAGCAGGCGAAAGCGGCAGAGGTTTCGCAGTTGTAGCCGATGAAATCAGAAAGCTTGCAGAACAGTCACAGCAGTCAACAGATGAAATCAAGCAGATTGTTGCTGAGATTACAGATAAGTCTGCACTGGTTGAAAAGACACTTGATGAAACGAACCAGATTATTACTGAACAGAACCAGTCTATTCAGGATACAAAGGATTTGTTTAATACAATTTCAACATCTATCAATGCCTTAACGGAAGGTCTTGACAATATTGCCAAGTTAAATGAGCAGATGGATAACAGCAGAGGAAATGTAATTGACAGAATGGAAGATGTCGCTTCTATTTCTACAGAAACAGCAGCTGCATCCGAAGAAGTAACTGCTTCCGCAGAAGAAGTTAATGCAACAATGCACAATTTAAATCAGTGCACAGTAGAGCTTGATGAAATCGCAGTTGCATTAAAAGAAGCAATCAACAAGTTCAAGTTACAGTAGGCATAACGAGAAAGCAATTGACCGTTTTAGCTAATTGTGATAGAATAAGGACAGTCTGAAATCTTCAGACTGTCCTTATTTGTTCTCTTAGTTAAATGGATATAACGAGCGCCTCCTAAGCGCTAGTTGTGGGT
>OGJI01001170.1_pt1 | contig 30379 bp, 23 predicted proteins | sample 1572031 | NCBI WGS metagenome assembly OGJI01 (sample SAMEA2582119, study PRJEB24529) | metagenome | biome: Human gut stool | place: China | collected 2011
GATATCGCGGGCCTGGTGAAAGGCGCGTCCAAAGGTGAAGGTCTTGGCAACCAGTTTCTGACCAACATCCGTGAAACCGAAGCCATCGGCCATGTGGTTCGCTGCTTTGAAAACGATAATATTATTCACGTCGCGGGGAAAGTGAACCCGGCGGAAGATATCGATGTTATCAATACCGAACTGGCGCTGTCTGACCTTGATACCTGCGAACGCGCGATTCACCGCGTCTCCAAAAAAGCCAAAGGCGGCGATAAAGACGCGAAGGTTGAGCTGGCCGCGCTGGAAAAATGCCTGCCGCAGCTGGAAAACGCCGGTATGCTGCGCGCGCTGGATCTGACCAAAGAAGAGAAAGAGGCCATCCGCTATCTGAGCTTCCTGACCCTGAAGCCGACCATGTACATCGCGAACGTCAATGAAGACGGTTTCGAGAACAACCCGTACCTCGATCAGGTTCGCGCCATCGCCGAGCAGGAAGGGTCTGTGGTGGTGCCGGTGTGCGCCGCCGTTGAAGCGGACATCGCCGAGCTGGACGATGAAGAGCGTGACGAGTTCATGGCTGAGCTGGGCCTCGAAGAGCCGGGCCTGAACCGCGTGATCCGCGCCGGTTACGCTCTGCTGAACCTGCAGACCTACTTCACCGCGGGCGTGAAAGAAGTTCGCGCATGGACCATTCCGGTGGGAGCGACCGCGCCGCAGGCAGCCGGTAAGATCCACACCGACTTCGAAAAAGGCTTTATCCGCGCGCAGACCATCGCTTATGAAGACTTCATTGCCTACAAAGGCGAACAGGGCGCGAAAGAAGCCGGTAAAATGCGTGCTGAAGGTAAAGACTACATCGTGAAAGATGGCGATGTGATGAACTTCCTGTTCAACGTCTAATCCCACTGGCTGGCGTTTTCGCCGCCACCGCGCAAAAAAATCCACGCAGCGGCGTGGATTTTTTTTTACCCAGGCGACACGCTACTCCACAATATGGGTATCTTCTGCCGCCTCGTAGCCATCAACGATCTGCACAATTTTCTTTAACTCAGCCTCAATAAAAGCCGGGGTAGCGCTTTCCCCTGAGGCCGGGTGATGAAGCTCCACCGAGATACCGCTGGCGGCATTGGTCAGCGACAGGCTGATCTCCTGCTGGCCCCGCGAGGACGAAGAACGCCCGATATGCTGCATGATAGCCGCCGCCGCCGCGCGCGTATCAACGTCTGCGAGATGCCCCCATCTCATTTCAACATGCCCCTGCTGCCCTGCCTTTATCACCTGCAGCGTATAGCCGCTTCTTGCCGTTGCCATGCCTTTTCCTCCGATTTAGTTGCCCGGGCGTCACATTATCAGCCCGGTTTTATCAGCCAGGTTCGCGCACCTGCGCCTTGCCGTTAATGACTCTTTTCCACATAGGTCTGCATGTTTTCTTTGGTCACTAACTCAAACGGGATCCAGACATGAGACTCGACCTTTTCTCCTTTAATCAGCTTCAGCGCTACCGCTAAGGCCGTTTTGCCCTGACCGACGGCGTCCTGGAAAACCGTCACCTGAATCTTATCGCTGGCCAGGGCTTTCAGCCCGTCCGGGGTGGCGTCGATCCCGCCGATCAGCAGCTTCTTCTGGCTTTTCTCCAGCGCCATCGCCGCGCCAATCGCCATCTCATCGTTGTTCGCCGCCACAATATCAATCGCTTCTCCGTTGCCCGTCCAGTTCTGCATCAGATCCATTCCCTCGCTGCGGGAATAGTTGGCCGGCTGTTTCTGCACCACTTTCATTGCCGGATACTTGGCCACCACCTGCTCCACATCTTTGGTGCGCTGCAGCGCGCCGGCGTCGGTGAGATTGCCGATCATGATGGCGACGTTGCCTTTGTAGTTCGCCAGCTTCGCCAGCGCCTCCATCTGCAATGTGCCAGACTCCCGCTCGTCCGAACCGACAAACACCACGCCGGGCGGTAACGTTTTATCCCCCGGCGTCCGGTTCACATACACCAGCGGCATTTTGGCCTGCTGCGCCATCTTCGTCAGCTGCGGGGTGCTGGCGGAGTCCACCGGGTCGACGATGATCGCGTCCACGCCGGAGGCAATGAAGCTCTGCACCTGATCGGCCTGGCGTCCGGTGTCGCCGCGGGCGTCTTCAAACTGTACGTCGACGTGGCGGGCTTGAGCTTCTTTCTCAATGGACTGGCGGATAATAGTGAGAAAGTTTTGATCGAAGTAGGCCATTGAGACGCCGATCTTCTCTGCTAATGCCGAAGCGGAACTGGCCAGAAGGCCTACTAACAGGATGATTTTACAGTGCTTCATAGTATGCCCTCAGAGATCGAAATAAAATTTTCAATACAACTACAAACGGTATATTTAAATCATTTTCAGACTACGAAGGGCGTTCGGTTCTTGCAATATTGATGTAAAGAAAATGTTGCCATGCGCACACTTTATTTCACCGCCTCACTCACCGAGGGCTCACCGGTTGCGGGGAGCGCAGCGGTCGGCGACGCCGGCTGTTTTCGCTTCAGCAGGGCATACTCCACTATCAGCTGTTGCAGATGCAGCTCCGCGAGGCTTCCCCGCGCGGCTGGCCAGGGTTGATCAACGGGAAGCGCGGCCAGCTGGCGCAGCTGCTCCTCCAGCGGAACAGCGCGGTTAAACGACTGTGTGATGGCAAATACTGCGGTTTTCAGTTCGCTCACCGTCAGGTACTTCCCCTTCTGCTCGTCGAGGGCATTGAGCTGGTCGGCGAGCCGCTGCAGCTGCTGCATGCCCTCCGACCAGCCGGTAAGATTTTCCGCGGGCAATGCGCCAGCACTCAGCTGCTGCCGCCACTGCTGCGCCAGCGGTTGCGCCTGATCCGGCCAGCGGATAAGGGCATGGTGGACCAGCTGGTCGCCGTAGCTGACCGCCCAGTCCGGCGCCAGGCGGGCAAGCTCGCCAAGCTGGCGCTGCGTCTGTGGCAGATCAACCGGCCCCGGGGGCGTTGTCGCCGGCAGGCCCGGTATCGGTCCGGCATTTTGGGTGACCGAAATGAGCGGCAAGTCCGACTGACGCAGCGCCAGCCATCCGCCGACGGCGATACCCGTTACCGCCAGCATGGTAACCATTCCGGCGATAAACGGCTTCCAGCGCGGCGCGGCTGCCGGAGTAGACGCCGCCACCGGCGCGGGCCGCTTTGCAGGTGAAGGCGGAGCCAGCGGTTCAGCCTTTGGTCTACGTTTTAGGTCTGGCACTGGCTCAACCTTCGCCGCATCCTCTTCGCTGACCAGAGTGCCGGGAAGTTCCGCGTCAGACACCGCCACCGGCGGCGCGGTGGGAAGCGCTGGCGCAGGGTCGAGGCTCTCGAAGCGAGTTGCCGTGCTGTGCAGTAGCGCCCGCAGGTCGCTCAGCTGGTTTTCAGGAGCGATCTCAAGGCGCTGGAGCACTGCGTCGAAGCTTTGCAGCGAACGTTCAGCCTGCTCAAGCGACTCAACATCCTCTGGGGTAAGATTCAGGGTACGGATCACCTGCCGCAGCCGCTTGCTCAGGGTGCGGAAGATCTCTGTCCGGGCCGGGAGCGCCTGTGGCCACAGGTTTTTCCCCTGACGAACCAGCAGCGACTCCATCAGCGTCAGCCCCTCATTGATCCCTGCCACCCCGCCCAGCCGGGCGCGGGCCAGGGTATACCAGGCGACAGTCTGCAGGTCCGCGCCGTGATGCTCCAACAGCCCGCAGGCAAGCTGCTCGGCATACGGCCAGTTAATATCCGGCCGCGCCGGGTGGCTGAGCTTGTTCATTTCCGCACGCAGGGCCATAAAATCAGCCAGCGTGCGCGGGTCGCCACCGGCTTTATAGTGACGGTCGTGGTGTGTTGTCATCATGATGTCTTTCAGCGAGAGATTAGAGGGCGGAGCGGGCGTCAAGGTACTGCTGACGTTTGAGGTGGCGGATCAACACCCTGCCCTCGGGCATAAACTCCGTGCCGTAACGCACCAGGCCAATATCCTTCAGCTCCGCATCGATGGCATAGCGCAGTTCGCCGGGCGCATGCTGATCGAGCATCACCACCGCAATCCGCTGCAGGCGCGGTTCGTATTTCAGCAACACCGCCGACAACGTGCTCATCAGCTGATGCGCCGACGCTGGCATCCCCTGGAGGATAGCGGTCATATCCGGCAGGCCGTAGTCCGGCAGATGCGCCAGCGTTCCGGCCCGACAGTTGAGGATGCGCTGCATGTTATCGAGCACCGACAGGATGACCTGATCCGTTTCGCTGACAGTATTCAGGTCAAGCCCGCCGGCGAAATTGCCGTACAGGATGTCATACAGGGAGGGACGAGGCATTTTCATTTCTCCTTAAACGGGTGCAGCGTCAGTTGATTTTGGCTGGCTTCGATAATGCGCGGCCTCGCCGGATCAAGTTCGTCCCGGGTGAGTACCAGCCGCCAGCTGTTTTGCGTCAGATCTGGATCGATAAACATGGCCGCCACCGCCACAAACTGCGCGCTGGTTTCCATGGGCATATCAACGGTCACCGATTCGCCCGGACGCAGGCGAACATCTTTTTCCGCCACCCGCTCCGTCTGCAGCGCCTGGCCATCGCCGGCAAACAGCGACGGGTAGTCAGTATTGTCGAACGCTTGCCGGTCCTTCAGCTGATAAATACGCACCACCGTCGCCAGGGAGGCGCCTTTGGCGTTGTTATTCACGCCTTCCCGGGCGCGAAGATCCAGATGCAGGGTTTTCACCTGGGGGTAAAAAATGGACTGGGTCACGGAAACGGCGCCGTCTTTCACGGTCTGCGTCAGGCCGCAGCCGGTTAAGACGGTAACCATGAGGAATACCAGCAACCTGGCGGAGGGTTTAACTGCGGTAATCGCCATCTTCATCGCTCTCCCTGCGGTGGATATTTTCCCGGACGCGCTGATAGCGCCCCAGATAAATCGTGACTCTGTCGTCAGCCTGTTTCTGCGCATCCAGAGGACGCAGCACAGCGGTACGGCCGAGCTGGACGGCATGCTCCTGCTGGCAGCAAAGTTGCGCATCCGGCAGTAAATGGCGGGCGACGCAAAGCTGCAGCCGCACGTCAAGATGAGATCCGAGCCAGACGTGCAGAAGCGCCATCAGGTCGCTGAACAGTTCGCCGCCGGGCAGCCAGCCGCGAACCTCATCAGGCTTTTCCGTGGCCAGCTGCAGCAATACCTGACCGTTCACATCCGTGGCGTGGATTCCCATCACTGGCCTATGTTGCAGGCTAACCGGCTGACGGACGCTCATCGTTAACGGCTGCGACAAGGGGATCCGGCAGGGATCGTGGTGGTACACCGTCGCCCGGGTCCCCGGGGCCAGGAGCGCCACCAGCGCCTCCATGCCTTCCCCGGATCTCCCCGGCAGCATCATCACCGGCAGCAGCGCCAGAAATCGCGACAGCGGCGCTGCGGCAACGGCGGCACATCCCGGTATGCCCAGCCCCGCCAGGCCCAGCAAATACTGCGAGATGTTGTCCGTGCCGCCCGCCCGAAAGGTTGCCGGGTAGGAATATTTGCGCCAGATACGGTAATACTGGGCGATCAGCCGATGGTTAAAGATATCGAGGAAATCCTCGGTGGCCTCGACGCCTTCCCGCCGTTGCGCAATGTCATCGCTATAGTGGGTCGGCAGCGGGGATTCCACGCCGTAGAGTCCCATAAAAGTCACGCGAACCGCCGGCGGACGGGGCGGTTCAGGATCGTCCATTCCACGGATTTCGCCAGCCGGAAAGCCCATCCCCGGATGCGGGCGAAAGCGTATGGGTTCATCACCTACTAGCCAGCCGCTGCCGATGATCGGCGCCTTCGGATGGTTCTTCTCCAGCAACTGGCAGAAGCGGTAAAAATTCATGTACGGCAACTGAGGCCGGAGCTGCGCCATCAGCCGGGCAGGCGCAGACTGTGATTCTCTTTCCACCGGATACATTTCCCTTCAGGTTGAACAATGAGCGTCAGCTGGTTGAACTGATTCATATCGGCATACAGTGCGAAAAAGCGGTTGAGCATATCGCCAAACAGGTGGACATCGCCCGCACCGGTAAATCCGCTACCGTCGAGCGTCACTTCGATGTCCAGCCCGCGCAGCAGGAAGCCCTGCTCGAAACGCTGAATTCGGTGATGGCTGACCGCCAGAATGGCGTCCAGACGGCGATTATTGAGCTCATCCTCCCGCCAGTTGTAGAGCGACAGCGTGCCGCGCAGCACCTCGGCGCTGCTCATCATGTTGAGAAAACGGGTGCCCAGATGGCTCATGACCCGCCAGTGGTAGCGGTCTTCCGCCGGGGGATAGGCCGGCAGCGTGGGCTTACAGAGATTGCGGACGGTAAGCGGCGTGGCTGATATCGACTCACAGCGATCCAGCAGCGTGCTCTGTAGCGCCCGGCGCGGCAGCTGGCCGTTAGTGCCGGTGATGCGCAAGGAGATCGTTTCCCGCGCCAGCTCCCGGTCAGCCTCCCATTGCTGTCCGCCGAGGATAAGCCAGGTATCGTGCATGCCGGTTACGCCCCGTTTTACGCGGGTGTGGTAGTAGCGCTCCGGCGCATGGCGAGGCATCATTCCCCCCTGGTGACGAAAGCGGGTGAAAGGCACATAGCGTGCCTCCCCGGTGCGCCCGGAGCCGGTCACGCTGTCAACAGAATAGATTTCGGTATGCCCGTCCTGCAGGCGCTTCGGACGCAGGAGGTATTCGCTCTCCAGGCCGCTGATGGTCAACGGATCGGCCTCAAGGGTAAACAGGTTAATCACCGGCACACAGTGCAGGCGCAGGCTGCTTGCGCTGACGGGTAAATCACTTTGCCAGACCTCGCTGAACACCACCTCAAGCGTGAAATGCGATATCCCCGCCGGCAGGGTGATGTTTTCCAGGCCATTTAGCTGCACGAACATAAATTTTTCGCGAAAGGTGAAATACTCGAGCAGCAGCTGATAGCCGCTGAAAGCGCTCTCCCCCTTCGGCCATAAACGATCCTCCTCGCTGAATCCCCCCGGGGAAAAATAGCCGTCGAGGCTTACCCGTTCTGTCTGACCCGGCAGACGCAGGTACAGCGCGGCCTGGCGTCGGGTCAGCCACAGATGGAGGGCGCTGCCGGTAACAGCGTCTTCCCCCAGGTACAGCGCCAGGCGGCGGAGATCGGTCTGCGACCAGTCAGCCAGCTCGCTACAGGCGAATCGTAGTCGCAGGGCCGAACGTCCGTCCGGCTCCGCCGTCATCACCGCCTCCTCTATCGCCAGCGGGTTAAGCGTCAGATCGCGGGTGGTTCGGTACCGGCACACGGTATTTTTCGGCCCCAGTGGGCGGGAGCTAATCTCAAACCCGGCGGGCACCGTTTCCGCCATCTTCATCGCCGGCAGCGTTGGGGTCAGCGCTACGATCGATAGCGATGGAATAGTGCGCAAATAGTGCGGCCACAGCATGCTGACCAGCCCCTCGGTCAGCTCCGGCAGATCATCATCAATTTTTTCGCGCAAGCGACCTACGGAAAAGGCAAAGCCTTCAAACAGGCGCTCAACGTAAGGGTCCGGCGTACCGGCTTTATCGAGATCCAGCATCGCCGCCCGATCGGGGTGAGCCTGCGCGAACGCTTTTGCCGCCTCGCGCAGGTAGCGCATTTCAGCATCAAAATATCGCAGGGTTAAATCGTCCATTATGAATATTCCCTTATTCGTCTACAGGGAGACACGCAGCATGGCTGCGCGGTCAGATTAGTTGGCCGTCGGGCGGCCATGAGCGAAGGAGGCCTGGCGTTGCAGGTCAACGCCAATCAGTGAGGGAGAAGGTTCAGTATCCCTCTTCGCCGGGTATATCGTCGGTCAGCGGAACACGTTCAGCAGATGCGCGCACGCTGAATATCGTCTCCGGTAGCGTAAAGTTTCGCAGCGCCAGCAGCGCCAGCGGTCCTTCCCCCGCCTCGGTACGCAGCGTGTAGTTCAGCAACAGACCATCCGGCGCTTTCCAGCTCAGGCTCCAGCTGCTGCTCGTTCCGGGATAAGCGCTGACCACCGCCTTATCCAGCAGACGGATCCACCCCCAGGCGCCCGGGAAATCGCCATACTGGCGGGTGCCCGCCAGGGTACTGATCCAGCTCAGACTGGCGCCCGGCGCTTCGGTGTCAGCGGGCCAGCTGAACCGCCGCCAGACCGGCATCTGGTTCATATAGACAAGTTTCTGATTGTCGATGACCAGCTCCGTCTGCATCACGCCGTCCGCGGTGCCGGGACGTAGCGCAAAATGCAATCCCGCTTCGCCGTTGGCGAACGCGACGTCGGAGAGATGGCTCAGGGTATTCATCGCCTGCAGAAAGGCCGGGTTAAACGTCAGCCCCTGAGCATTGATACTGTCCGCCATCCAGCGGCTCCCCTCTTTATGCAGCACGCCGTTCAGCCGGGTCTGCAGAAAGCGGGCGATGCGCCCGGTCTCGCTGTTGAGGTATTTTGCCAGCAGCGGCAGAGAGACTTCACTGCTGGTATTTTTAAAGGGGTAGCGACCGCCAAAAGCGCTATTCCAGTCCTCCACCACCGCGCTGCGCCACTGGGCGTTGAGACTTTCCGCCGCCGGGGTCAGCACCTGCTGCCAGGCCTGTTCCATCGGGCGAACAAACAGCGTTTGCCCAAATCCACTCCACTCCTGGCCCAGCCCCGCCGCCACCAGGCTGCCGTAGTCGCGCGTTTCGGTTAAATCCACGGCCTTGCCCTGGAATACCGTCTGCGCAAGCAACCGGGTCATCGCCTGCGGATCGGTGGCGTTGGTGACCTGCTGCAGGCGCAGACGCACCTGGGTGACGCGGGTCAGGAAGGTCTGCAGGCTAAGACGGCTGGTAGGTGTCCCGTCGTCGCGATTGTCCAGCAGCGCCAGTACGGGCCCGAAGGTGGCATCCAGAGGACCGCGCGAGCCGGACTGCTGATCGATGGCGGGTGGGTTGTCACGGTTGAACAGCTGCCTGGCCGATTTGACCAGCGAATCGGCGATGGCTTCCCCGGTCTGGCCGGTTCGCCCCTGCACGCTCAGGGTGTTCATCAGCGCCACCAGCGGCGACTGGCGCACATCGGCCATCAGGGTCAGCTGGTCAATGGCATCAGAGAGGGTCGCCGCGCGCTGCCAGCGCAAACTGTTGAGGAAATCCAGCCAGGCGCCGCTAAAATCAGCGAAATAACGCTCCGCCAGCCTGGCTCGCAGAGCTTCCGGCGACGTCGACTGCGCGGCAGTCTGCTTCGTATCGCTCAACACCCAGTCCATTTCATCGCGGCGTTCCGCGACCACTTTCTCAATGGCCGGCTGCACGGCCTGCTCCCAGGCCTGACGGGTAAACATGCCCGGCACCACCTCATCAGTGCTGAACAGACGCGAAGCATCGGTGTCGGCAGTCATATCCGCCAGGCGCATATCGGCATACTGATTCGCCACCTGCGCGAGCATCTTCTGGTAAAGCGTGGACTCACTGTTGCGCTGGCCCATCTGTCGAATTAACCGTGTGCGCACCTGGCTGACCAGACCGTCATCGACAGGCAGACGCCACTGCGGATGCGACACCAGACTGGCGGCATAAAATGCCAGCAGCGAAGGGCCGCTGCCCTGCCAGACGGCGTCGGCGATGCCTGAGCGCTGCGACCAGTCCTGCATTAGCGTGGTGGCGAACCACGCGGCGTCCATTTTTTCCGGGCGGGTCAACATCAGATATTGTTTCAGTTGTCCGTAAGCGGTCTTCGTCATCTTCTCACGCAGTGGGCTGTCCGGCGGCAGCTGCACGAAGGCGGTGAGCTGCTCTTCCAGATGATGCGCCGCCGCATCGCGCAGCAGCGGCTGCGCCCTCTCTCCGTAGCGCGGGAACAGCGCCGCCAGCAGGTCATCGTTCTGACTGAGGCCAGCGCGGAAGTACCACGGCGCGCCGTGCTGTGAGCGGTATTCCAGTTGAGAAAGCGTTTTCTGTAACGCGGAGAGCGCATGCAGGCGTACGGCCAGCGGCTGTTTCTCCGCTGAGGCCAGCCGCACCTGCTCCTGTGCGATCGCCACCAGGTGGCGGTTGGCGATAAAAGAGACTGTCATTGAGGCGGCCCAGAGTAACATCAGGGCGGCAGTGGAGGCAGAGACAGCTCTTCGCCAGGGAAAGCCGATCTTTCGTGCTTTTAAGCCGGATGGCCTGAGAGATTCCAGTAGCACGTCCCAGCGTTTATCGTGGCGCCAATGATGCTTCAGGCTGTGCGACGCCTGCGGCGATGACGGGCTGAACACAACGCCGGCTAACGGTAACGCACGATGAGGTTCCAGAAACGTCGACAGGGGAACACTAATCCGCTCCGGCTGCCGCGTGAGTTGGTCCGCCAGGCCCAGAAGAAAATGATGCTGCGGATTACCCGTGACCTGTTGTACTCCAGTCTCTAACAGTCTTGAGGGCAACGCCGAAAGTAACTGGCGCATCTGCGACGACTGACAGTCTGGCGGGAAGAGACTGCCGACAGATTGCACGATGCGCCCGGCCTGATCATCCGCCTGGGGATGCAGCGACCAGACATACAGTGGTACAGCCCACCCTAGCAGTGAGAAACGTTCAGCCAGATCATGGGCAATGTTATCTATATCCTCCATAGACAACAAAGCGGGGGATACGTGCTGATTGGCTGCGGGCAGATGATCAAACGCAGAAGTGACCCACACCAGCCCATTCACAGGGGGGCAAAAGCGTTTACGCAAAGCAAAAAGCCAGTCATTATCCGACGCGCTCTGGGGTTCCCCACCCCAAAGCAATAATGTGTCTCCATTCTCCTGCCAGTACTGGCTACTCAGGCCCGGTGCAAGGCGTTCAACATCCGCCACGCTTCCCGTGAGCATCAGAATGGTCATTTTGCCAGCCCCAAAGCGACCATACTGGCGACGCAATGTCTGCCTCATCTCAATAACTGCGCGGTGACTCTGGGAAGCCGGCTTCAGATGCTGACCACTTGTCAATGGCGCCCCCTGCCCCTTCAGATGGCGGCCGAGTATGAACTGCACAATACGGCCGCCATAACGAAAAAGCAGAATAAGGATCCCTAAGCCCAGGCAGAAATAGAGTTTCGCTTGCAGCGTATTCAATCCAATCTTGTCGCCATAGTGATATATCCCCCACAATATTGCGCCAGCTATCAGCATCAGCACCCCAAAACGGCTACCTAAGCGCAATATGCTATCCGTTGCATTCATCCTTATTTCCTGCAGTAAGAAGATTCGAGAAAGATTCAGACCCACCACCAGGGGCTGATATGACCGTCTGATGAGATAGTGTGTAGTCATGAGGCTTGCCGCCTCTCAGGCAGCGCGAACGGGCCTGGCCTGGTGAAGCTCTGATGATAGTGGTAATGGGGTGATCACCGTGGTCCATAATGGTTGGTCGGCAAAACCGTCACCACTTACAATGAGTTGAGATTTATCGTCACCGCACCGCAGGATTGCTCCAGCGATCGCGACCCAGGGTGCTGCGACGCCTGGATAACCCAGGCTACTGTCCAGGTTGTAGAAATCACGACCGATATTGATCGGGCTCGACAACGCGATCAATCCCGTTGCGATGGGCTGATGATAGTTCATCTTGATACCCACCAACCAACCGGCAGGCACGGCCTCCGCGGGTAACGCGGCCCAGTCAAACGCGCGCGCAAAGGCATAATGAAACGCCTCGTGGCTTATCCCCTTCACCTGCTCTGGTCGGTGGAGAAGCGCCAGTGGCATAAGATCCGCCGCGACCTGAGGACTGGCAAGCAACAGGCTAACCACCGTTTCTGCCGTTCCCTCAACCTGTTTGGGAGCAACCTGTAGCGCCACAATCAGCATCAGGGATGGCTCTGTCATCGGCTGATCCAGCCAGTGGTCTATCATCTGCAGTCCTTTGCCTTCCAGATACGTCACCGGTTGCCGGATGTGACTGTTCGCCAAACACTGGCGCCAGATCGACTGTATCTCGCTGACGGGCATACTGCTGTCGCTCTCTATGATTAATGACAGCGGTATCTCTGCAGGAACAGATGCCAGTACAGAAGTCAGCTCATTCAACGTATTGCTCATGATGCGCTTAACCAACTGTTCGGGCGTTTCGTCGCCGATACGCAACAGCCGACTATGTCGTATACCTTCGTCACTCCACCAGGAAGGCTGCGTTTTTAAAGCCGGGGTATTGTTTCGTAATGCCTCTCTCTGCCCCTTACCGTCCTGATCATCAGGGAGACGTAATGCGGTGTGTAAGCTTACGCCCAGGATTGCCAGGTGGCGCCGCCCTCTCTGGATTTCACGACTCCAAATCTGTTCACGATCGTTATCCCAGCCATCAGCCATTGACTGTAACCCTTTATACCAGGCGATACGCAACGCCAGCAGAATAAGCCAGAGTAATGCCGGTAATATCAACGCCGTTTGCCAAAAATCCGCGGTGTTTATTTGGAGTTTATCTTTATTGCTCATAATGGCCCAGCAGGTGCCCGCTGCCAGCCAACACAGCAAAAACAGCAACCAAACCCACCACGCCGGTGCTCGAGGCCGTTGGGCAGGCGGGGGAATACGTTTTAAATCGACAGGCATCGTTAGCGCACCCTGGCTTGTGGCAGGCTCGACAGCAATACACAACCACAAGCACAACGGTGGCCATGGAACGCAACCGGTATGCCATGATCGCTAAAAGTAGGATGCCCTTCGGCAATCACCGTCGGACCATGGCCTTTGATCGGACAACTGACGGGATCGCCCAGCCGCGCCACGCCGATACCACCAAATTTCATATTACTGGAACCACGGAGCACTTTCCCGCCCCCGGTATGCGTATCGCCTGTACGAATAATTCCTTTCATAACTTTATTTACCTTGTAGCATTTAAGGAAAATAAATAGCTGCGATAATTAGCAATTTTTTGCGCAGCCATTTTCTCAATATCAGAGTTATAACGCGCGAGAAAGTTTCTCCAGCTTAAGCAGACTTAAAAGTTCGGAATCGTTTAGATGGAAAATCAGTTCATCCGGCAGACGACGATAGAAATCTGGCAATTCAGTCAATTGATAGAAGAAATTATTTTCATTGAATTCTTTAATCCTCGTGAGTTCGGGCATCAATTCCATCATCGGCACATCCGCAGAATAACCATGCCGAACTTTAGCCAGATTACTCATTTTTTTGATGCAGCCTTCACATCCTTCATTAATGCCTTTTTCCCACAAACGATAGGCATCTACTCTCCTGCCTTCCATATCGGCAAGCAACCCAAGATGATCATAAGCCTCTGCATAACCTTGCCCTACCGCACATGCCAGCAACTGCTTACCTAATGGGTGCAATTCCTGAACCCTGACAACAATAGTTCCCCCTACTGCTGACATGGCCTGTGGACTGCCACGCTTGATGGCTTCAGCATACAAGTAGTACATTGTTTCATCGTCTCGACCAAACAAATACGACGCATATTTGTAGGCAGCAATAGGGATGCCCCGAGAAACGAGTTCGTGGAGTTTGGTGGAAGCAACCTCTATCGGAGTCTCCGCACTCGGGTATTTTATTGCCCAGACACTATTTACATATGCGGCCTTCCAGCTTCCGGCTTTTATTGCTGTTGCAAGCAGTCCTTCACGTTTTTGCTTATGTTCAGGACTGTTCCAGAAACCCTTTATTTGATCTCCCTCAGAAGTATACTGAACCAGTTCACTGAACGCCTTTGCAGCACTCTTATTTTCTTCAGGTGTAAATCCAGACGCGTTATGACAGACAAATTTCATACTCTGAAAATACTTCATCAAACCCGGATCAGGATTTATTTGCCCAGCCGAATCCACCCACTTCGGCGAATGATTAAAATCTTCTAAATTAGACTGCCCCGCTGCTATTCCTGAGAAGAAAATAAAAAAGCCGATTAAAAATTTACGCATATGATTTGTCCTTAAATTTATAGGTATTAATGCCAGCGATAACTCGCCGTAAGAAGAGATTTATGCCTCGCCCGTCAGTCGCCAGAACACTAGCTCTCTCCCCGCAGCTATTTATCGCGAAGCGAGCAGGAGCGCAGGCGGACAAGATTTATCTTTTCCATCGGTATGATGTCTCACTCGCGGAATAAACGGATGGCACGTTCGTTCGGCCCTTCACGGGGCCGCCACGCTGTCCTTCTCGAAGTCCGGTGACGTCGGCAACGGCCTGCCCGTTGCCGGGTTCAGCTGTTTCGCTTTCGCCAGTTTCTCTATCAGAATCGCATCAGGCGCTGGCGGCGGGATATTGGCCTCACGTTCCTCCAGCCACTTCAGCTTACCGTCCCATTCCGGCAGCGGCGCCGGGGGCAGCGGTACGATATCGTTAATTTCCAGGACCGTGGGGCTGGCGTAGGAATAATTGCTCAGGATCTTCGTTATCAGTTTATAGCGCCGGGCACGTTCCGGATCCTTCTGCTGAGCCAGATAATACAGTTCATCAGAAGATTCGGGGCCATCAAACCCATGACTTAAAGCAAGCGCTGAGGTGGTGTCTCCAGCCGCCACACCTAACTGGAAAGCTTCAAGCGCATCCTGATACCGCTTGTTGATTTTCATATCAATGCCAAGCTCAGCTGCCGCTTTACCATCACCCTGTTCAGCAGCACAACGTAGCATCTGGCGTGCAATATCGGGCGCCCTGTCCACCGGCGCCAGCTTATCCCCCACATATGCCTGCGCCTGCGGATTGCCCTCGTCCGCCGCCTTGCGGTAATACCGCAGGGCAAGCGCCGGATCCTGCTGCAGCCCCGCGACGCCCCGTTCCAGATAGATAGCGGTCAGATAGTAACCGGTCGCCACCCCGGCAGCGATCAGCTGCTGGCTCAGCCGGAACTGCTCATGGCTGCTCAGCGAAAACTGCCCGCGCAGGGCGCCGTTCTGCAGATTAATGCTGGCCTTATAGTGCCCGTTCTCCGCCGCTATCCGGTACAGCCGTTCGGTTTGCGCATCGACGCTTTTGTCCTGCTTCAGCAGGTTATTTTTCTGCAGCCAGCGGGCGTATTTAAACAGGACATCGGTATCAGCAGACGCCTCAGGAATAATCTGGTGTGCGCAGGTAAACGCCAGGGCGGCATGAGTATCGGAAAGGGGATTCACAAATAAGTCCTTTTTAGCAGACGATGCGCTGTGCTGGATACAAGTTATCAGTATCACAATTAATATTAACTGGCGCATCAATCCAGATCCTTAAGTTCGTTTTTGGCGTAATAAAACGCAATCAGCGGGGCAATAGGCTTTTGATGGTTTTGCTGGCGTTTTTTATTTTCACTTAGAATATATTCCCATGCATCAAACGCATCAGAAGCATTGTCCTGCACGCCTTTCCCGCTGGTATGCAACCCCCACAGACGTCGCCTTAAATCCCGGGTCACACTGCCCCACTCATGTGCAATATTCATTTCACTGTCCACCTGCATACTGCGGGTATTAATATTCGCCGAACCATGTGTTGTGAAAACGTCATTAATGATCATCAGCTTGGAGTGGATATAAACTGGCATCCAGTTATCCACGGGAGAGTCCTGAGCCACCAGTGAGCAGATATGTATTTTCAGGCCGGGTATTGGTACCATTGGAATATCGCTATCTTTTAACTCTTCTGCTTGTTTTAGCTTTGCTTCATATTCTTTCTGCCGGCGGATAAACTCTTCATTAATCTGCGCCTGGGTGGCCGGATTGCGGGACCAGGCGAGAGAGGCGAATTTGCCTGGATCTTCCTCCCTGATCTTCTCTATCATTCGGGACCGGGTCACGCCTGGAATCGTATTGGCGCGCCCCAGGCTTTCCAGCATACGCTGGGTATTTACCGTACCCGCCCCAATCCCCCCTTCCGTGACATTGGTGATAACAAATAAATGTAACGATCCGTCTTTTTCTGGCGTTCGTCCTTTATCAATCTGCACGTGCGCCGCTTTTTTTATAACTTCCGCCAACGGTGGCCAACGAAAGTACTGGTTCTCAATATAGATAAACTGTGTGCTATTGTTGACTGCCTGCAGATAGAGTTTTTCGATATCACGTTTATTCTCCTGCGGCTGCGTGCGCAGGAGCTGGGCAAGTATCAGGGTACCACACTCTTTCCGCGGTTTAAGGCGTTTCGCCATCTCAAGGGCCTGACGCTTTTTGATAAGGTCCTCCCCGGTTTCCTTACACCATGCTTTGGCAAAATTTTCGTGCAGATGTTCAAGAATGGGTCCCGTCACCTGACTGGAAATATCCTGCCGGGGTAAAAAGCCGCGAGAGCCTTGATCAGGTCCCCAGGGGGCCGGGCCCCCGAGCCGATTCTGGGAAGAGTGCGCATCGGTATCCCAGTACTCATCGAGCATATTGTGTCCCATGACAAAACCGATGGCGCTTTCAGGTAATTCATAGTCCACCAACACCGTTTTCTGATGATGGGATGGCGCTAGCGTCATTATCCCCACCGAGCTGGCACTGAGCCCTTTATCGAGAGCCTGATATCTCGCCCGCCAGGCGATTTCCGCACGTTCTACTTTGTTAAACCCGCGGCCCACAAATAGGGGATTGACAGTCCACTGATTGAACTGCTTATTGATTGTGCTGGCTAAAAAGTTGCTGGAATCCAGCAGATCGTCACTATATGAATGACGGGTAAACCAATCGAGGTCAAAAGCATATTGTTCGTCTGTCGCGCTCTGCCCGGCGCGATCCTGAAGATGCAGGATCCCCTTTCCGGGAAGGTTTGCCTCGCCGACAACCCCGGCGGTATTAAACGGCGCCTCCCACCCCAGTATACGCACCTGAACCTGTTTTTCCGCAAGCAGACAGAGCAATTCCCCGATGCGCAGCGCCTGTCCGTCACGAATAAAATACATGGATGGTTGAAACCCCCAGCAGATAATATCCACCGATTTTTGCGCCTTTTCGATGGCTCGATATACCGCTGCAAAGGCCTCCTCACCGTTTACCAGCGGCTTATACGTCGCCACTGCCGGTGGGTATTCCGTATTCTGAACAAACCAGGGCGAGGTGATCATACATTGGCTGGTGTCAACCGTAGCAACCGGGGTAACAATATCATTGTGACTCATTGACTTTCTTCCTGTTCAATATGGTCATCGAGCAAATCCGCGTAAGTATTACGATGCTCCGTATGTGAGGAGGGAGGGTTAATATCAGATGCAGCCTGCGAGGTATGGTGGTGAAAGCCGCGATTAGCGAGTTCACCCTGTTCAGGGCGACTGTACGCTTCGGCAACGGGTATCTGATAGCTGACGCCATTAGCCATCTCCAGCCTGTAACTTCTGGTCACGACCTGGTGATCGACTGATATCTGGCCTCTTTCATCCAGCACCCCTTGTTTCAACAGGGCGCCATCGGCATACAGGGTATATGGCATCCCGGCCCAGCTGCTTTCCGACGCATTTGGCGACTGTGCCACGTTCAGTTTCAGCGATTGCCTTACGGTGGACTGAAGTGGCGGATAATCCGGATGATCGGCCTTCATGCTGGCGGGTCCGCTATAGGAAAAATCCGCGGCTTTGACGTCGACATCACCGCCAGTACCGAGCTCAATCCGATAGGGATCGAGGGTGATATAGCTTCCTCCAGCGTTAATGATGATTTTTTTCTTTGCCACAATGTGAATTTCGCTATCAGTACTGACAATCTCCAGATCCTTGCGCGCCAGGAGCTGCAACTGATCGTTTTGCGCCTGAATAGCCACGGGCCCCTGATTGGCGATTAATTTCATCCCCAGCTTGCGGACAAACAGGCTCAGCCCTTCCCCCACGCCAATAAACAGCCGTTTCATTACGCCCATATCGGCATCTGCCCCGGCATTGAGCATCAGATTGCGACGTGCGGTTAGTTGCAGATGCTTGCCACTGGCGAGAGCCACACCATTTGGTGCGCTGAGCACGGCAACCGCCTCCCGTAGCTGATCAATTTGCTCACGCATAAAAGCTAACTGTTGTTCAACCTGGGCTGGGTCGGCTTTAGCCGACTGGGCATCACGCGATAGCGAGTCCATCTCATCACCTGCCTGCTTAAGCCTGTCCAGGGTATCCTGCATTGCAAGTATCTTGCCGCTGGCGGTTGACTGTTTATCTGCGGTGATAAAGATCCCTTTCCCCGCCCGTATCGCCCCCCATTTATCCGTCCGGAGCTCAAACCCCTCGCCCCGCAACTCCCTCTGCGCATTCACGTTATGCCCGAGGTTCAGCTGCGTCTTGCCGCCGTACTCGGTGCTGAGCTTGATATGCTCCTCGCCGCGCTTGTCCTCCATTCGCAGCTTATTATTGGCCGGAGTACGAATCACATTGCGGGTGCTGTTTTTCTCCGTCACAGGATCGACATGCCGCGAGTCGTGCAGCGCATGCGCAATATACGGCCGGTCAGGGTCGCCTTCGTGGAAAGCAATCGCCACCTCCGTGCCCTGGATCAGCGGGAAGTGAAAGCCGTACACGTCGCCGCCGTAGGGTTTGGCGAGACGCACCGGCATGCTTTCCTGACCCTGCCCTTTATCCTCTCTGTCAGCGTCAAATTTCACCCGGTACAGGCCGGACGCATCTTGCCAGGCATAGATATCATTCGCCTTCGCGCTGGTCACCCGCGCCGTCATGGTGCCAGTCACCTTCGGGCGCGGCAGCAGCGGCGGACGCCAGCACAATGTTTCGCTGTAGGGCACCGCCAGCAGGGACACCCGCAGCGCCTCCCGGCGGCTGGCGGTAAAACCGGTGCCGGTGATTAACAGCGGATCCTGTACGGGCGCAGGCAGGGTCGACGGCAGGCTGTCGGTAACGGTCAGCACCTGGGCCGGCGCCAGCCAGGCTGCAGTACTGATCGCGGTAATAAGCGTCTGGTGAGCCAGAAAACGCTCATGGTCGAGGCGGGCATAGAAGTTGGCGGTCTCCGTCTGCGGGTCGATTTTATCGCCACGCTCCCGGTGGCGAAGCTTATAGTGGTATACCTCACCGTAAGTGATGCCTTCCCCATTTCCCCGGGTCATATCCGCTGTTGCCGACTGGAGAACGCTCTGCGCATCGCGGGGGTTATAATCCCGGGTAGTGACGTTCGCCTCTACGACATTGTGCGTGATGCTCAGACCCCATATCGATTCCGTACCGCTGTCGCTCATCCCGGACGGACTGTTTACAGGAAGTGTTTTATCGAACATCAGCGCCCGCTGCGCGTCGGCGAAGTGGACCACTTCGCTCTGGGCCTCTTCCTGCAGGGTGAAGAAATAAAATATCCCCACCTCTGCCAGCAGGCGCTGGATAAACGCCAGGTCGCTCTCCTGATACTGATTAATTTGCTCGCGCCGCGGATAGTGTTGCTTGAGATTAAACTCATACTCCCAGTCATGGAGGTGATGTTCCTGCAATACCTGCTCCACCACCTCCGGTACCGATTTGTTGACGAAAAAACGATGGCTGCGAAACTGTTTATCCAGCAGGGAGAGAAACGGCTGGAGGGTTATCTGATAGGTCGACTGATCTTCAGAACGATTGACGCGCCGGAAGGTGGTAATCACACCATGGACGCGTTTGCAGTCCGCCAGCTGCTGCAGTGCGCCGCCGCCCATCGTCAGCATGGCGGGTTTGCTCAGGAGCTGTGCGGCATCAATATTTTTCTCTGCGCTGGTAAACGTAATAGTGTAATAATAAAGTTCACTCAGTTTTTCTGCCCCACTGAATTCTTCCACATCCAGCGATGCGGTACATGAAGGAATATCCAGCTGGTAACGGTTAAGGGTGGTGCCGGTAATTATTGAAGAGGTATCCATTATATTCCTGTTTTACTCCGCTGTAATGACCATCAAAAATCAATTCACAGGACGCCCTGTTTAATTTTGTTTAATGATAATCATCTCATTCATCATAAATATATTTATGTGCATATCGATATATCAGATACCCCACCAGGAGTTTCGTAACTAAAAGGTAACCCCAGGGATATTTATATTCACTGACTGAGAAATAAAAAAAGCAGCCAGAAACCGGAGCCTTCAACGTTTATCGCCGCCAGCATTTCTCTGCCACTGTCCTTAGCGCTATCCATACTGATCTCCTTTATCCATCCCCTTTCCTGCGCTTCATCCCCGCAGAGGCCCCGCTTTGCCGACAAGTTTGACTGGCTGCAGGCACGCTACCGCCCATCGCTGTTTCCTGTTTATCAGGGACCCGTAGCGCACAAGGTCAGGCAGGCAGATTGTTGTTGTTCAACGTCCGCGATCGGGTTCGCGGGTTACTCGGTTTCGTTTTTTAAGGCGTCAGCCCCGGCTCCTGACGTATTAGCCGTGCCCGGCGTCAGACAGGCGTCCTTCTGCGGGACCAGACTGATCTCCACCCGGCGATTTTGCGCCCGCCCCTCTGGCGTCTCGTTGCTGGCGACAGGACGACTTGCGCCGTAGCCCTGCACCGCAAAACAGCTCTCCGGCACATCGCCGGTATCGCGCATCCAGTCGCGGACCGCCTCGGCACGCTTCAGGGAGCGCTGTTGATTGGATTTATCGTTGCCGATGCTGTCGGTATGGCCTGCCACCACGATCAGCCAGCCGGGTTTGGCCTTAATGCCCAGCAGCGAGTTCACCAGCAGCTTTGTCGAACCCGGTTTCAGCGTCGATTTGCCGGTATCGAACAGCGCCATGCTATCGAGGCGGATCGTCTGCGGCCCCTGCACAACCTGCTTAATGACCGGACGCGGCGGCGGGGGCGGCGCCCAGTCATTGATAGCGGCTTCAACGAAGGGGATCAGCCGCCCCCCCTGATACAGCCCCAGCCGATAACGCAGCGGCTCCCCCCGGCGCAACCAGTCATCCAGCAGGCGGCTGTCGGCACGCAGACGCTGCTGCGCCTGCAGCTTCGGCGTCGGCGGCGTGCCGCTGAGGCGGTGATACACCGCCAGATGATCGCCGACGCTGCGCACCAGGCGCTGGTTGTTGATAAAGGAAGCCAGCATCGCCAGCGCCAGAAAGAGGAAGCCCACCCCAGCGGCAAGACCGGCATCGCGCATCCGGCGGCTGACCCCGTGGCGGTGCGGCAGTGACGACAGAAGAAGATCCGGCAGCGGGTGAGGACCTGGCGCCGCGTCGTTGCCCGGGGAGAGCGTGGTGATCCCGGCGATTTGCTGTTGCCAGAGGTTATTCGCCACCGCCGCTACCGGTGTCAGGCAGATGCCAGCGGCACACAGGTTCAGCGGAGGAAGTTCCGCCTGCCGGGCGCGGAATGGCCGAAACAGAGCGTTTTCGGCCAAGGTCAGGATGCTCTCCAGCCACAGCGTCTGATGCAGGCGTGAGGCAGGGCTGCCCTCCCGCTGCCACCCGGCAACCGACTGGGGCGCTTGTCCCTTCTCCTGCACCTGGAGACCAGGCCTCTCCGGCGTGACGGTAAACCAGCGGCTTTCCACGGCCTGGCCGCCTGGCGGCGTCACCCAGAACACGCTCCACACCGGCGGCAGACCGTTTAGCCAGGTTCGGCACTCAACGATACTCCGCCGCCAGTCGCGCAGCGACTGCGCCAGATGCTCCCCGGAGGGGTGGTGCTCCGGTACCACCGCCAGCAGCACGGAAACCTGCGATACCAGTGCCGGACGCGCCGCCGCCAGGTACTGCGCCAGCCCCGGCAATTGCTCCGCGCTGTCTCCCCGTAGATACCAGCCGTGACGGGTTTCGCCGTGCGCCGAACGCCCGGGAAACAGACCGTCGGTATCCCCGCAGACCAGAACCACTGCCCCCTGAAAATCCTCGGGCGGCAGGACGATTTCCGATCGCTGACGGCTGACTGCCCGGCGACGCTGACGCCAGAGCGCCGCGCCGCCCGCCAGCAGGATGCACAGACTGAAGATCACCTGGTTGCCGATGGACAGCGGCCAGAAGCCCAGCACTAGCCACAGGGCCAGGATGACGGTCAGTATCGTAAGCAGACGACGGGCGTTATCACGCATCTCTTATCCCTGCCCTGCTATCTGCGCCACCATCTGTGACAGCACGGAGGAGAAGGTCAACCACAGCGCCGCCAGCGCCACAATGCCAGCCGCCCAGCCGCACCAGTACATCCGCCGTCCGCTGCGCAGCCGGGAGGCACGAACCACCACCGTCGCCTCCTGGGTCAGGCTGAACGGCGGGACCCGCGCGCCAAGCACTTGCGCCACGTCCTCACGCCGTTCGTCATCCTCGGCGCGGTACTGTCCGACAAACCCAAGTTGCAAAGTACGATAGAAACAAGTCAGCACTGCCGCATCCGCCGTGGGCTCTCGCAGCAGCTGGCGGATCCGTTCCCAGAGCTCTTCCCCGGCGTTGAGAGTGCTGAAAAAGCGCGCCTGCAGCGGATCCTTGCGCCACCTGCGGTAGCCATCATCCTGACTGGCGCGGTTGAGGACGCTCTCATCGAGCAGCGCGCAGTAGGCATAGAGCATCTGCTCAGCGCTGGCTTCACTGACTCCCCCGCCGTCAGCGCCTCGCGCGCCTCGGTCACCCATCGACAGGCCTGGCGATAGAGCGCCTCGCCATCGGTCACCGGCTGGCCGCAGCGTAACTGGCTGACCATCAGCCAGCCCGGGTAAAAGGTTTTGTTGATCAGATCGCTTTCAGAGGTATTCATGAGCGCAGTACCGCAAAGAGTTCAAGTTTCACGTCGCCAAGCGATTCCGGGGTATAGAAGGTGCAGTTGCCGGCCTCCAGCATCGTGCGGGCGGCGTCGGTGGAGAGATCCAGAGCGAAATATTGGTTTTCCAGACGTAGCGGAATGGCCGCCGGCACATGGCTCAGCGGTTTGATCGCGATGCCGCTGAGGGCAATATTGACGACCTCGGCGACATCATCATGGCTACCCGCCTTACAGAGCTGCGGAAAGCGGCTCTGTAGCTGGTGAGGGGGGAGTGAAGAGCGCACCGACAGATAAAAATCCGCCCCCTCGCGCAGCCGCGCATCGTGCAGCCTGCCCCGCCAGATCTCCCGGTCGGCGCCCTGCTCCAGAACGATGGCGATCACCCTTGAGGGCAGGCTGACTTCGAGCAGCGTATCCAGCAGGGCAAACAGCGGTGGGAATACCTGCTCTGGCGAGGCATGCCGGTAGCGGGGGATTGCTTCCAGATGATGTTCAAGGGAGAAAGTCAGCAGACTGCCGGCCAGCCTGGCCAGTTCGCGATAGAGCAGCTCCGGATGGCGCGAAGGGTACTGATGCAGCTCGCTGAGCACCGGTTCAGCGCTGTTCAGCGCATTGAGCAGCCAGAACAAGGAGACATCCGCCACGGCAAAATCAGCCATCCGCGCATTGCTTTCACGGCGCATGGCCATCAGGCGTCTGCGTCGGGCCTGCAGGCGATGTAACAGCTCACCCAGCTCGCTAACCAGCGTCGGGCTTGCCGCCAGCGACAGCAGCGGCGGGATGAATTCCGGGTCAACGATCCACTGCCCCTGGGCGTCGCGCACCAGACGCGCTACCGGGCAGGTGAGGAAGGCTGCATTTTCCTCGGTGGAGAGACGCAGCGTTAGCGCGTGCCGCAGAACGGCCAGCTCGCTGCGTTCATGGCCGGCCAGCTCCTGGACGGTCACCTGCTCGGCGCGCCAGCGGCGCGGGCGGGCTCTCCTGGCCGTCATCAAGATTGCCGCCGCTGGCGCTGAGCAGCGGCAGAGCGAGCAGAACCTCCACGCTGTCCTGCATCACGTCCGATACATCGCGGACCGGTGGCAAAATATCCGCCAGCTCGGTGTCAATCAGCGTTCCGTCGGCGAAACGCACGATCAGCCGGGTAGCGTTGAGCCGGGAAAGGGTGAGCGCGCTCGCGTCAAACTCCGCGCGCAATACCCCCCACGGGTGGGCGAGCGCCATGCGGGAGACCGTATCGGCGACGTGCGCGTCCCAGCGGGCCTGTTGCTGAAACTGCTGCGGGACCAGAAAAGCCCCGTCGCGCCATAATGGGCGGAAAATCTTCATTGCACCTCCTGTGCCTTTCACTTTCATTGGTCTGCAGACAGGACCAAATGCCCGGACGGATATCCCTCATCCGCCGTGTGTTCGGCTGGATTTATTACCTGCCGCTTCAGGGAAAGGAAATATCTCCCCTGCCCGCGAGAGTTTCGAAGTTAGATGATATTTTTTGGTCAAGGGATGTTTATCATAAAGCGAAAGAGTCAGGGGGAGGTAACGCCTGGCCCTAAATAATATCTGAATTCAACCCAAGGTAGCTTTATTGCTCTCGGTCATCACATGTAGAAGGAATATTCCATAAGCGACCCTTTTATTATTTTCCTGTTGAATATTAATTAGCGAATTAATCCCTCCGTCAGGAATATTTATATTTACCTTAAATATAAATAATAATAAAAATATCACCGCAATCGATATACCCTCAGTAGCGCTGAGTCCAGAATCTCCCCCGGCAACTGCCAGATACCCGGAGGAGTGCCCCGCCCCCACCCGGCCATTGCCAGGCGCTGCATTACCCCGTATTTTGGTTTCCCGCTCCGCTGTGGGCGGGTATCAGGGCGAACGAGAGAGAGAAAATGAAACCGCTATTTGTCTATGGGACGCTCTGTCCCGGTCGCAGCAATGCGCATATTCTGGAGGCGATCGGGGGCGAGTGGCGTCCCGGCTACGTCACCGGCACCTTTTACGCGCGCGGCTGGGGCGCAGCCGCCGATTTCCCGGGGATCGTCCTCGACGCTCACGGCCCACGGGTCAACGGCTATCTGTTCCTGTCCGATCGGCTGGCGGCGCACTGGCCCATGCTGGACGACTTTGAGGAAGGGTACGATCGGGTGCCGGTGGAAGTGACCACCGACGATGGACAGCAGATCAGCGCCTGGATTTATCAGCTTCAGCCCCGGGGGTAATCCCCCGCCGCGCTGCGCGGCATGGTACAGCAGCCCAGCGCGATCGCGAGTCTGGCGTCGTTTCTGCCAATGCAGGTATACTTGCCAGATGTTTCCTCAGTTTCAGACACGCAGATGACAAAACTCACCTTACAAGAGCAGATGCTCAAAGCCGGCCTGGTCAGCAGCAAAAAAATGGCTAAAGTCCAGAGAACGGCGAAAAAATCCCGCGTTCAGGCCCGTGAGGCCCGGGAAGCGGTGGAAGAAAATAAAAAAGCCCAGCTGGAGCGTGATAAACAGCTTAGCGAGCAGCAAAAGCAGGCGGTGCTGGCGAAAGAGTATAAAGCCCAGGTGAAGCAGCTGATCGAGATGAACCGCATTACGGTCGCCCGGGGCGATATCGGCTTTAACTTTACCGATAATAATCTGATCAAAAAAATCATGGTCGACAAGCCCACCCAGACCCAGCTGATTAACGGCCGTCTGGCGATTGCCCGCCTGGCGGTGGATAACAAGCCCGAAGGTGAATATGCGATTATTCCGGCGGTGGTGGCTGAGAAAATTGCCCAGCGCGACGCCAGCAGCATCGTGTTGCACAGCGCCCTGAGTCAGGATGAGCAGGATGAAGACGATCCGTACGCCGACTTTAAGGTACCCGACGATCTGATGTGGTAACCCCGGGCTTTCCCGCCGCGGGCGATCAAAACGGGCTCGCCTGCTGGATGTGCATCGGCTCATGGCTGACGGGGTGGACAAAGCGCAGTTCGCTGGCGTGCAGCATCAGCCGCGAAGCGCATTCCGTGCCGGGCAGCTCCCGGCCACCGTACAGATCGCAGCCAAGGATCGGATAGCCCAGCAGCTGGCAGTGAATACGCAGCTGATGGGTCCGTCCGGTCTCCGGGGTGAGCGTCACCCGGGTTAACGCCAGCGCCCTCTCGCCTTCTCGCGCCTGATACAGGCGGTCTATGACCCGATAGCGCGAACGCGCCGGTTTGCCGTGGCGGGCGCAGAGCGCCATGCGCGGGAAACGGGCCGGATCTTTGGCGATTGCCGCCTCCACTATCCCCTCATCTTCCGCCAGATGGCCGCACAACAGCGCCGTATAGACCTTGTCCACCGTGCGCTGGCTGAACTGCTGGCACAGCAAGGCGTTAATGCCCTTGTTGCGGGCGATCACCATCAGGCCGGAGGTGCCGAAGTCCAGGCGGTGCACCAGGGTGCAGCCCGGGAAGCGCTGTACCAGCCGGTGATGCACGGAGTCGAGGTTGCGCGGATCTTTGCCCGACAGGCTCAGCAGCCCGGCGGGCTTATTGATCAGCAGCAGGTGTTCGTCCTGATACAAGAGGGTGATCTGTTCGCGACACGGCGGCGCGACAAAGGTATCGATAATGGTGGACATCAGGCGGCCCGAAGAAGGAGTGGCTGGCGATAGTACCTCATTTTGCCCACCGGCACGATGCTGGCGCACAATCCGCCCTCGCGGCGGCGTCATTTATCACCCACACTTATCGCAAAGGCATGGCCTGTACAGGCAATGTGCTTTACACTGCGCGCTGCAAAATTTGTGTTAACCAACGAGTAATACGGTAATGGCGATGAACGGAACAATCACAACGTGGTTTAAAGATAAAGGTTTTGGATTTATCAAAGATGAAAACGGCGAAAATCGTTATTTTCACGTGATTAAGGTCGCCAATCCTGATCTTATCAAGAAAGACGCGGCGGTGACTTTCGAACCTACCACCAACAATAAAGGGCTGTCGGCCTACGCGGTGAAGGTCATTCCGGAAAGCAAATATATCTATATTGCCGGCGAGCGGTTGAAGCTGACCTCCATCAAATCCTATGTGGTGTACCGGGAAGAAGAGCCGGTCGAGACCCGCGTCGATAAAGAAAACGCCGTGCTGTCGGTCGGGCTGCTGATGAACAGCATCCGGCCAAAAGCCACGGTGCAGCCGGGAGAGATGCGCTCGGTGAAAAAGCTGGCAATCACCACCTTTCAGGGGACAACCCTGATCTTTTCGGAAGACGAAATCGATATCGATGCCACGGTAAAACTGCTTAAGGTGTAAGCCCTGGCGCGCGGTTTCCCGCGCGCCCGAAGTCCTGCCCGATATGCTACCCGCCATCGCCCCTCGCCGGACGGGGCGATGGCGCCAGAGAGCCGATAAGGATGCCGCCATGCCCGTAAATTTTGACTTCAACGATCTCTACGCCTTTCGCGCCCTGATGGAATATGGCAGTTTTCGGCTGGCGGCCGAATCCATCTGCCTGTCGCAGTCGGCCCTTAGCCGACGCATCGAAAAGCTGGAGACGGCGCTGGGCAACCGGCTGTTCGATCGCACCACCCGGCGGGTGACCCTCACGCTGTATGGGCAAAATTTTGCCGAACGTTCGGAGCAGCTGCTGGCCCATGTCGAGACGGTGCTGGCGGATATCAGCCAGGTCAGCAAGGCGCGCACCGGGCTGGTGACGGTGGCGACAGTGCCTTCCGCCGCCTACTACTTTATGCCGGAAATCATCCGCAGCTTTCAGGCGCGTTATCCCCAGGTGCGCATCCGGTTGATTGACAGCAGCGTCGGGAATGTGATCGAGGCGGTCAGCAGCGGACAGGCTGACTTTGGCCTCTGCTTTGCCAAAAACCTGCCAGCCAGTATCGAATTCACCCCTCTTGCCGACGACCGCTATGTGGCCGCCTGTCGGCACGATCATCCGCTGGCGCGCAAGACGCACCTAAGCTGGCAGGCGTATTTTGAACAGGATTATATTGGCCTGGATCGGGTCTCCGGCAACCGGACGCTGCTTGACCGGGAGCTGGCGCATCTGACGCCGGCGCGGCCAAGTATCTGCGAAACCCGCCACGTCACCACGATGCTGGGGATGGTGGAAGCGGGCATCGGCATTGCCGCCGTGCCCGCGATGTCGATGCCCGCCGGGGAGCATTCCGTTCTCCGCGCTGTGCCGCTCACCGACCCGGTGGTCACGCGTACGGTAGGCCTGATCCGCCTCAGCGGCCGTATTCAGTCCTACGTGGCGGCAGAGCTGGAGAAGCTGATTATTGAACAGTATCCTTCTGGCTGACCGGCGCGGCGGCGGCTACGCTTCGCATACCGGTGGCGTGGATGGTCTCCTGCGCCGCCGGTGACGCCAGATACGTCAGCAGCGCCTTGCCTTCCTGCGGGTGGTCGGCGCTGATGGTCACCGCCCCGGCAAAGCGGGTGATGTACTGCAGGTTATCCGGCAGTTCGCCGACGAAGGTTACGCCGGGCACCGGCAGCAGTTCGCTCACCTGCTGAAAACCGATCGCATACCGTCCCTTGGCCACTTCCGAGGCCACCGGAATGCGCTCCACCATCTGCGCTTTACTCTGCATCGCGTCATCAATGCCCAGGGTGTGGAACAGCGTCGAGCTGACATAGCGTCCGCTGGCGCTGTCGGAGTACGCGACCGATGGCGCCGCCAGCAGCGTCGCACGCAGCTGGTCTGCGTTGTGGATAGCCGGCAGCGGCGCCCCCGCCTTCACCACCACGCCGATCGGCGAGTCGGCCAGCTCCCGGCGCGAATCCGGTTGCGTACGGCCCGCTTTCTCGAGGCTGGTCAGCGCGTCCCCGACCATGATCACCACGTCCGCGTGTTCGCCGCGCGCCAGACGGTTAGGGATCGCCTGCGGCGTTTTTCCCATCGACGGGCCAGGGATCACCACGAGGTGGTTGCCGGTTTGTTTTTCCCACGCCGGGGCCAGCTTTTCCAGCGCCGCTTTGAAGCCGCCGGAGATCATCACGGTGACCTCAGCGGACAACGCGCTGCCGCCGGTGGCGGCCAGCAGCAGCGTGGCGAGCAGGGTTCCTGTCGTTTTACGCATCATCTTCTCCCTGATTAACGTGCCGTCTGCAGCGCAACGGCGCTACGGCGATAGAGGTAGCAAGTGGCCAGCAGGCCGCAGATGGCGGCAAAGCTCATCCAGTAGCCAGGAGACGCTTTATCACCGGTATACTCAATCAGCGCTGTGGAAATCACCGGCGTGAAGCCGCCAAACACCGCGGTCGCCAGGCTGTAGGCCAGCGAGAAACCTGCCACGCGCACTTCGGCGGGCATAATTTCGGTCAGCGCCGGGATCATCGCCCCGTTGTACATGCCGTAGATAAACGACAGCCACAGCAGCACGCTCAGCATCATCAAAAAGCTCGGGGCGTTCGCCAGCATGGTCAGCGCAGGCCAGGCGGTAGCCAGCGCCAGCAGGGTCATGGCGATCAGCACCGATCGGCGGCCAAAGCGGTCGGACAGCGCCCCGCCCACCGGCAGCCAGAAGAAGTTGGAAATCGCCACCAGCAGCGTGACCAGCAGGCTGTCAGAGGCGCTGAGCATCAGCACCTTTTTACCAAAGGTCGGGGCATAGACGGTGATCAGGTAGAACGCGGTGGTGGTCATCGCCACCATCATCATCCCGGCGATAACCACCTGCCAGTTCGCCAGCAGGGTGGCGAATACCTGGCGCATCGCCAGATGATGGCGGCGGGCAGTAAACTCCTGGGTCTCCTCCAGCTTACGGCGCAGGATAAAAATGAACGGAACAATCAGGCAGCCGAAAAGGAACGGAATACGCCAGCCCCAGTCGCTGATAGCGCTCGGCTCCAGTACCGCGTTGAGGGCAAAGCCCATCGCGGCTGCCACCATGATGGCAACCTGCTGACTGCCCGACTGCCAGCTGGTGTAAAAGCCTTTGCGGCCCGAGGTGGCGATCTCGGCCAGATAGACCGACACCCCGCCCAGCTCGGCGCCTGCGGAAAAGCCCTGCAGCAGACGGCCGATCAGCACCAGCAGCGGCGCCCACAGGCCAATGGTCTGATAAGAGGGGATCAGCACGATCAGGAAGGTGCCGGTGGCCATGATCGACAGGGTGACGATCAGCCCCTTGCGCCGCCCCACCTTGTCGATATAGGCGCCAAGTACGATAGCGCCGATGGGGCGCATCAAAAAGCCGGCGCCAAAGACTGCGAAGGTCATCATCAGCGAGGCGAATTCACTGCTCGCCGGAAAAAAGGTATGGGCGATGTAGGTGGCATAAAACCCGAACAGAAAAAAGTCGAACTGTTCGAGAAAGTTACCGGACGTGACGCGCAGAATGGCGCCGATCCGGTCACGGGTACTCATCTGTGAGGTTGTTGAATGCATGCAGGTCTCCAGTTTGTTATCCACGCGTTGTCGCGCGCCTGTCGCTGAAGACTGAAACAGAACCGGGAACGAAATAAGCGTAATAAACGCATCCACTAATGCATTTTACGCATGAATAACATTTAACTAATTAACATTACTTTTACATACAATCATTTAACACACGCCGTCCTAACCACGCCGCGGGTGACGGCGAAAAAGTCAGTTTTCCGTTTTGTGACCGGGGCCAGGATATGTCGCCGTGGGTTGAAGGCATAAAACCTGGCCTGGGGTAACGAAATACCCTGCCGGCTGGAAAGCGCGTCAGGAAGCGGTGGACTCCGCCACCAGCGTCTGCAACAGGGAGATAAGCCAGCGGGTAGCCTCGCGTTTCCCGCTGCGTTGGTGGGCGTAAATCTTGACGTCAAACGGCGGAACCGGAAACGGCAGCGGGAAAATGGTCAGCCGGGCGGCGCGGGCCATCGTCTCCGCCGCCCGCC
>OGJI01001178.1_pt1 | contig 30238 bp, 27 predicted proteins | sample 1572031 | NCBI WGS metagenome assembly OGJI01 (sample SAMEA2582119, study PRJEB24529) | metagenome | biome: Human gut stool | place: China | collected 2011
CCATTAAATACTTTCAAATGCTCTTAAAATATTATTCCTGTTCTGACTCTGTAATGCTGATAGATAAGTCTTCAAGCTGTTTTGCATCTACAACATCAGGTGCGTTAGTAAGAAGACATGTTGCATCCTTTACCTTAGGGAAAGCTATAACGTCCCTTATTGAATCTCTCTTTGCCATAAGCATAACAAGTCTGTCAAGACCATATGCAAGACCAGCGTGTGGTGGTACTCCGTACTTGAACGCATCAAGTAAGAAACCAAACTTCTCATTAGCAACTTCATCTGTAAGACCAAGTGCCTTAAACATCCTTGACTGTACATCAGCCTGATGGATTCTTACTGAACCACCACCGATTTCTGTACCATTAAGAACTATATCATAAGCCTTTGCACGTACTGAACCTGGGTCTGACTCGAGCTTATCAAGATCCTCATCCATAGGCATAGTAAATGGATGATGCATAGCTACAAATCTTTCTTCTTCATCTGACCACTCAAACTGTGGGAATTCTGTTACCCAGAGGAACTTATAATCACTCTTGTCAAGAAGTCCCATCTGTCCTGCAAGTTCAACTCTTAATGCACCGAGTACATTCCATACAATCTTGTTTCTGTCAGCTGCAAAAAGTAAAAGATCTCCTGGCTTACCTTCCATAGCCTCAACAAGTGCATTCATCTCATCTTCTGTCATAAACTTAGAGAATGAAGACTTAAGTGAACCATCTTCATGAATAGCTATATAGGCAAGGCCCTTTGCTCCATAACCCTTAGCGAAATCAACAAGTGCATCTATCTTCTTACGAGGCATATTTCCCTGACCTGCAGCGTTAATACCACGTACAGAACCACCATTCTCAATAGCTCCTGTAAACACGCTGAAGCCACAGTTCTTAACTATATCTGTAACATTCTTAAGCTCCATACCAAATCTTAAGTCTGGCTTATCAGAACCGAATCGATCCATAGCCTCCTGCCATGTCATACGCTGGATAGGAAGCTTAACATCAACATCTAACACTTCCTTGAAAAGATAAGCTAAAAGTCTTTCATTAACATCGAGCACATCATCAACATCAACAAATGACAGCTCCATATCAATCTGTGTAAACTCTGGCTGTCTGTCAGCTCTTAAGTCCTCATCCCTGAAGCATCTTGCTATCTGCATATATCTGTCATAGCCAGAACACATAAGCATCTGCTTAAAAAGCTGTGGTGACTGTGGCAGAGCATAGAACTTACCTGGATGAATACGGCTTGGTACAAGGTAATCTCTTGCTCCCTCCGGAGTTGACTTAGTAAGCATAGGTGTTTCGATTTCAAGGAAACCTTCCTTTGCAAGAAATGCTCTTGTCAGAGTTGCCACCTTACTTCTCATGATAATATTAGACTGTATATCAGGTCTTCTTAAATCAAGACATCTATACTTAAGTCTGATATCCTCCTTAGTATTTATATTATCCTCGATAGGAAATGGAGGTGTTTCTGACTCTGAAAGGATTCTTAAAGATTCTGCTGCTATCTCAATATCACCAGTCTTAAGATTCTCATTAACTGCACCGCTTCTTTTAACAACCTTACCAACTACTGCTATAACGAATTCGTTTCTTAATGTATAAGCTTTATCAAAGCCTTCCTTACCAACTATATTCTCATCAAAAAGTATCTGTAGGATGCCGCTTCTATCTCTTAAATCAACGAATATAAGCGAACCAAGATTACGTCTCTTAGCCACCCAACCCATAACTGTAACTGTGCTTCCTATGTCAGCACCTGACACCTCTGTGCATCTGTGTGTTCTTTTTAAGCCAACCATTGACTCTGCCATTGTTAATTACCTCATTCCTGTAAATATTTGATTAAAACAAACTCTGATAAATAAACTATATGGATGCCATATAATCAGATCATTCTAAATATCAAGTATATCACTTATATCCAGGTCATCAATATCAATTCTGCTGTTTTTTATAAGTTCAAGCGTTGATTCCTCATGAATAAGTCTCTGAAATAATATAAAGACCTTCATATCAAGATTCTTCACCTCATCAATCATAATAGAAACAGCTGTATCTATATCAAATGCTTTTCTATAAGGTCTGTCTGATATAAGAGCTGCGAATTCATCTGTAACCTTAAGAATCCTTGCTCCCATCGGTATATCCTCACCCACAAGTCCATCAGGATATCCGCTTCCATCGTAGCACTCATGGTGTAAAAGTACAACCTCCATAATATTATCTGAATAATCATACTTTTTCAATACATCATAGCTGATTTTTGAATGCATGCCCATATACTTTTTTTCCTCTTCTGGAAGACCATTGTTCGTTCTTCCATAAAGATACTCTGAAAGCTTAAGCTTTCCAATATCATGCACCATAGCTGCCACTTTTAGTTCGTATGCCTCAGCTTCTGACATACCATACTCCTTAGCCAGGGCATATGTCAGATTAGCAACAAGCACTCCATGCTTAATACCACTTTTGAAATCATTGACTACGTAGTCAATAAGTTCATTATTCATCTCTTTTTTCATATTAAACTTAACCAATATATACTTTTATTCCAGACAAAGAATTTAAACAATATATTTGTCTGAACAATATTTAATTATATTTTTCCAGGTCAGAATTGTCAATCTCATAATAAGCTATTTTCATGCTTTTGTACCTACGCTGATATACTCTTACCTGTATATAACTGGTAATATCTTCCTTTTTCCTCCATCAGCTGCTCATGTGTTCCACGCTCAATAATTCTTCCCTGCTCCATAACCATAATACAATCTGCGTTACGAACTGTAGAAAGTCTGTGTGCTATAACAAAAGAGGTTCTTCCTGACATAAGCGCATCCATTCCCTTCTGTACAAGTTTTTCAGTTCTTGTATCAATAGAAGATGTTGCCTCATCAAGAATAAGTACCGGTGGGTCAGCTACTGCAGCACGTGCTATGGCTAAAAGCTGTCTTTGTCCCTGGCTTAGGTTAGCACCACCACTATGAAGCACTGTGTTATAGCCTTCAGGCAGACGTCTTATGAAGCCATCTGCATTGGCAAGTCTTGCTGCTGCTATACACTCCTCATCAGTTGCATCCAGACGGCCATAACGGATATTTTCCATAATAGTTTCTGTGAACAGATTCGTATCCTGAAGCACTATACCAAGGCTTCGTCTTAAATCATCCTTTTTAATATGATTGATATTGATACCATCATATCTTATCTTACCATCCTGTATATCATAGAATCTGTTAATAAGATTCGTAATCGTAGTTTTACCAGCACCTGTGCTTCCTACAAATGCTATCTTCTGACCTGGTGTTGCATACATTCTGATATCATGAAGTACCATCTTATCAGGATTATATCCAAAGTCTACACCATCAAATGTAACATCACCTTCAAGTCTTCTGTATTCTGCAGGCTTACCATCCATAGCTGGTCTCTTCCATGCCCACATCATAGTACTTTCTTTAGTTTCTGTAAGCTCTTTATCTGCATTATACTTTACATTTACAAGTTCAACCCGGCCTTCGTCTGTTTCGGGCTTCTCATCATATAACTCAAACACACGTCCGGCACCAGCCATAGCCATTACTATACTGCTTACCTGCTGGCTTATCTGTGTTACAGGCTGTGTAAAGCTCTTATTAAGACTTAAAAATGCTACAAGAGTACCTATAGTCAGTCCCGAAAAATCACTGAGTGCTAATATACCACCAGCAATAGCACATAAAACATAGCTTATGTTTCCGATATTGCCATTAACAGGCATAGTAATGTTAGCAATCTTATTGGCGTTATTAGCGCTTGCACGGAGTGCATCATTAATCTTTCTGAACTGCTCTATACTTTCCTCTTCATGACAGAACACCTTTACAACCTTCTGTCCTTCCATCATTTCCTCAATATAAGCATTAACCTTACCTATATCCTTCTGCTGTTCAACGAAATATTTTCCGGAAAGTTCACTTAACCTGGATGTTACATACAACATAATAATAACCATGATGACAGATACTATAGTAAGAGGAATATCAAGCACTATCATACTAACAAATGTAGAAACAAGTGTTATGCATGAGTTGATAACCTGAGGTATACTCTGGCTTATAAGCTGTCTTAATGTATCTATATCGTTAGTATACACTGACATAATATCACCATGTGCATGTGTATCAAAATATCTTATAGGAAGCGATTCCATGTTAGTAAAAAGCTCAAACCTTAACTTTTTTAAAGTACCCTGCCCAACATTTACCATGATTCTGTTGTATATATATGAACATAACACACCAACAAGAAGTACTGCTGAAAGCTTTATAATAGCAGCTGCAAGTGGAGCATAATCATGCACTGCTGACTGTGTGAGTGGAATAATATAGTTATCAACCAGCTTCTGGATGAAAAGAGTAGCTATAAGTGTTGTAAGTGATGAAACTATAATACATGCCACAACAGTTATACATGAAAACTTATAATTCTTTAAAACATATCCTAATAATCTTTTCATAACATGAAGTGCATTCTTTCCTTCACTATTTATTTTATCAGAATTTCCAACATTTTTACTCATTATCTTCTCCTCCCTTCTGCTCATCAAAATCACCGCCGCCCTGTGTCTGGACTTCATATATCTCACGATATACCTTGTTATTTTCTATAAGCTTCTCATGTGTATCAAAGCCACTGATTTCTCCGTTATCAAGCACAAGTATTCTGTCTGCATCCTGGATACTTGAAATTCTCTGGGATACTATAAGCTTAGTTGTTCCTGGAATCTTAGTTGCAAATGCCTGCTTTATCTTAGCATCTGTTGCTGTATCCACCGCACTTGTTGAATCATCAAGTATAAGCACCTTAGGATGCTTAAGAAGTGCCCTTGCTATACATAATCTCTGTCTCTGTCCACCAGAAACGTTAGTTCCACCCTGTTCTATCCATGTATCATACTTATTTGGCATACGCTCTATGAATTCATCTGCACATGCCTGCTTACATGCTTCTATACACTCTTCCTTTGTTGCGTTATCATCGCCCCATCTTAAGTTATCAAGAATAGTTCCTGAGAATAACACATTTTTCTGAAGAACAACTGATACCTCATCTCGAAGAGTTTCTATATCATATTCTCTTACATCAACTCCACCAACACATACACTTCCGTCCTTAACATCATAAAGGCGGCTTATAAGATTAACAAAGCTTGACTTACCACAGCCAGTTCCACCGATGATACCAATAGTCTCTCCTGACTGGATGTGTATATCTATATCATGGAGTGTATCTGTTTCACTGTCTTTTTTATATACAAAATCTACATGATTAAAATCTATTCTACCATCAGAAACTTCCATAACTGGGGCTTTGGGATTAGTTATATCTGCCTTTTCGTTAAGAACCTCTGCTATACGTTTTGCACTTGCAGCACTCATAGACACCATAACAAATACCATGGAAAGCATCATAAGTGCCATCATCATGCTCATAACATACGAAAACATAGATGTAAGATTACCTGTTGTCATAGTTCCATCTGCTATAAAATGTGCCGCAAACCATGAAAGAGCAATAATACTTGCATATATGACAAACATCATAACCGGGTTGTTAAAGGCAAGCCATGATTCTGCCTTTACAAATGTATTATAAAGACCTGTAGCTGCCCTTTTGAACTTATCATTCTCATAATCTTCCCTTACAAATGCCTTAACTACACGTATGCCAGAAATATTTTCCTGTACGCTCGCATTAAGATTATCATACTTTGCAAAACCTTCTGTGAATATAGGTGTTACCTTATATATAATAAAGAAAAGCACGAAGCCAAGAAGTATAAGTGCCACTAAAAATATAGTACTCATAGTCGGATTAATGATAAAACACATAACCATGCTGCATATCATCATAAGCGGTGCCCTTACAGCTATTCTAAGAAGCATCTGGTATGCATTCTGCACATTAGTAACATCTGTAGTCATACGTGTGATAAGACCTGCTGTACTATACTTATCAATATTAGAAAATGCGAAATTCTGTATATTGGTATATATTCCTTCTCTTAAGTTGCAGGCAAAGCCAGTTGATGCGCTGGCTGCATACTTTCCTGCCTGAACACCACAAAACAGACTGACAAAGGCAAGTACTATCATAACTCCTCCGTATATATATACGTTTTTCATATTGCCTGCCTGAATACCCTTATCTATAATACTTGCTGTGACAAATGGTATAAGAATCTCCATAAGTACTTCAAATATAATATAGAAAGGAGCTTTAACTGAATCCTTCTTATACTGGCCTATATAAGCCGATAATGTTTTTATCATACATCAAACCTCATTTCTGCGCATATTATCATATATCTTTTGTAATAAGCGCCATAATTCTTCTTTTTCATCATCATCAAGACTGGATAAAAACCATTCTTCCTTCTTTACCATGTTCGCCCATGCATGCTTACATACACCACGTCCCTTGTCTGTAAGCTTTACATGCTTTACTCTTTTATCATCTGGTTCGTAAAAGCTTTCAATCATAGCCTTCTTTTCAAGTCTTGCAACTATTCCGGCTACTGTCGCCTGTGCCACACCAAAATGCTTCTCAAGTTCTTTAAGAGTTATGCTTTCGTTCTTAGTTTCACTGATGATTATAAGCATTTTTATCTGTGATGCTGTCATATCATCGCTCTTAAGTTCCTTGTTTGCACATGTTCCCAATATGTCATTAAGGCGTTTTATAAGCTCTCCACAATGAAGTTTATCTCTTACCACTTGCAACATCCTTTCTTAAATTAGCATATCAAATGAGAATATCAAAAAAGCTGCAGTCATTCTGCAGCTAAATACCTTTACTATAATACGCTTTTAATAGCACGCTGTCAATAGTGTGCTGTTGAATATTTTAGAGCAAGCATTATTTTTCTCTTATACAAATAAAATTCTTGCGGATTAATATGTTATCTCGGAAATTTCAAAATATCGTTATTAATATATTGCCACTTTTATTTCATGTCACTTAATTCTGCTAATTTCTTTGCAAAAAAGCCTACCTGACGATTTTCATCCAAAAACCATTTTTCTTTAATATGTCTGTTGATATCAAGACATTCTTCCTCTATTCCTTTTATTTTTTTTGTCTTTGATATCATAAGATTTTCTGCATCTATATCATATCTTGACATAATCAGACCTGTTATTATATATAATGAATGATACTTACTTTCTATTAATTCCATATCACTTTCACTCAGATATGATATAAGCCAGTTTATCGTTTCAACAATTATTTTGTTTAATTTTTTTACAAACTCACTTATATCATCTTTTGTATGATTTTCAGAATATAATAAATCTATAGCTTTAACAATTCTATTAGAAGATAAACTTATTATTGATGAATACAATTCAAATGCTATTGTATCATTATCATAATATTTTTTTATATTATCTTTATATTTAACACATTGTATAAGTCGTTTGTAAGCTGAATAATGAAATACCTTATCACTATCCTTAATACAACATATAATATTATTAAGACCTATTAAATTCTTAAATATATCAAACTGTCCCTTATCTTTAGCCGCACCTATCTCATAATCTTCTTTAATAAGCTCCAATTCTCTTAAAAATGCATCATACTCATCTACAAGTATTGTTTCATTAAGATAATTATTAATCCAGACTGATTGCAATATTTCATATTGAGATAAAGCAACACTGCCAGTATTAATATTTTTAAACAACTCTGGCAAATCTTCCTTATCACCTTTATATATTATAAGAACTATGTCATCATGCATTATTCTTATATTCTGCTGTAATATATCTAATAACCCAGCAATTAAGTCCAAGTCATTCAAATATTTAAAAATGTCCGGTTTTGCTTTAATTTTATTATAAAGAACTGTCATTTTCTCATATTGATACAATCCATTAAGTCCTTCATACCATTCTTTTATGCAACTCTTTAACTGGCTCTCTCTTATTCTCAAGTCATTTTTTGTTATAAAACTTTTAATATCATCACATATTTTACTGTAATACTCTTTAAAGCCAACTATTTCAGATGGACTTGAAAGATATTGCTGCAATGTATTAATTCTCTGTAATCCATCTATAATATAATATTGACCTTCATCTTCATAAAGTGTTAATGCCCCTATTGGAAATCCTTTAAACAAGGAAGAGATAAGCTGATATTTTTTATTACTTTTCCAAACAAAGCTTCTCTGAAAATCTGGTATAGTCAACTTATATGCTGTTAAAAGCTTTTTAATTGTTGTCTGATCCAATACAAACTCCTTTGTCTTATTCTCCATTACTTTCATTTCTCCTTTTATAATATGTAAAAACGGACAAAAATATTATCCTCATTGAACTCTTATCATCATTTTTTAGTATATCATAATATTTATCATCATTAACAATATCCCTAAAAAAATTTTTTCTATCAGTATTTAAGTCAGTTCTGTTGAGCTTATACATATCTATCATGTAAGCTGCTTTCTCTTCTTCGCTCTTTGTTAAACCTTTTGCAACTTTTATCGTTCCATCCATTTTAAATTCAAAATATTTAGATATATCCTTTACTTTTGTAGGGTCTAAATATTTATTTTTGTCATAAGGATATTCATTTCTTTTATTATTACATGTCCTACATGAACATAATAGATTTTTCCATTCAAATATTTTAGATGGCGTACTTACTTTGGTTTGTATATGTTCAACAGTCATTTCAGAATTATAATCCATAATTCTTCTTGTACAAAATGAACATCTTCCACCGGTCATATTAAAAAATTCTTCTTTTGTTTCAGGTGTATTATATTTATATTTCGACTTGTTATCATCATAAAATCTATATGCTTCTTTAACAGACATATCTTTTATTAACAGATTAAATTCATCATTTGTCTTTTTTAAACCTTTTAATGACGATTTTTTTCTTTGTATATATTCCATATTACTCTACTCCTAATTTCACCTCTGCTTTAGCAACAAGTCCCGGATATTTAGCTTTTACATTAGCATATTGTTCATTTAAAATCTCTAAATCCTTTACAATAACATCCCTATTATATTCTTCCCCACAAATATAATCTCCCAGCCTGTTAATAATCTCTCCCGCTTCCTTAGGGAATTCTACAACATTAAAATAAACTTCATAAATATTATCTAAATCTTTATAATACAGATCTGCATTAATTTCATTTAAAATTCCATTATCTAATTGAAACTTTCTTATATTATAATATCTTGATAATAATAATGGCGAATGTGTTGTAAACACAAAAGAACATTTTGAAAAATCTTCTTTAAACTTTTGCAACATACGGCTCTGTACATAAACATGTAAAAACGCTTCAATTTCATCTATCATAACAACCGCACTTGTATCGCACAAAAGCTGCTTCAGCTTGTCATATTTAATATCTTCTATATCTTTATCCCATGTAAACAACCATATAATACTGCAATAAATATTTATAATATTCTCAACACCATCACTCTGTCTTCTGTCAAAATCAAATTCATAATCCTCTCCAAACATATATATTATAGCATTTTTAACAACTTGTCTTACCGCATTATTCCTTAACAGATTCTCCCTTATAAGCCTCAAATGTAAATCAAACTCATTATAACTGTCTTTTTTATATGCAAGAAATTCTTCTATATCTTTTATCTGTGTACTACTTGTATGTGCCTGTCTTACAATCACCCTGTTAGTAGGAATAAAGAGCGACCTTATATATTCGCCATCATTTACAATACATTTAATATTTTCTTCATCTATAACTTTATCTAATTCTTTAAGAATTGTTGTTTTTCCTGAATTATTATACCCATAAATGCCTATTAGTGATTCTGTTACTTCTATGTCCTGTTCTTTAATTACATCGTTACCCTTTAACTTAAATACCATTATCTCTCCCCCCTTAATATATTTTTTTACAAAACCTCTTATATATTCTTAAAATAAGAATATCATATTTTTATTTACAATTCAATTCAATTTTAACCAAGTAATTTCGATGGATGGGATTTATCCTTACAAGTGGTAATTTAGTCAAATATATGTATATTATTTTTACAGTATATTATATCCTAAGACAATTTTATCTGTTTTACTTTTTTAACATCATAGACGTATACTTTATATTTTTTACTATCCTCAGAATCTTTTTTCTTACAAAAAATCCACTCTTTGTTTCTCCAATAATAATCATCAAATTCTTTTGAACCCTTTTCATCTGTTACTCTTATTTTCCTATTTCTAAATAGATATTCATATTCCATATTATAAGTTATGTATTCAATCTCATCTCTTTCTATAAATATAATAGTATTATCTTCTAATATTAATCCTAAACGACCATCTTTACACATAACTATGCTTTCTTTTGTTGTTATTATTTCATCATTATTTATTTTAATTTGGATTATGAAATGCTTACTTGTATCCAAATAATACACCAATAAAGATTCGAAATATATTATTATCATTTCTACAATTAATAATACTACAAATATATTATGATTTATCCTAATAACTATACCAACTATAAAAACTATTATCAGTCTAATCAATTTAACTGCCATAATTATATTATTTTCATATTCTCTACCTGATATATATTTCAATTCATATAATAAAATTAATACAAATGGTACTATTGAAACTAATATTAAAAAAATATATTCCCAATATTTCATATGCAAGCCAACAACAAGAATTAACATATAAATATCCTCTAATAAGATAGTACTAACTACTTTTTCTTGCTTTGTTTTAAAGTCTATTTGTGCAAATAAGGGTACTATAAATATTAATATAAATATGAAACACACTTTAAAATATATACTTGATACATAAGGAAGTATATTAACTATAATAGTCCATATTAAATAATACGATACCAAATATATAACAATTTCCACTATTCTTTTTAGAGTTACTTTCATATCTAATAATATTTCTTTTACTTTTTGAGCATTGTAGTTATAAACTATAATTGTTTGTGTATTCTTAATAATATGTTTTATTTTGCAAAATGTAATAACATTCCCCCTACTACTCTTTATTAACTTACGTATGCTTGGAATTATAATCGTAATCAAAAAACTTACAATTTGTACCCATTCTAGTTTAATATTATTAGCTGTTATTAAGTTTATTATTTTAACTATTTCTTCCATAATCACACTCTCTTACTTATATACAGAATATTAATTACATTATAATATATCTATATTTATCTTTAATTTTATTGCATTTTTTACCGCATCAATATCTAACAATAGTCCATTTACACATGTTTCCACTACATCAATCTGTAATGATAAGGCCTGTGGTATCCATGTATCAAGTTCTTCACTTTTTTGAGAAAAAAATATTCTGTGATATGCACGATTAGAAAATATAACTGACCAAAAATTTTAGTTTTTAATTATCATCACATCCAACAATAACGCCTAATTCAAGTAACGCCATTCCTACAAAAGAAAATAATGAAAACGTATTTTCAGAAATATATCTTTGCTGTTGGTAATCATAGACATCCAATATTACTGGAGCAAGACTATATCTCTTCATACATTGGCAACCCCTCAAACATTCCTCCTAGATACATTTTCTCCAAATTCTGCGCTTCTCTAGGCTTATATTCTGAAATTCTCTTCACATGACTTCCATGCACATCCTTAAAGGTTATTAGATTTATTTGATCTGGACGAAAAACAGAATTTGAAATTAAATTCGTGTGATGTGATGTAATAAAAATCTGCGATTTCACTGCATTTTCCATAAAAAATTTAATAACTTTTTCAGCCAGTCTATTATGTAGACTGTTTCCAAATTCATCAATTATCAACATACCTGGATTTTCAATAACCCGGATTAAATTAGGTAACAAATCAGCAAACACCTGATTTCCCTGTGATTCATTAATAATAATATTAGGTATAGGATAACTTTTACGCTTTAAAAAAACTGCTTTCTTCTCTGACCCAACAATAACCTTCAGACCAGCACCTTCACTTTCAGAACCATATTCAACCACAAAATCATAATTGAATTCATCAAGGTATTTATTTATCTTATCTACTCCATATTCCTCAGCATATTTTGTTATTGCATTGCCATACGTTGCTCCCATATTATAACCATCAATAATATAAGAATTTTGTAAGAAATCCATAAGTTGTCGTAAAGTAGGTTCCTGTGGAAATCGCCCTGTATTAAATGAAGCTGTTCTTAAAAACAAAGTCTGGCTATCCAGCTGATCATCTGTAGTTATATTATCACCAAGCCTTAGTTCCCCTTTATTGCCATTTCTCTGTAACACTGTAATATCGTCTATTTTCAGATTCTAAGAAATTGATTTTGTTTCCATATTGTATTCAATTACATATTTAACCTCTTTACCATCAAATAAAAATTCATACTCTAATATAGTAATGGGATTTTTTGAAAAAAACATCTGTAACTAAAAAATGAAGCTCCTTCACCTTTTATCATTTTTATAATAAATGCTAGACCTTTCAATACATTTGATTTACCTGATGCATTTGAACCTATTAACAAAGCACCTTTTAGAGTACCACCAGATACATTTGTCTTTTCCAGAATTGAATATTTTGATGCTGTGAAATCAAATGCTGTTCTTTCCTTAAATGACATAAAATTCGTAAGATACATTTTTGTCAACATAACTAACATCTCCTTCAAATATAATCCAATGTTTTATAGACATATATTCTTTATAATATGCTGAATACACTTACATATCCATAAATTATAATTATTTATATTTTATACTGCGGCTATCTTAGTGCCAACATTATGTGTATTTTTTTACACTTATAAATTATCTCCAAATCAAAAAATTCATCTCCTGGCAAATGTAAATATTGTCAGAAGATGAATTATTAAAATTATACCTTTGCCTGAAGCTATAACGGACTGTCCATCTGGATGTGCTGATAATTACCAACTTTCACCTATAACATCATAAACACATTTCTTACCAAATACTGCACGAAGCTTAGTGCCTCCCCACAGATTATCCTTAAATGCAGGCTCAAGTCTTATAATATCCGGAATACAATTTATTAAAATCGTACAACTTATACAATTTGATTATTTTGTTGTATCAAATTAGAATTAGCAAAATTATACAATAGCACTACTTTACATAAATCTATTGCTTTTTACTTTCCTTACCTATAATTTATCCCTTTATTTCTTTCGTTCATACTTAACTGTATACATATTAACAATATCATCTTTTCTAAGTTTATATATATGCAACAATTCATTAATTTTACTTACATCATCAATATTTCCATCTTGGCAAAGAGCACTATAGAAATCGCGAACATTTTTTCTAAAAAATTCTAGTTCTTTCTCGGTTATCACTCTCATATTGTCGTCTGGTGATGCAACTGCATCAACAACTTTAGATGGATGAGCCATTATTGGTATACACTCATTTGGGTATACGTAATTTTCCTTAAACCAATTAACCGATCCCGATAATTGATTACAATAATCTTTTTTTATCGTTTGAGTAGTAGCCTCCGTTTTACATTCAATGACCAAATACTTGCTTGAATCAATTGCCCACAAATTGTCAGGTCCGTATCCTCCTGTTTCCTTATCTGGTCTTGAACATGCAAAACCAAGAATTGTTCCTATCTGATTAAGTGCCTCCTCAAACTTTTCGTATTCACTTCCCATACATAAATTTGACAGAATTCCATCTATATATATTAACAGTTCATTTAACCCAAGTCTTCGAAAAACAAGATTTTTACTGATAGCTTGTGCCTGTGGAATTGTGTTAGTTGTTCTTTGATACTGTATACCTGCAAGAGGTGACAGAATGGCTGCACTTAAATTTTTACCTGCTTTTAGTATCTCTTGAGAAAGAGCTGGATTTATTTTATTTGTATATTCAGCCTGAATCTGACATAAATATCCTTTAGTTCTTTTGTCATTCTCTGTATCTTTAACCGCCTTAATAGCATTTGCAGCTTCATTCCATTGCATATTCATAGCTTTTTCAAAAGCCTTTCTCTGCGCAACTATCTTTTCATCTACCTTTGCCTCATTTGAATACTTAACTGCTGCTAAATATTCCTTGCAGGTTGTAACCCACTCTGCATCTTTTTCTAACGAATAATTTGCAAGTTCAAATATTTGATCAATCGTTGGCTTTGAACCTGTTTCATTAACTAAAAAATCCCATAATTGCTTTGAAAGATCATATTGACATCTCGTCGCTACGCTAAAATAATCTATCCCCCTATTTCTTGACAATACATCTGTAAGTTCATCCCCCATAAGAACAATACAACATTCATCGTCATTAGAACGAACTCCACGTCCCATACCTTGCTCAATTCTTTGAACTTGTTCCCTCAATAAGATAGTGCTCTGAGGAGCCACACTTTGAATATATCTATCCTTAATACTGTTTAAAGGCGGAAGCCCATCAATTACCAACATTCTACAGGCATCACCCGGCAAATCAATTCCATCATATCTATTAACAAAAATTATTTTTCCTACATGTTTACCACTCTTTAATTTTTCAACTATTTGGTCTATATTATCTTTTGTTGCTGTTCTCAACCCACCTTCATCCCAAAATTTTGCTCTAGAAAAAGAAGGCACAAGTATCACAACATTATATTTTTCAGCTATTTCCTCAACTTTTTCCTTTATTTCAATTTCCGATATGTCGCTATTTATGTATTTGGGAAAAATAACTAATCTATCTCCGATATCATTGGCATTCTCTGGAGTAATAATGTTCTTCATGTCTTCTGTATCTAATCCTAATGCAGAGACAAACACACTATCGTCAGCTAATGTTGCACTCATATATATACGCCTACCTGCTTCTTCGAGACTAGATATCTTTTCTAAATCAATTCCTTTAGGAGATATTTCAATTGCAGAAGCAGTAATTATACAATCACAGGTTTCCAGCCCCCTCTCTATCAATGGCAGACCAAAGTATATCTCCTTATTATTATTATTTTTCTTTAATATCCTATAAATATTGTCTTGCTGCCGTTGCCATTCCCAATAAGGCACAAGCATATTTTTTCGACAATCCTTCATTTCAACAATATCAATGTAACTCTTTGGATTATAGTCCTTTAATGAAGAACTAAATATAGCAATTAATTCCTTATAGGCATCTGTTTCAGCATCAATTTTTATCATAAATTGACCAATGATTTTATCCATGCAGGCATGTACATCATCAATAATAATACTTCCTATCGGATAGTTCCCACTTTCTCTCATACCGAAATAGCTATAGCCATTTACAATAGTCTGAATAGAAGTAACAAGAATTGCTTTTGAGTTTGAATAGCTGTAATCATCTTTATCTTCCGTTACAGAAATCCCCAATTTCTTAGCTTCTTCAACGACTTGCTTAACCAAATAATTATCAGGCACTACATATATAGCTGGTCCCTTTTCCTCATTTAAACAACTCTGAAGCATAATCAACCCAACTACTGTTTTACCACTACCAGTATTCATTTTTAAAATAACATTTTTTTCATTTCTTATATCAAACCACTTTTTCCAGACTTCACTTTGAACATCTCTGGGATATCCATAACCAGATGCTTTTGAAGGTAATGTCATAAATATTTCTCTAGGCTCTATTGTTTTTGTCTTTGCACTAGAATTAAGTTTAGATAAAAGATTCATTATTTCACACTCCTAACTCTTTAAATACTGCATCATCTACACTAATTTATGTATCCTTTACAAATTACAATTTCATTTTAATTATATCATAAAAACTAGCACTTTCCTATCCCTGCTTTTCTTTTCTCTGTGTATTTGTCATTGCTAATAATAAACGCTCCATCCAATGTACCCTTACTTTTATACAAAAAATGCACACTATGTTTTACCTTAATGACTTGATTACACATTCCACTTACTAATAAATAATTATTAAATATTAATTACACATAATTATGATGTGGTACTCATAAGCAGTCAGGTGGTATCGTTTTGCGGATAGATGATACGCTATGTACTGAATATTCAATATCTTCATGCTACTTGAGCGGCATTCTTTTATTACGAGTGCCAACTTTTCAACTTTTTTAGATTACGTTATATTTCTAACTCCTTGTTGACCAATAATTCTAATACCCAAAAAATGCGCTAGTTAAACGGATTGTACAATTATCACAAATTTTTCAGGAGGTTATAATTATTGAATGCTAGGGAGCTGAAAACACAGCACAATCTTAAAAAGTGGGCAGCTATAATAAAAGAATGCCGCTCAAGCGGCATGAAGATACTTCAGTGGCTTGAGATAAACAACATATCAAAAGACCAGTATTACTACTGGCAGAAAAAGCTTAAAGAAACATGTATTGATACTTTTGAAAAACAGGCAGCTACATTTGTAGAACTTCCTGTAACTAAAGAAGTCCCGGCATCAACAGAATTAACTGTTACACATACTATATGTGAAAACAAAAATGATGGCTGTTCTTTTAAAGATAATACAATAGCTGCTGTAATAAAAACCAATGGAGTTACATTTGAAATCACTAATACTGCTACACCTGATTTTATAAAAAATTTTATAGAGGCATTTAACCATGCTTAATGATGCAGCCGGTTTTAAACGCACATTTATAGCAGCCGGCTACACAGATTTACGGAGAGGAATAGACGGACTTGCAGGAATCGTACAGTATCAGTTTGAACTTGATCCACACGATAAAGATACAATCTTTTTATTCTGCGGAAGAAAGAATGACAGGATAAAAGCACTTCTATGGGAAGGTGATGGATTTCTGCTTATGTATAAAAGGGTTGAAGAAGGCAGTTTCAAATGGCCAAGAAATGTAACAGAAGCATTGGAGATAAATGATCTTCATATGAAGCTTTATGGATTTCATGTAATCTAGGCAGATGAGACTCCTGTGCTTGTAAACAAAGACGGCAGACCAGCCGGTTCCAAGAGCTTTATGTGGGTATACCGTTCAGGCTATATGTATTCAGATGAGCAGATAGTCCTGTATGAATACCAGCGGACAAGAAATGCTTCACATCCAAGGCAGTTTCTTAAAGATTATTCCGGTGTATGTGTAACCGATGGTTATCAGGTATACCATACAGTAGAAAAGGAACTGGAAGATCTTAAGATAGCCGGATGCTGGGTTCACTGCAGAAGGAAATTTGATGAAGCATTAAAAGCAGTTCCCAAAGCTGCCCAGAAAGAAAGCCTTTCATATCTTATAATAAAACAGATACAGGCAGTCTACCGTGAAGAGGATAAGCTGAAAGAGCTTAAGCCAAAAGACAGACTCAGACAGCGTCAGGTGGTAATAAAGCCACTGGTTGATGCTTTATTTGCGTATCTTAAATCAAACGAAAGAAAAGCCAGCACAGCTAAACTGAAACAGGCTGTCACTTATGCACTCAATCAGGAAAAATATCTGAGAGTATTTCTTGAGGATGGTGAAGTCACAATGGATAACAATGCATCGGAACGTGCAATAAGAGGCTTTTGTATAGGCAAGAAGAACTGGGAAATGATAGATACAATCAATGGAGCTGTCTCTGCAATAATATACAGCATTGCAGAAACAGCTAAAGCTAATAACTTAAAGCCATATGAGTACTTTGAATATCTTCTGACAGAGATACCAGCACATATGGATGATACAGACCGCTCATTTCTGGAAGATATTCTCCCATGGTCACCAAAGTTGCCAAAATACATCAGAAAACAAAAAGACCGCTAAACTGCGGTCTTTCAAAAGTCAAGGTACATCTGATGGTGCGTTTACTCATCAACTAACTACATCTCTATGATAATCCCAATTATTCATTATGTAAATAAAAATTGTACCACAAGATAATCCCATCATCTTGCAGCACAATTCTAGCACGACACTATATTACAATATATTATTCATTCAATATCAAAAAATATTATCTTACTCTTTGTCCTCATTTCTTTTTTTATCTTTTAAAAATTCTCCATAACTTGCCACTTTAACCAGCGAAAAAATTATTATTATGCATGTAACGACTATTATAGTAATTATTACCCCAATCATCAGTATAGTATTCCTTATTTTATCTTTTACTAATTTCTTAATAACATTATATATTATTATTTTAAACCAGAACAAAATACAATAATTTAAATAAAAATTTTAAATAAAATTATTTTCTAAAAAGATTTATTACCTTTTTAAACCTTCTTTTCCATTTTTTTAATTTAAAAATCCTATCATATTTACTTAACACTTTACTAAATGGTTTATAAGAAAGCTCTCGTAAAAATTTTTCGCTTTCCGATGGTATTTCTACTGATGAATTAAAACATACATTTTTTTCAAATATTTCAGAAAAATTCCTTTTATATGATATTACGTTATTTTCTATCCTATTAAATAATGCTTTTCCCTTTTCATTATTTATTAGTACTAAAGATGTACCTTTATCATCATCTAACTTACTTTCAATTCCCCAAAAATCAGCTAATGTAATATCTGATTGACGTGGAATACCCTTAAAATCACAATCACCACAACTTGGTCTTATATATAAATTGGATGTAAGATATCCATACATAAATAAATTTTCTTTTCCATCTTTTATTTTAAAATTACCATTTTTAAAATCCAATCGTGTTCTTTTTGGAGATGTTTTCCATCCACCTTCCTTATATTTAAACCATACTTTAACTACTTTACTATTATTTGAATTTTCTATTTCATTAAGCCAAGCTTTAAAAGCTTTCGGAGAATTAACGCCTCTACAAATAAAATCAATTGTAATCAGCTTTTCAAAAGATTTGTGTCCTAAATAACTATTTAATGCAGCTACTTGACATGGTGTTCCACAAAATGCAACATACCTGTTTTCATTCAACATTTTTTTAACTATCTGATATATATTGCCACTTCTACTTTGAATATATTTTGACTGTCTTATTTTTTCAATTCCAATAAGATTCTCCACCAAAACATGTTCAACAAGGTTATCCTCATTATATTGTGCTCCAACTACACAGCCACCCATCCTTATTATTTCATTTGCAAGTTCTGAGAATAATCCACCTGAAGTACTATTATATCTAATATCTTTATCTTTTGACCAAGCTGCATATGTTTCTGGCTCCAAATAATTATTAGTCTTTATCAATCTTTCATCACATTTAATTTTGCATAAATTACATTCTATACATGCTTCATTTATATCAGGATAATAAAATCCCATATCATCACTTACCATTTTAATGGCATTATGATTACATACATTCGCACATAATTCACAACCAGTACATTTATCTTTTGAAATAATTTCACTTATCATTTTAAGACCTCTTTATTTTTTTTATTTTATTTATGTAACTTAAAATATTATTTCTAAATATAAATATTATAATAAAAATTATAAACGTACATATTAATCTTAATATATTATACTTATATAATAAACTTGAGCATATAGTCATACAAACTCCTATAACAGAAAATATAAGTATACCTTTAACATCGAATATATCTGTGTTACCAATATTTTTCTTGATTGTAATATGACTAAAAAACAGATGTGATAAACTATATATAATATAGCAGATTAAAGTTGTATACGCAGCAGCATAATAACCATATATAGGTATAAATATAGCATTCAAAATAACATTAGATATTGCAGCTAATATAGAACCTATTGATACAAACTTTTTTTCCTCATAAAAAAATTCTACATTAGCAAAGATATTATACATGAATGTAAAAAAAGTACTCATTGCAACTGGAGGAATAACATATACCGCCTCTCCATACTCTTTCGATGCTATTATTTTTAATAATTCTGGTGCAAAAATAATTAACATCAAGATAACAAATAACATAACTAAACATAATATATTAGTTACTTTTCTTATATCTTTTGTTTTTCTTTCTTCTAATTTACCATACATCCATGGTGTCATAGATGCATTTATAGCTTGTATTATTATATTAATTAATATTGCAATATTATACGCTACGCTATAAAAGGCTACTGCTGAGGCATTTTCAAAATAACCAATCATTACACGATCACCTTGATTTAATATAATGCCTGATAAATAATGAGGTAATAATGGCAGATTAAATGATATTGCATACTTCCAATATTCTTTATTATATAAAGTTTTTCCCCTCTTATATTGTAATAATGCTATTACTATGCAGAAAAAACTATCTACCAACACTAAAGATGCAATTCTAGCTAAGGATTTATCAGTTGATATAATAACAAAAATGACACCAATTACTGAACCTAATATTGTTTGGGCTAATGTAATTGTAACAACCATTTTATATTTATACTCAAATCTATTTCTTACTAGCCAAAATTCCATTGATGGTGACACAAGTAATTTCAAAAACATTAAACTAACTAATAATGTTGTCATATCTATAAATTCGTTTATATTTCTATGAAATAACAAATAAACAATATAAACAATTATTGTGAGTAACATTGTGAGTCCTTGCATTGAAGATGTATATTCATCCCTATGATCTTTATACTTTATCATCGCATTATTATAAACACCATAATACAAATTTAATGATGTAAAAATTATCATTATACTATACCAAGATATAAATGTACTATATTGCCCATATTGTTCTGTGGTCATTATTCTTGTAAATATAGGAATTGTTATTAAAGAAATTCCTTTTTGCAAAATACTGCACACTACAAACCAAATTGATGCTTTAGCTGGTATAGGAATCTTATTATATTTTTCTTTTAATAAAACAAACAAATTATGTTTCACCCTTAAAACTCCCATTTAACACTATTTTTTATAACTTTGGCTGGTACTCCACCTGCTAAACAATCAGACGGAATATCATTTGTAACAACAGAACCCGCAGCAATAACAGCACCATCTCCTATATGCACATTTTTAAGAATTATAACTCCTGCACCTATCCATACATTTTTCCCTATGACTATTCCTGTATTCTCTTTTACTTCATCTGATACTATTTTATGAAAATCGTCATCCCATATCTGTACATTTCTAGAAATTATCGTATTGTCACCAATTGTAACAGAATTCCTGCATCTTATTTGACCGTATGCATTTAATGAAGTATTATTTAAAGATAAACAACCACCTTCAAATATACATATATCACAACCATATCCAAAATTACATACACCATTTACTATTAATTTTGAATTTTGTGCTGCTTTAAAATACATATTCATTTTTCCATGCTTAAATCTCATAGAATTTAATTCTAATCTTCCATTACCTTCAGCCACAAAGTTATTGGAAATACTTATGTTTGTTCCTTTTAATGGTCTAAAATCCACTTTATTATTTTCAATTAGATAATTTAATCTTATATATTTAAATATATCTAATTGTATAATTTTATTTATATCCATCAGATTTTACCTCTATAATATCTCAATCTGTTAAATACTTTTTTCAAAAATGTACATTTAGACTTCTGATATAATAAATACATACATTTACTCCATATATCAGCTTTATGTACATAACTACTTTTTGTTTCTTTCTCATATTTTTCGATTATAGTATTTACTGAATAATCCCACACTGAATCTATCTTTGATAAGTCTTCTGAATTTTTCAAATTATTTATTGTATCTCTTAATCCGCTTTCAACAGTATAGGTTGTCTTAAATTGTGGAACAGCGGAACATATTTTTTTATTATCAAATATGTGATTTAATGATTTATCATACAATAATTCATCTCGTTCTGAAGGATAATATAATGCAAGCTTTTCAACTGGAATATTTATTACTATTGCTTTTTTATTTAAAATTTTTTCTATAATTGCTAATATATCATTCCAAGTTACAACACAATCCCCTGTTATATGAAAATCCTCATTAAACGCTTTTTCATTTAACAATAACCCTTCTAATGCTACTGCAAAATCTCTTGTATGTGTAAGTGTTAATTTATTATTACCATCACCACACATTATTATTGGTTTATCTGATTCAATTCGATTTATAAGTGAATAATATCTAATTTTTGTTATAACTGGAAATGGTATTCTTCTATTATCATATGTAATATATGGTCTTACAATGGTATAATAAAAACTATATTTAGATGAATTCTCTCTTAAATATATTTCACATTCTTTTTTTGTTCTAGAATATTCCCAATTATCATTTCCTAATTCTGTTTTTTCTGTAATAATCTCATCTGTTGGTTTATATGCTGTTGCTGATGATATAAATATGAATTGTTTACATTTATTATTATAAATTGCCAATCTTTCTTTCATTTGATTAACATTGTATAATATAAAATCAAGAATAACATCAAACTCTTTACCATCCAATGCACTCTCTAATGATTTAGCGTCATTTGCATTACCTATTATGTAATTTAATCTCTCATCACTAAGGTTATTTCTATTACCTCTATTCAATAAATAAACATCATGATTTTGTGCCAAAAAATATTTTGTTGCATCGTAGCTTATTGTACCCGTTCCACCAATCATTAATATTTTCATATATAACTCCTAACGTATTTTATTATAAATTATTTCGTAGCCATTCTAATGATTTAATTTTCTCTTCTTCTATTTTCTTTAATACGTTCGAATAATCTATAGGTTTATTTAAAATTTCTTGAATATTCCTACTTGATATATTGTCAACAATTCTATCGTTTAAACCTACTAAAGAAAGTAAATCTGTTAATCTTGAATTCATTGCTTTTTTTTCTTTATCCAGGTTTCTCTTTAATACTACAAATCTTTTTTCAAACAAAATTGAAAATACTACACAATGAAAAGAATCCGTTATAACAAAATCTGAATATTTTATATAACCTAAAAATTCTTTTGGAGAAATATCTATTTTCTGTATATCTCCAAATTTAAAATCCAACTCATTGTAATCTCCTATAAATGGAATTGTTATCAACTTTTCTTTCATTAAATTGGAGGCATCTTGACTTATAATTCTATTTTGATTGCTATTGCCTAAAATATATGCAAGCATATATTTTTCTTCTACTGGTTTTTTTACTATTTTCATCCACTCATCTGGTTCTATTAATAAAACTGGATCAAGAACAATCTGTATATTTTTATGTATCTTATTACTTATCAGTTTTTTTGCATTAGCTTCTCTAACTGAAATTGCATCTAAATTATTAATTCTCTTAACAGCTTCCTCTTCAAATTGTTTTGGTAATACATCTGCACCAAAACTTGCAGCATATGAAATTTTTCTTTTATTAGTAAATTCTAAATAGTAATTCCATTTATGTGGTACAGGTCTAATTCCTCCTGAATATGGTGTCCATACTTGATCACTTCCACATACAAATTCATCAAATATATCATTTAACTCATTAATTTCTTCTGCTTTATATATTTTTTTTGTATGTGGTATTAGGTTTTGAAATTCCAAAAAAGCTTTTGATTGTCTTTGTTTTATATAAAATAATTTTTCATTAATTTTTCTATCATAAAGCTTTTTCTTTATCAGATTAAATACTCCAAACTTTAATTTAAATACTAATTTAACTTTATCCTTAAAAGATAATTTTTCTGTTACTCTGTTGTCTAAACATATCTGTTCACAATCATACCCTAAGTTTTCAATAGTTCTTTGTAATGCATATGCCTGTAACATTCCACCATGATTTATATTGCCATTATAAAAAGTTATAATTCCTATTTTCATTTATTTTCCTCATTTAATATTTCCAAATAAACCTCATATATTTCTTTTGCATTTCTTGTTGAAGAAAATTTAATTGCTGATTTTTTACCATTTTTTGATAAATATCTTAATAATTCTCTATCATTATAAATTCGTTCTATACATCTGGATAATTCATGAATATTTTGATAATCATATATAAGTCCATCTTTATTATCTTCAATTAGTTCAGGAGTAGCACCCATGTTACTCCCTATTACACATAATCCTGCATACATATATTCTGCTGTAACTCTACCAAATCCTTCTGCTCTAGAACAAGTCAATCCAACATCATATTCTTTATATATTTCATATAAATCATTTCTTGTACCCAAAAATTTTACTTGTGATTCTAACCCACATTCTTTTATTAATTTTTCTAACTTCTTTAAATATTTCGGATCATCCCAACCAGCTATATCTAAATAAACATTTTTCTTTATTTGCTCTGGCAAATAACTTAATGCTTCTATTGCATAATATTGACCTTTTGCTTCACATATCCCACCAGCTATAATTATTTTTAACTTTTTATCATTATTATAATTATTTTTAATCTTAATAGAATAGATATCTACTCCATCATATAATATCTGTACCTTTTCTTTTGTTACACCTCTTGATATCCATGATTTTGCTACAGCTTTTGATATTGCTAGAAATCTATTTGTATATTTACTTATATACTTATTATAATTATATCTATATGTGCAACAATCAAAATCCTCATAACCAAATTCACGAATATGCATAATATGAGGCACATTATACATTCTATTTAAAATGCATCCAATATCATTTCTCGCTGAATTAGTATGTATAATATCTATTGATTTAATATCTATATTTTTTTTAATATTTTTTATTGCCTTAGGAATTGACAAATAATACTTCAAACATTCGTATGGATATTTCAAGGGCCTTTTCCACTTGTATGGTGATTTTGTATTCATAGCAGACATATGACCAATAGCACAATTTTCTATCTTCATTCCATTAAGAATATCATTTAATTCACTATAAGAACTTGTACATACAACAGGCTCTACTCCCAATTTTTTTAATTCGTAAGTCATTTCAATAAGAGCTCTTGTAGCTCCACCGACTACTCCTGGATCTGTAATATACAACACTCTCAAATCAAAAATCTCCTTTTAAACTGTAATTATATTATTAATATAATCTTTGCGTTGCCTGCCAATAAAAAACATATGGATTATATACTCCACCTTCTACAAAAAGACCGCCGAAGAAATGTTTAATTCCAAATAAAACTATTATCAAATATAAAAGATACCTTATATTTTTATTTTTTATATATACTAACGTATTAGGAACCAACAATATAGTAAACAAAGAAAAATATTGTGCCATTCTGTAGCTTTCACTTATAGCAATAGTCATTAAATAAAACACATATCCAAGTATTGCCATATTTAACAACCCTGTCATATTTATGTAATGAGGAAAAAACTTATTATTTTTTTTACTCAAAATTATTTTACCATTGCTGTAATTAATATATTTCACTTTTGCATTATTTTTTTTAATATTATTTTGATATCCTTTTACATTTAAATAATACCAACAAATACATATAAAAAATAATTGTATTATAAAATCACCTGTAAGACTCCCTCCTCTTGTCTGAAATTTTGAAAATCTATCTCCTCCAAGAAAAGGTAATACCTTAAATAAAATTGATAAAATAGCTGGTTGCGAAATACACAATACTAATATTCCACCAAATATTACCCATCCCAATTGTTTAGCACCAATTTTTCCTTTTTGAACAAAATATGCTCCTAAAAATATAATTGCAATTGTGTGACAAAATGTTGCAATTATTACAGTAATAAAATATTTTTTATATTGTTCTTCTTGTAAAAATTTAAATGCTAAGATTATAATTCCCAATGCAAAAACGTGTCTCATAAGCTGAAAATTATATAAATAAAAACCATATGATAAAAACATAATAAAGCTAATAAATATATTTTCTGAATATGTATATATTAACCATGTTACTCCAATTGTATATGGCAAAGCACTAACAAATATCCAAGCGTTCATATTTGATGAAAATAATGAAAATAACTTAGCAAATAAATAAAATCCAAAATCTTTAAAAAATCCCGAAAAAATATCAAAAAAAGAATAATTTTGATTTACAATACGCATAAAATCTCTAGCATATACCTGTGTATCAACACCTCCATAATTGATATTTCGTAATCCTATTAATAACTGCATATATATAAAAATTACTATGCAAGCTATTTTTCTTGGCATTCTATTTTTTCCATTATTTGTAATAAAACATATTAACCCAACTGTTAAATATAATCCTATAAAAATCATTTCATTTCTCCCAACAAATATCCATCTGTTTCAAATCTATCCTATAACATCTCCTTGTCTATTAACTGTTGTACCTTCTGATTTATAACCCTTTCTTTTGTTATTTATTTTAACAATATATTTACACATAAACGGTGGAATCAAAAAGAACGGATATAATTTAATCCATAATATTGGATATTTTATTGTACATTTAATTATATTTAATACTCTTGTCTTTTTAATTCCCGCAGCCCTTTCTTTTATTAATGCTCTTTTACTTATGAAACCAATTCTCCATATAAATAGTTCATCTAATTGTTTTTTACTAAATCCATATTTAATAGCAAAATCCAACATATTTCTATAAGTAATTCCATCAACTCTTCCTGAATCGAAATTAGAAATGCTGCTATATATACCAGCACCGATACATGGAATACTTATTATCCCTAATCTTTGTTCTTTATAATCTGCACATAATATATGTACATAACTTTGTAACCAATTCGAACCTTTATATTTATTTACATCTGATATATTGTGTAATGCCTCTGTTAAACATATAAAACAGGATAAAAAGCCCCACATTCTTCCTGCATAACTCATGAAAAGCTGCTTATCATAAGTAACTATTTTTTGTCCATCATAAATTGCTTTATCATAAAAAATACATTTCTGTTCATTTTCATATTTTTCATGAAATCCTTTTGCATTCAGATATACTAATGACATATCCTTATTATTTTGTAAAAAATCTAATATAATACATAATTTTTCTTCAATTAAAATATCATCATCTGACAATAATAATGTGTATTTTCCCTTGGATATTTTCATACATTGTAAATAATTGGAATCTGGACCAATATTTTTAACATTACGGACATATCTAATATTTTCATATTTTTCAATATACTTATCAATAATTAATTTTGTATTATCTGTTGATGCATTATCAGATATCAAAATCTCAACACGTTCATCACATTGTGGTAATAAAATTTCTAACATATTTGCTATTGTTTTTGCCCCGTTATATGTAGGTATTGCAATAGTCAATAACTTTTCGTTATCCATTTATGTCTCCTTTTATATTTACTCATTCTTCCATAGCATTCTAGGTCTCACTTCATTATACAAAAAACAGACAATATAGGATAAAACAGATTGTGGTAACATATGATATACTTTATATTTTAATTTCATAATATTACTACGTGTATCTTTGTGCATTTCTTTCCATGGTGTTAATTCCTTATACTCTAAATATTTAGCTGTCATAGGATGATCACATCCCTCAACCCATGGTCGGCTAAGCATATAAAAATTTCTTGTATAATGAATTATCACAGGATTATTTTTTGCCTGTTGTACCTGTTCATATGTATAAAAATTTTTAGGTTTTCGCCATCTTAGCAAATTGTCATATTCAAATGCCCAGAATAATGTATATGCATTATAATTTGGAGATAATTTTAATATCTTACCTCTGCAAGACCAATTCATTAAAGTTTGTTCAAAAAAGAAGACATTACCATTCTGCTTAAATATACGATTTATTATTTTTTCTTCAATATTTTCCTGTCTCCATTTTTTTAAATCAACTAAATAAAAGCCTGCATTACAATAAATATCATCATCATCCATATCAAACTGTCTTTTATACTTCTTTATATTCATGCAATCAGCTACACCTGCCAGTATATTCCCAGCCATATCTGTATTCCATAATTCCTCTAAATCTGAACATATCAATGTATCGCTATCTAAACATATAACTCTCTCAATATTATCTGGTAACAAAGTACCTATGCACATTCTAAAGTATGAATGTCCAATTTGATATCTCGTCTTAAAATTAAATTTTAATAAATCGTTAGGAGATGGTGCATCTAAATATATTATTTTCCTTATATTTTCTGTTGAACTATATTTGTCTACCATGCCTTGCAATTTATTCTTTTTTTCTTTTGTAATACCATCATCTACAATATATACATTAATTTCTTTACAGTTCTTATTATTCTCTAACAATGAAACCAAAGATACAGCCAGTACTTCTATAAATAAATCACTACTAAAATAAAATATATTCATTTTTCCACCTAATATTTTTATTTATTTTTCATCCATCAAAGGAATAAACATAATTTCCCTAAGTTCTTCTCTTGGAAGGAATGGTGCAAGGTCTTCAAGTGGTGGACTTACTAAAGTTCCATCTTCAAGACGCTTTGTACTGCTCTTTGGCTCCCATACCTGCTTAGTATCAGTAAATATCTCACAGAATAATGGTCCATCCTCTTTCAGCACTTCATCAACGGTCTTTTTCATCTCTTCGTTAGATGATGCACTGTAATACTTATATCCAAAGGCTTCTGCTATCCTTTTAAACTCTGGGAATGAAAGGTCTTGTGATTCCGGACCTATACCAACCTTGCAATGTTCTTTAAAAAGGTTATTCTGCGTAAGTCTTATTGAGTGGTATCCATTGTTGTTAATAAGGAATATCTTTATAGGTAGTTTATTAGTTATAATTGTCTGAAGCTCCTGAAGATTCATCATGATGCTTCCGTCACCCTCAAGACATATAGTCGGTCTTCTCTTTCCACCTATACATGTGCCGATAGCTGCTGGAAGTCCATATCCCATACTTGCTACGGCGCTGTTATTAGCCATTCTGCTTCCCTTCTGGATAACATAAGCCTGATTGCCGACAACACAGCATGCTCCGTTGGATACTGCCGTAAGGCTGTTTTCTGGCAGTTTACTGCTCATATATCTTACAAATGCATATACATTGGCAGTGCTTCCGTTCTCCTCCCACTGTCTTGGCTGTACTACAGGATATTCTTTCTTCCACTTCTGTGTAGTTGCAAGCCACTCTTCACTATGTGACACTGGTGCCATCTTTACTGCCTCTTTTTCAAGCTTTGTAAGGAAATCTTTAGCATCTGCCCATACCGGCATCTCTACGTGTATAGTAGGCTTCTTTAACTCTGCCTTATCTATATCTACCATTATTACCTCGGCTGCCCTTGCCCATGTCTTCCAGTTATACCCTGTCTGTCTTATTGATATTCTTGTTCCGACAGCTAATATAAGATCTGCATTCTGGATAGCCCAGTTACCTGGTCTGTCCCCCATATTTCCAGCTCTTCCACAGTAAAGAGGACTGTCATCTTCTATAAGATCTACGGCATTCCAGTAAGTTACTATTGGGATATTAAGCTCTTCTGCAACCTTTCTGAACACCTCATAAGCTCCTGAAAGCCTTATGCCATAACCTGCATGGAACACTGGTCTTTTAGCATTCTTTATCTTTTCAAGAACTGTCTTTATAGTATCCATATCAACTTCTGGTGGAAGAAGCTTATCATCTTCCGCTGGATCATATCCCCTAAGTTCTTCTGTTTCTATGTATCCACCCTGGAAGTTAACGGGAATATCTATCCATACAGGTCCAGGTCTTCCTGTTGTCGCAAGATGCCACGCCTTTTCAAGTGCATATCTTATATCCTTAGGATCCTCTATCATGACTGCATACTTAGTCATGTTTGATACTGACTTTACTATGTCATATTCCTGGTCTCCCATAGCCCTTAACGGAGTTTCTGTATACTTAAGTGCATATCTTGAAGTTGTATCATAACGGACCTGGCCACTTATTATAAACATAGGTATTGAATCAAGCCATCCACCTACTACTCCTGTAAGTGCATTAGTTCCACCTGGTCCTGTTGTCACACATACAGCTGCTATTCTGTTATCTATTCTTGCATAGGCTTCTGCTGCTATAGCACATGCCTGTTCGTGGTGGTTATAAGTTACCTTAAGATTCTCATTGTGTCCTAATGCATCATTAAGATGCATAGCACCACCACCTACTACTGAAAACACATCTGTAACACCATGCTTTACAAGAAAATCTGCTACATAATCCGCTAATCTTACTTTCATCTATCTTTCCTCTCTCGTATCAGCCCTTATATCATATATTAGAATCTCATATATGATATAAGGGCTGATTAATTACTGATTAACTGCTTCCTTTATAGTCTTAGCCATATAATCTATCATCTCATCTGTCATTCCTGGAT
>OGJI01001199.1_pt1 | contig 30037 bp, 27 predicted proteins | sample 1572031 | NCBI WGS metagenome assembly OGJI01 (sample SAMEA2582119, study PRJEB24529) | metagenome | biome: Human gut stool | place: China | collected 2011
GAAGCTTAACAAATCCGGCTATGTAAACCGCAACTATCTGGTTGGCGGTGGAACAGCAAACACAGGCGGAGCCAGCTATACCGTCAGCGTAAGCAAAGGATACCTCGCGGTTCGTACCGCCAAGGCATACGATGATAAGAACGAGATCGGAGAACTTTACAGCGGAGATACCGTACAGGTACAGGATTCAAGCGACAGTACCTACTGGTATGTATATTCTCCGAAGCTTAACAAATCCGGCTACGTAAACCGCAACTATCTCGTAGGCGCAGGCAGCAGCACTCCTTCTGTAGTAACCAAGACCGTCAGTGTAAGCAAAGGATATCTTGCACTTCGTACCGCCAAGGCATACGATGACAGCAATGAGATCGGAGAGCTTTACAGCGGAGACACCGTGCAGGTACAGGATACCAGCGACAGCACCTACTGGTATGTATATGCACCGAAACTGAACAAATCCGGCTATGTAAACAAGAATTATTTATACTAAATAACAAAAGAGGTTCCCGTCACACTGCGGCGGGAACCTCTTTTTATTTGAGTGAAATCATTTCTTTTTCTTTGGGTCATTCTCTCGAAGACTGTCGATCATCTGCTCGATGATCGTTTTTTTCATGTAGACATCAAAACTGAGCAGGCAGATGAAAGAGAATAATTTCAGGAAATCCTGCTCATCCTCCGGAGCATCCGTAAACGTATTCTGAGCAGTCTGATAATTCTTCAGAAGCTCCTTCTTGAGAACTTCAATCTGTTCTTTCTCCATGCTGAAAACTTCCTCATAGATAGAAGTCAGATCCAGCTTCTCCTGAGATTTAAAATATTTATCCGTGATCGGATTCAGAAGAGTCTGAATATCATTGATAGAAAGAATGTTCTTGAAGTAGTAAATAAAGATCAGAACCAGCAGATGCTCTTTGGAATAACGCTTCTTCACCGGTGACGGAAGCAGATTATTCTTGGCATAATTATTGATCATGGTCTTGGTGAGAATCTTGTCTTCCTGATATCGCTTGGAATGTGCAAGCTGCTCTTCCATGAAAGTCGTTACCTGATCCATATAAAGATCAATATTCGGGATGTCACCCGGATGCACATATTGAAGATGGGAAAGTTCATTTAAAATGCTGTTAAGCATATCATTCATATCTATAGTCATGTTATCACCTCGACAGACTCATTATATAGTATTTAAAACTATATGGCAAGTAAAAACTCAGAATAATGCAGAGGAACAGTAACAGGATGATCTCGACGAAATTAAGAATAACATAGACTTGACAATCAAGAATGTATGTTCGATAATGGAAGATACAAATGATGGGTATGCAGAGGCATAATCAGTAGATAGGAGAGCAGTTTTATGAGTATTTATGATAAATTGAACGAACCCCAGAGAGAGGCGGTATATCATACAGATGGACCTCTGTTGATCCTGGCGGGTGCAGGTTCGGGAAAGACCCGGGTACTGACGCACAGGATCGCATATCTGATCGAAGAGCGGAATGTGAATCCGTGGAATATCCTGGCGATCACGTTTACGAACAAGGCAGCAGGAGAGATGAGAGAAAGGGTGGATTCCCTGGTGGGCTTTGGCTCGGAAAGCATCTGGGTAAGCACTTTTCATTCGATGTGTGTGCGGATTTTAAGAAGATTTATAGACCGGCTTGGGTATGATAACCGTTTTACGATCTACGATACAGACGATCAGAAGACTCTGATGAAAGAAGTCTGTAAAAAGGTCGCCATTGATACAAAGGTTTTTAAAGAGAGAAGCCTTATGTCGGCGATTTCTTCTGCCAAGAATGAACTGATCCTTCCAGATGAGTTTGAACTGAATGCAGGAGGAGATTTTGCAAAGCTGAAGATTGCAAAAGTATACCGTGAGTATGAGGCACAACTGAAGGCGAATAACGCACTGGATTTTGATGATCTGCTGGTGAAGACGGTTCAGCTTCTGCAGACGCAGCCGGATGTGCTGGAGAATTATCAGGAGCGGTTTCGCTATATTATGGTCGATGAGTATCAGGATACGAATACAGTGCAGTTCCAGCTTGTAAGACTGCTTGCCGGAAAGTATCGGAATCTGTGCGTGGTGGGAGATGATGACCAGTCGATCTACAAGTTTCGTGGAGCGAATATCCGCAATATTCTGGATTTTGAGCATGAATTTTCAGATGCCTGTGTCATAAAGCTGGAGCAGAATTACCGCTCCACGGGCAATATCCTGAATGCAGCGAACCGGGTAATCGCCAATAATAAAGGCAGGAAAGAAAAGACTTTATGGACTGCCAACGGGGAGGGAGAGCTGGTTCATTTAAGGCAGTTTGATACAGGATATGATGAGGCGGATTTTATTGCAGAAGATATAAAAAAGGAAGTAAGGGCAGGAGCATCATATAATGACCACGCGGTGCTTTACAGAACGAATGCACAGTCCCGTCTTTTGGAAGAAAAATTTGTTGCGATGAATGTCCCGTACAAGATTGTGGGCGGTGTCAACTTTTATGCCCGCCGGGAGATCAAAGATCTGCTTGCGTATTTAAAGACGATTGATAATGGAATGGATGATATTGCGGTACGAAGAATCATTAATGTGCCAAAAAGGGGCATTGGTCTGACTACGATCAACCGGATCCAGGAGTCTGCTGCAGAACGTGGGCTTGGATTTTATGAGACGCTGATGGCTCCCGAGTTGATCCCTGGAATCGGAAGAAGTGCAGCAAAGCTGGATTCTTTTGCAGCTCTGATCGAATATTTTAAAGGGCTTACCGGACAGATGAGCATTACGGATCTGCTGCGGGAAGTGATCGAAAAGACGGGATATATGGAGAGTCTGGATTCCGAGGATAAAGAGGATGCACAGGCGAGAAAGGAAAATATTGATGAACTGATCAATAAGGCAGCCGCATACGAAGAGGCAGCAGAAGATAGAGATGAACCGGCTACATTGAGTGCTTTTCTGGAAGAAGTGGCGTTGGTTGCGGATATTGACAGTCTGGATGAAGAACAGGATTATGTTGTCCTTATGACACTGCACAGTGCCAAAGGGCTGGAGTTCCCTCATGTATATCTGGCAGGAATGGAAGATGGCTTGTTTCCAAGTTATATGACGATCACATCAGACGACAGAGATGATCTTGAAGAAGAAAGACGGCTTTGTTATGTGGGGATTACAAGAGCAGAGCAGGAGCTGACGCTTACCTGTGCAAGAAGAAGGATGGTCAGAGGCGAGACCCAGTATAATAAGATTTCACGTTTTATTAAGGAAATTCCGGCAGAACTTCTGGATACAGGAAACCGCAGGATTGAACCAGAGACGGAAGTGCCGGTACAGCAGAATACATATGCACATGCAAGAGAAGCATTCCGGGCAAGGGCTTTCGGTGCGGCTTATAGCAACGGGGCAGGAAAAAGCAGCGGAGTTTCTTCGGGTAAGAGCAGCCAGGGACTGGCATCTCTTCAAAAAGGCAGCCAGCTTGCAGCAGGATCAGGTGGCAGTCCTGATTATGCAGAAGGAGACCGGGTGCGTCATGTGAAGTTTGGGGAGGGAACCGTTCTTGAGATTCGGTCCGGTGGCAGAGATTATGAAGTAACGGTGGATTTTGACAGTGCAGGAGTCAGGAAGATGTTTGCAAAGTTCGCAAAACTGGTAAAGATTTCATAGGTTTGTGGACTGTCAGCCGATCAGAAAAGATGATTATGATGTGAGAACCGGGACAGAGTTTTTAGGAAAAATCTCCGAAAGCGGTAGTAATAACAGAGCTTAAGTGTTATAATATACAAAAATCAGTCGTAACCTGTGAGAGGTTAGAAAGGATGTGCAGATATGAATAAAAAATTAGAGGATATGATCGCTGAATCAAAATTAAAAGAAATCCTGCATAAGAACGAGGCAGAGAAGCAGAAGAATGCGGTTGTATGGGTACTTGCAATTATTGGTGCGATTGCAGGAATCGCAGCCATTGCATATGCGGTATTCCGTTTTGTGACACCGGATTATCTGGAAGATTTTGAAGATGATTTTGATGACGATTTTGACGATTATTTCGATGAGGATGATCAGGTATAAGTTCAGGATGGTAATAGCACAGTAAGAAGAATACAGACAGGATGTGACGGTTGGAGTACACCCTGTCTGTTTTGTTTGTTGGGAGGAAATAATGAAAAAAGGACAGATCTATGAAGGCATAATCGAGAGAGTGGATTTCCCGAATAAGGGAATGATTTATATTCCGGAGGAAGAAAAATATGTCACGGTGAAAAATGGTATCCCGGGTCAGAAAGTCCGCTTTATGATCAATAAATTTAAGCGGGGAAATGGAGAAGGAAGACTTCTGGAAGTGCTGGAAAAATCACCGCTGGAGACCAGGGAGCCGGTCTGTAGTATTTTCCCGGCCTGTGGTGGATGCATGTATCAGACTATGTCCTATGAAGAACAGGTAAAGATGAAAGAGGGACAGATCCATCGGATCATGGATCCTGTCGTAAAGGGCGATTATATTTTTGAGAGTGTAAAAGAAAGTCCAAAAGAGTTTCATTATCGTAATAAAATGGAGTTTTCTTTTGGAGATGAATATAAGGACGGTCCGCTTTCTCTCGGACTGCATAAAAAAGGAAGCACATATGATGTCCTGACAGCAGCAGACTGCCAACTGGTCCATCGGGATATGAATCAGATCCTTTCCTGTGTTCTTGCATATTTCAGGGAGTGGAATGTAAGCTATTATAAGAAAATGCAGCATACCGGATATCTGCGGCATTTACTTCTGAGACGGGGGGATACGACCGGAGAGATTCTGGTGAACCTTGTAACGACTACGCAGGAAGAGCATGACCTGACAGAATTAAAAGAACAGTTACTGGAGCTTCCTTTGGAAGGAAAGATCGTAGGAATCCTTCATATCCTGAATGATTCACTTTCAGATGTTGTAAAAAGTGATGAGACAAGAATCCTTTATGGTCAGGATTTCTTTTATGAAAAGCTGCTCGGACTGCAGTTTAAGATCACCCCGTTTTCTTTCTTCCAGCCAAATTCCAGGGGAGCAGAGGTATTGTATGAGACTGTCCGGGAATACATCGGAGATATTGAGAATAAGACAGTTTTTGATCTGTTCAGTGGAACCGGAACGATCGGTCAGGTGCTGGCTCCGGTTGCAAAGAAAGTGATTGGTGTGGAGATCATCGAGGAGGCAGTAGAAGCTGCAAAAGAAAATGCTCTCCGCAATGGACTTTCTAATTGTAAATTCATAGCAGGCGATGTATTTAAGGTGCTGGACGAGATCGAGGAGAAGCCGGATGTGATCGTCCTTGATCCGCCGAGAGATGGTATCCATCCGAAAGCACTGCCTAAAATTCTTGAGTATGGAGTGGACAGGATCGTTTATATTTCCTGCAAGATGACCAGTCTTGCACGGGATCTTGAGATGATGCAGATGGCGGGATACCGGGTGGAAAAGATGACGGCAGTCGATCAGTTCTGTGAGACCGTGCATGTGGAGACGGTAGTACTGATGTCACGCACAAGTAAATAAAGGGCGAAAATGCCCATAAATAAAGGGATTTCCACTATCCTGATAACCAAATGCCGGACGGCTGTTCTGCTTATTGAACATTATAGGAAACAAATCCAATCTCATAATTTGGTCAGGTTGAGTATACAGATTAACTTTTATTAGGTTGAGAATACAGATTAACTGTTTTGAATATAAAGGTTGAGAATACAGATTAGCTGTTAAAACGAAAGAAAAGATTACGAAAGAAGGGATACGAAATGGCGGGATGCACTTGCGAAAACTGGAGTCTACAGGATTTATCGAGTGCTTTACAGGATATGCATAAGGACAATAAAAGAATCGTAGTGCCAATGTTCCAAAGAGGAAAACGTTGGAAAAAGGCACAGGAGCAGAAATTTATCGATTCTTTGATTAAAGGCTATCCTGTCGGTACGATGCTGTTCTATGAAACATACGAAGATAACAAGCGTACATACATCTTGGTAGATGGATTGCAGCGTGGTAATAGTATAAAAAAATACATGACAAATCCAACAGAATTCTTTTATGATGACAGCATTTCGGATGAATTCTGCTGTAGTGTATTAAAATTGGTTCATCAATCCGATGAGAAAGAACTATATACCAAAATTCGTGGAATTCTGACTGCTTTCATCAAAGAGCAGAAAACTTTCAAGAATCTACAGTACTTCTCTGTCGCAAAGCAGATTGCAGATGAGTTCTCCGCTGGGTTTGAACCTATTGAGCAGCTTATCGAGGTAATTAAAATATTCTTTGAAGAACGTCAGGATTTGTATGATAGAATCGCCAGCACCATTATTCCAGTTATTGTATATACTGGAGATGAAAATAACCTTCCTGAAATTTTTGATAGAATCAATTCGCAAGGTACGCCGCTTGACCAGTATGAGGTATATGCGGCTGCTTGGCCTGTTAAGCAGAAGTTCGCCATAAAAAATGCTGACATTGTAGAACACGTAGTTCGCAAGTATGATACTTTTGAAGAGGACGATTTCAAGATTCATGGGTACAATCGCGAGGAAATGCGTACACAGAAAACAGTGAATGCTTTTGAGTATCTCTTTGGACTAAGTAAGTACCTTGTTGAAAAATATGATATTCTTGCTTTCAATAAAAATTTAGCAGAGGATACCGTAAATCCATTAGCGTTTGAACTGGTTAATGCCTGTCTCAATGATACAGACAGAATAAAAACCTTGTATCAGAATTTATATGCCTTGGATGTGAATGCTTTTGAGACGGCTTTATACAAATCCATAGAGTTTGTACGTGATTCCATTTTGGTTATTACAAAATTCAAAGGCAATTCTCGTAACGCAAATAAGATCTTTCACTCCAAGTACCAGATTCTTTCGATGATTTCCACAACCTTTAAGGAAATGTATGCCGGAGTAGATTTTACTCAATTCTCCGACACTTGGCAGGAACGAAGGCAGAAAATCGCAAGAAACCTTGTTCAGTATTATGTGTATGACATCATTACAAATTATTGGTCCGAAGGTGGTACTGGGAAAATACATAGTGCAGCCAAACCTAATCGTTACATGATAGAAATTCCAAGCCGTGCCTGGATGGTCGCACTGGATGGTTTCTTCGAGCGGTCTATGCTTCGCGCCGAGAAGAAGAATATTGCCAATCCGAGAAGCGAAGAATATGTCATTCTAAACTGCATCTATCTTAAAACCTTCACTGCCATGGATCAGCTTTCTATTGACCGTTTTGATGTCGAGCATATCGCACCGAAGGAGCAGATGAGAAAACTGATAGAGGCTTGTGATGGTGATGGTCTGCCAATCAGCTGCATCGCTAATCTTTGCTATTTGCCAGAATATGTGAACCGTAGTAAAGGTGCAAAGAACTTCTATCAGGACAAGAAATACTTGCAACACATTGACCTTTCAGAGGTTGAGAGCAAGTACAGTTTTACAGAGAGTGACGATCTCGAATGGATGGATATGCCATACGAAAAGCCGGAAGACTTTGCTGTCCTACGAGAATACTATACCGATTACTGTGCGAAGAGATTTGATAAGCTGAAACATCTTCTGTGCGATTCTTTGGAAATCAAATATGAAGAAATCGAGCCACAAGAAACAGAAGTAGTTCAGAAGGTGGTTGTAGCAAAGAAATCGGATGATAAGCCGAGCAAACAGGTTCGTTTTGCGGACAAGTGCATCGTTCGTTTAGCAAAAGTACTGAACACCGATTTAGTGAAAGTTGGCCGAAGCAGCTATAGGTCTACTGATGGGAAAAGAGGTTATGTGATTACAACCTCAAAAATGTATACACAGGGTAAACGTGAGAAGTATTGGTTTGCATACCGAACGAGTCCTTTTGACGAATTGTCTGACTGTGAAGAAAAGTATGTCGTATATGGCTGTAAGGATGAAAACACTTTGGTTGTACTACCCGTTCCAGTAATTGAAGAGCAATTGGATCGCGTGAATGTTTCGTATGACGAAGATGAAAACATTTCGCATTGGCACATGGTGTTCTTCCGTGATACAGCAGGAAAAATGACATGGATGCTTTCACGACCGAATATTGAAGAGATAGAAATAAATAGTTTCCTTGTGTAAATTTGTTGGAGACTTTCTGCCACTGGGTGGAAGGTCCCCTTTTTGTTGGTAGAAAATAAAGGTGAATTGGTGATCGTCTTGCAACAATGAGAATGCGGATAAACAGCCGTGCAAGCGAAATTAGTTTTGCGTTCGCAAACTTTTATAGACTTTTGCGTATTTTTGCGATATAATGTTTAACATAGGTCATTGGCACTTCGGAATAAAGGTGTATAAGTATTCGGTGGTGCAAAGAAGAACAGAAAAGCATACAAAGTGTGGAGGTAAAGCGGATGCGTTTTAGCTACAATAAATTGTGGAAATTATTAATAGACCGTGGAATAAATAAAAAGACATTGCGTGAAATGAGTGGGATTAGTGCCACATCGGTTGCCAAACTTGGAAAAGGTGGCAACGTCAACACTGATGTGCTTCTTAGAATATGCAATGCTCTCAATTGTGATATTGGAGACATCATGGAATTTGTTAGAGAAGAAAATTTTGAAGAACAGGAACGAAAGGATGCATTTCCTAATGTGTAAAACTAATACGTCCTTGGCAAGGGTTGAAAAATATAGTGCTGTAGATGAGGCATTGAACCTTATCTATTTATATATACAAGAAGTTTATTCGCCGAAGGAAGTAGAACTGATTTGCGGTGAGTTAAAAAGCATTGCAAGAAGAGACGATTTTCAGTGTGTTGAGGTAGCTTCATCTAAGCGAACATATACTCAAGTTCAAGATGCTCTTTCCAAGATTAATGAGAAACAGAGCATAAGAAAAAGCAAAGGGGTATATTACACCCCAAATGATGTTGTCCGGTTTATCCTCACGAATAGTATTAAAGCCTCATTCGGAAAGCTTACAGCATCCAATGTTAGTGATTTGAACATGGATAACATACCATACCGTTCATTTTGCTGTAGGAAGACTGTGTTTGACCCAACGTGTGGAGCTGGAGAATATCTGCTTGCAGCACTTGAAATTAAAATTGATTTGTTGAAGAAAAATGCAAAGATTACCAATCGTCTTATACAAGAGGTAGTTTCTACGATTTATGGCAATGATGTGAATGTTGAATCCATTATTATTGCAGAATTGAGATTGCTACTGTTCATTATAGAATCTTGTGGCGTTGATTATTGTATCGGACTCGGAAATGTAATGAACAGACGATTCACATCCTTTGATTTTATTGCAGACGAGGTCTCTTTTGAGGATAAGTATCATATCGTGATAGGTAATCCACCTTATGTTGAGGATTTCAAATCCGGTCTTGAACTTAGTGATAAATATGGGAACATTTATGCTAATATCCTCTTAAATGCGGCAAGGAAACTTGAAAAGAACGGTTCTATCGGATTTATAATTCCTCTTTCATATGTGTCTACACCGAGGATGAAAAAACTTCGAGAGGAATTAGGAGACCTGGTTCCTGAACAATATATTTTAAGTTACGCAGATAGACCGGATTGTTTATTTGATTCGGTACATCAAAAATTATGTATTCTAATCGGTAAAGACCGAAAGGTGGAAAAAACTGTTTTCACCGGAAACTATCAGTATTGGTATAAGCAAGAACGCAGTACGCTTTTTACTGATATCCAAATGGTAAGGAATAGATATGAGAATGCAGATTTTATTCCTAAGTTAGGCACACAACGGGATATTGATATCTACAAGAAAATAACTGATACACGAAAAATGCAATCAGTATATGCTATATCGAGAGCTGGCACTGAATCGGTTTTCTTAAATCGTCGAGAGGCGTTTTGGATGAAGGCTTATAGAGAAAAGGTAGATGCCCCTGAATATAAGGTTTTCAGTTTTCATACCTCGTTAGAAGCTGATTTTTGCTATTGCCTGATCAACTCTACCCTTTTCTGGTGGTATTGGATTAGCGTGTCTGATTGTTGGCACGTTAGTAAAGATTTAAACGGATTCATGATGCCTCTACAGGTTGATATGACTGGTGCCACGGAATTGGCTAACAACTTAAGAGAGCGATTGGAAAAAACGAAAGTATATGTAGGCACAAAACAAACGCAGTATGAATATAAACATCGAGAGTGCTTGTCAGAAATTTGGGCTATAGATGATTTTGTAAATGCTGCGTATGGATTAACTGAAGCCGAAAGCAAATATATTAAGAATTTTGCTATTAGGTACAGGACAAGTGGAGGAATTGACGCAGATGAAAATAATTGATTTATTTGCAGGATGCGGTGGCTTATCCCTTGGCTTTATCCAAGCAGGATTCAGCGTGGAAAAGGCAGTAGAGTATGACCCCGTTATAGCGAACACATATCAGCGTAACCATCCGGAAGTTGATGTGATTGTTGATGACATAAAAAATATAGACACCTCTGATATGTTTGCAGGAACGACGGCAGATGTCATTATAGGAGGACCACCTTGCCAAGGTTTTTCTATGGCAGGTGCGAGAATTAGACAGGGATTTATTGACGACCCTCGAAATTACCTTTTCAAGCACTACTTTAATGTTGTAAAAACGGTTAGGCCTAAGGTTTTCGTTATGGAAAATGTAAAAGGCATATCTACTATGCAGGGGGGGAAAATTTTTGAAGAAATCAAAAGAATTTTTCAGGACCCCGAAGCACTTAATGGAAAACCATACCACATATACCACAGGGTAATCAACGCTGCAGATTTTGGAGTGCCCCAACGAAGAGAAAGAATGATTATTATAGGGACTCTTGTAGACGAAGTGGACATTGATACCTTATGGGAAAAAACTTTAAACGAGATAAAAAGCGAGTACCCTACCTATTTTGATGAGGTAACGGTTCTGGATGCGATAGGAAATCTTTCGATGACAAGCGAAGATGGAGTGATTGATAATCCATCGCCGGAAACTGATTATGAAAAGTATTTGTCCTGCGATGCAAAAACGCTAACAAACCATTCGCGGTCACGCCATTCAAAGGTTGCAGTGGAAAGAATGAGTAAAATAAAAAACGGAGAAAATTATACGGCTCTGAATGAACAGATTAATTCTGTTCATAGTGGTTCGTATGGTAGACTTTGTTGGAACGAGCAGGCGTCGACAATCACCACAAGATTTGACACTCCTGCAGGTGGTCGATTTATCCATCCAGATGAAGACCGTACATTAACACCGAGAGAGGCAGCACGAATTCAAAGTTTCCCTGATAGTTATGTTTTTTATGGAGATAAGCGTTCGATAAGTCGTCAGATTGGTAATGCTGTCCCGCCGAAAGTATCGTACTTTCTTGCAAGATTGGTAAGGAACATATTGGATGTAGAAAATAGCGAAAACATTGGAGATTGATTTATATGAAGAACTTATTGTTCACAGGTAATCCGGCGACTGGTAAGACTTTTCTTGCCAGGGCTGCTGCGTACTACCTGTGCTATGAAAAATTAAATATAGATTCCCTCCAATCAAAGGACATCTATAAGGATTGGGATAAAATTGAGGATTTCATTTGCAGTGAGAGATGTGAGTTTATTCAAGTTCATCCGAGCATGACCTATGAGGACATTGTATACGGGATTGATATTAAAGCAACCGGAACAATGACGGTCGATTATGTGGAAAAGAGAATAAAAAAACTGTGTGACAGAGCAGGAACCACGGAAGAACTTTGTGCGGTAATATTTGACGATATTTCAAGAGTAGATGCCGGGGCGTTGCTTGGAAATTTGATTTATGCTATGGAGTTCAGAAATGAATCTGTTCCCTTGTCAGATGGTTCTACTTTATGCATCCCGGATAATGTCATCATAATTTTAACCGAGTGTAGAAATTTTCATGCAGGACACCTTGACTACGCATTGAGAAGAAGAATGGACTATGTTGCCGAACTGAAATCAGATCGGGATGTGCTTGAAAAATATTATGATACCGTAAATGCAAATGCAGGGCGAATCATAATTGATATATTTGATAGCATAAAAGATTTTATTACTACGAATGCTGCTCCTGGAATCCCTGATGTTGCAGATAAGTATATGTTTGGGCATGGTATGTTCATGGTAGAACGCACAGGAACTGCTTATTTTGTACTGGATAAATTTAAGCAAAAAATGATGTATCAGATTTTCCCGTTCATCAATAATCTTTCATCCTTGGGGATTTTACGCGGGAATATCGAGGTATATGAGAAGGCACTTGAATCCAAACTTAATACGGGAATATCCAGCTTGAATCGTATATCTGACATTCGCAAGGTTATGGTTAATTCAGGCGAGCGTGTTGAACCATATTCGTTAGAAGATACCATAAGCTACTATGAAACCGAGATTATCGCTAACCGTTGTTCCGATTATAAAGGTCTTTTGGAGAGTGTTATAGATGCGATTGTATTGAATGGTGTTTTTCCGTGTGATATCGCAACCGATTCATTGTTATTCAACATTGAGGTTGCATCTGTTCCGAGTAAATCTGTTCCGGTAGCATACGCCTCATATTTGGTAAAAATGAATGATGCACCAAGTTTTTACTATGAGACGGCAGTCAAGGGCAAAGACAGGAGAAATCCCCATGCGTATTATTCAACTCGCCCCGGAAATGTAGGAAGATGGGCAGAACGTACAGATGTGGCAGCCTATGAAATTTCATACACAGACGGTTCTCCGAGCGATACATACCTTCCTTTGAACGGTTTGCGACTGCATACCTTTACAGTCAACAATGTTTGCAAGGATAATAACCCCGCAGAAATCTATGGTGCCGTATACCGATTGTTGCTATATTATTTGAAACTTTACGAGATGAATATTTCCTTAGTTAAAGGTCATAGCAAAGTATATGGTGACTTGAATGCATTAATACATTTGGAAATAAAGTATCTCGAAGCTTTACACGCAGAATTAAGAAATGTTACTGCATCAACACAAACCGAACGAGAAAAAGCGCGAATTGATTATTTCGGTACAAAAATGAGAAATTTGCGTACATTATGGACCCAGTGCGGAACTCAAATTCGAGTCGATAAAGAAAAATTCGATGATTTAGTTCTGGGCGTATCAGCGTTCAGTACTGACGCATATGAGGATATTTTCAATGTAACGAATGATACGGAAAAAATCATAGAGATAAAAGGAGTTGTAAAAATGACTGATTTAAAAGATTATCAACAAATTATGGAGAATATTGGTGTCCGTCAGATGGTATTCCAAGGTCCTCCTGGCACTTCAAAAACTTTTGAAAGCAAGAAGTTTGTGCTAAAACAATTAAATCCGGAATCCGATGCGTTGGCAGCTCGTTTTGTTAGCCAGGAATCTATTTCTGCTGCATTGGATGAATATAAACTGAACGAAAGTGATTATGCTGACCCTTCATCCTCTTCCAAGTTATTGACTGGTGGATGGGATTTGGTTCAGTTTCATCCGTCATACGGTTACGAAGATTTTATCCGAGGTATTGAAGTAAAAGCTGATGGAGGTCTCCCTTCCTACAATAGCGTAAACAGAATTTTGGGTAAAATTGCTGAGTTTGCTACAATTGCAGAAAAAGCTAATCCTGATGAACCTCCAAAATTTTACCTTGTCATTGATGAGATAAACAGAGCTAATATTGCCACTGTTTTTGGTGAGTTGATTTATGGTTTGGAATATCGTGACAGCAAAGTTTCTACTCCTTATGAAGTAGAAGACAAAGTAAGCACTCCGGTATCAAGAACAAAGGATATTGTTCTTGGAAAGAATCTGTTTATTATCGGCACCATGAACACTGCTGACAAATCTATTGACTCGATTGATTATGCTATCCGCAGACGTTTTCTCTTCGTTGATAGCCCAGCAGACAGAAATGTAGTTATTAACTGTTATCAGAACGCCTCTGAAAATGACGATGAGAATTCTATCGAATTATTGGTATTCGATGCAGTACAGGCTATATTTGATAACGAAAGTTACTTTAATGATGAGTATCAGAAAAGTGATGTGCGCCTTGGACATACATATTTCCTTCGTAAGCGCAAAGAGGGTTATGAAGAAGATTTTGTGGAACGTTTCGTTTTTCAGATTATTCCTATCCTCAGAGAATATGTGAAAGATGGCATCTTGGATACTATTGAGGATTTGATAGCAATTGAACACACTCCTTCTGAAATTAGAGATGCCACTGACCGCAGTGAGAGAGTACGCTTCATCAGTGATAATATCATGTTGTATGCGAAGGAATTCGGAAACACGACTCGTGCAGGAAAGCGTATTGACAATGAATATGTTGGAACTTTTGTTGAAGAAGTGAGGACGAAGATAGGATATTGATTAGGAAGGTGATGTTATGGCACGAGATGTAATAATACACCAAATAAATGACTGGTCTGTACTGAATAGCAGAGATGAGGTATGGTCTAAAGTTGACCTGTCGACTCCAGAACTTAACTTTGGCATTCATAAATTTCAAGGTCGACTTTGGAGCAGTGGTTATGTCGGTGTTGGAAGGCTTTATGACAAGAATGGACGCTATCTACAATCATCCGGCAAAGAACACATTGTTGTAGTAAACTCGCAGTATGGTATGGAACCTTGGCATATGCTTGAGACCGTGATGACTGATGATGAATACGATGATTATATTGCCGAAATGGATGCGGATGGGAGGTCTTTGTTCCAAGTGTTCTATGACCAGCCTCTTATTAAGCTTTCTCAAGACATAGAACAAGATGGAGAACTTTTATACGCATTAAGTTTTGTTACGTCCTGTTATGGTTTGTGCAAAAAGGGTTTGAAAAAAACAATGTTCCATCAAGAAGAAAATTATTCTTCAAAGGTCAGAGGGAAAATTGAAATCCAAAAAAATATACGCATGAACACTTGTAAGGGAAGAAATGACAGGTTCTATTGTAAATATATTGATTTTACCGAAGACAATATCGAGAACAGGATTCTAAAGGCTACTTTGATAAAATGCAAGGAAATTATAGGTAGACGTTTTCCTGCTACATTAGAAGTGTCAAAACGAGTGGCTTACTGCATGAATTCATTCCGACGGGTTAAGACCGTTCGTATCAAGACCAGTGATTTTAATGGTGCGGATGCATCAGGGCTGTATATGTATTACAAACCTTTGCTGCAACAGGCAAGATGCATATATGGTCAAAAATACTACGCTTATAAAACCGAAGAAGGTCAATCGATTGCGAAAAGTGTTTTTACAATCCCATATATGATTAATATGGAGGCTTTGTTTGAGTTTTATACTCGTATTGTTCTTAAGAGAGCAATTGACTCAAATAAATATTCGTTAGACCGCTATTCGAAAAGGCTTTTTATTCAAAAGGGAGTTGCAGATATTTCAGAAGTTGAACGAGGCATACATTTGATGCCATATTGTATTCCTGACATTATTATTCGTGATAATGACACGCAGAATCCAGTTGCTGTTATAGATGCAAAATACAAGCCGAATACCAGAAGCACCAGAGCAGATACACATCAGCTGCTTTCATATGTACTTCTAACAGGTGTAAAGAAATGTGGTTTTGCATTTCCAGGTGCAGAAAGTAAAGCAAAGATTATGCGTTCAACAGAAACAGCGGCACTTCCTTTAGCAGTTGATTCGATAGATTATTACGAATTGATTTTTGGTAATGATTCCGACAATGTGGCTGAAGCATTGCGGCCAATACTACCATGAGAGGAATTGCGATGAAATACTATACTGTATATCGTGAAGATACCGAAGAGATAATTGCGTTTGGTAATGCCGTTCAGTGTGCAGAGATTCTTGGGCTAAAGGATGCACGGCAGTTTCATGCCTTTGTTTCAAAAACTCGCTCTGGATTGAGAAAACGATATAAAGTGGTAATAGAGGAAGATGACGAGGAATGAAAAAGGCCGTTTAAAGTGAGAACCTTTTAAGGAGGGTAGATTATGGCAGCACATCGTTCATTTGCTGAATATGTAAAAAAGAAATTTGATAATAATTTCTGGGCGGCTGCCGAAAGCTACCTGGAGGCAAACCTTGATTCCTTGGGAATTGAATGAAGAAGAATTCATCGTGCCGGAGAAACGGAGATTTCAGATGTCAAGGTAGAACACATGTGGGTTGAAGACAAACCAGGCATGGAGGTGCATTTCGATGTGGCCATTTCCATTTGGTTTGAAACCCATGAGGGAGATTACCATTACGACGATTATGATGAAAATATCGTGTGGATGATGGCTCATTGCCGTGGTGATCTGGATAAGAACCTGGATGATTTTGAAATCCTGCGAGTCTCAAAATACAATGGTAAAAGCCGTGTTAAAGACCCGATGGATGATTCTCTTGTGCCGATTATCCCATATGAAAAGTTGGATGATGTGGCAACAGCATTCTTGCAGGAATATTATCCGGTGGCACTTCGCATTCCAATGCGTGGTCAAGCCCCTGTATGGGTTGACCCGAAAGAACTTGCAAAGAACATGGGGTTAACCGTCAAAAATCAGCGTATCCGTGAAGATGGTTCTGTATTTGGACAGATTTAAAAAGGAGATGAACCAATGTCAAAAGGTGTAATTTACATATTAACAAATCCATCTTTTCCTGAATATGTGAAGATTGGATATGCAAAAGATTTGGAAAAACGAATGAATCAATTGAATAGAAGCGAGACGATTCCATTTGCATTTCGGGCGTATGCAGTATATGAGGTGGAGTCAAATCTTACAGATTTAGTTTTGCATGATTTAATTGATAAGTTGAATCCGGATCTACGGTCAATAGAGAATTTTGATGGAAAAGAGCGTAAGAGAGAGTTTTATGCAATGAGTCCGGAAGATGCATATAGCTTGTTAGAATGTATCGCAAAAATAAGTGGCACAGAGGATAGATTGAAGAAAATGGTGCCGGAAGGACATGAAATTTTGGATGAAGAAACTGCGGTGGAGGTTGCGAAGGAGGCTAAAAGAGGACGTTTTAAATTTAGTAAGTATGATATTCCGATCGGGGCTTTTATTCAATATGTCAATGATCCATCAATTGAAGCCACTGTAGTTGATGATAGCCATATTTCGTATAAAGGAGTAACTACGTCCACATCGGCATTAGCAAAGGAGCTCTTAGAAAGTGAATACTGGTGCTAGAATATAAATAGTACAAGTCAAAATGAGAAGTTCCAAATATATATAAGCATGGTACAATAGAAACATGCTGAAGGAGGATCTCATTATGGCAAAGCAACATGACAAACAGTTTAAACTTGATGCAGTCCAGTACTACCAGGATCATAAAGAGTTGCATTACTTGACTATATCAAAAATGTACGCCCAAAAGTAGATAGCCCATATGTATTTATCCGGCTTAGAAAACCATATATTCCATACTCGGTAAATGACCATTTTGGAGATAAGATTTTGCCATACTTCAAACTTGCTGGTGTAGACATCAAAGGGAAACACCATGGCCTTCACTCGCTAAGACACAGTCTGGTTACAAACCTCTTTGAATCGGGAACCCCGGTAAATGAGATTGCCGTAATTCTCGGGCACACATCTGCAGCCTCAACGAAGGCATATGTCTGGTCTAATATTGAACGCCTTAGGATAGCAGCATTGGAGGTGCCCCAAAAATGATTAATGACAAGGAGTTCCTTAAATTTGAAGACGGTTTCTTCAAGCCGTATTTTGAAAAGTTCATAGAATTCAAACGAGGTAAAGGCGAAAAGGTTGCAAGTTCAACACTGATCCGTTTCAGAAAACTGAATAATTCACTTAACCAGTATCAGACAGATCAGATATCTGAGAAGATGATACGGGAGTTATTGACCCCGCATAATGGTCTTAGCGAAATTGAACGTCAATACATGGCATCAAACCTTCGGCAGTTTTGTTCCTTCCTGATGCTTCTCGGAGTAAATGCAGCCGCTGTTCCGCTAAAGTATATGAAGATAACCAGATGTGAATTTCGTCCATATATTTTCAGCGATGAAGAATTACATCGCTTAGTCGTTGTTGCTGATTCACTTTCTCCATCATATAGGACCAAATCGCATCAACAGATTTATCCAGTGCTTGTAAGGATGCTCATAGGTACCGGGATGCGTATAGGAGAACGATCAAAGGGAAATATGGTTTCCGTGTGTGCGTAAAGTTTGATGACCTTTCGGAGAAAGAATGCCAACATTCAGGATTTGTTAAAAAATCGGAAGCTGAAAAAGCCAGAGATAATGTACTTACGATGTTGAATAAAAAAAGGTATGTAATATATAAAAATGTTAAAGTACAGGAACTTCTTGTATACTGGCTAGAACGTGAAATACGATGCCGGCCAGATAGTAATGCAAATACCTACTTAACTTATAAGAACTGTATTGAAAAACATATCATACCTGAGATTGGAAAGGTTAAACTCATAAGTTTGAATCAGAGCCATATTTTAAAGATGTATAAAAATTGGTAAAGAATTATTCTTCTGTTCCCAGAATAGCAAAACCGATTATAAATACCTCGTTGGAGTTTGCACTTTCAAAGAACTTAATATCCTATAATCCGGCAGCAGAGTTACTATTACCAACAGGAGCAAAGGAAGTACCTTATCACGAAATTGTAATAGATGAGCAGAAAACATATACATTAAAACAAGTAAAGGTCCTTTTAAAAGAGGCAAAAGGGACGAAGATATATATGTATATGATATTTATGCTGCTTATGGGACTACGGAAAAGTGAAGTTAGTGGCTTGAAGTATTCTGATGTGGATTATGTAAATCATACACTGACAATAGAGCGACAATTGGGCAGAGATTTGGATGCAGATAAAGAGGATGTGCCGATCGGAATGGTAACAAAGCAGGAAATTGATGTAAAAACAGAATCCAGTAAAAGAATAGAGCCTATTCCAGATTTTGTGTTTTATGAAATCCAAGAGGAAAGAAAAAGATATGAAAAGAACCGGAGCAGACGGCAGCATGGTATATGGGTATTTCAGGATTTGGATTATATTTGTTGTTCCAGTTATGGAAGACCAAGAAGTATATCTTTCATATATAAACCATACAAAGAACTTATTGAAAAAATCGGATTACCTTATATATGTCCACATGATCTTCGGCATACATATACGACACTGTTGATGAAAAATAATATTAATCAAAGAGCGATTGCTGCATCTTTAGGACATACACAGTTTGAAACATATACGGATGAACATCGAAAAGAATATGTCATAGCCGACAATTCCTTAAATGAGGATATTTATGAAAGAGGTATTGAAACAAATGTAGGGGATTTGATGTATGGTGCTACTAAAGAAGCAAAAGGATTACTTGATTTGGCCGAAGCTGAAGAGACTTTTGCACAAGCCGGCGAAAAATGTGTACAGAATGCAATCATTACAACGGTTCAATATATTTACAAGTTTGGATGTGAAGTTGGGATATATTGATAGTGAAAAATATTAAAAATTGAATTTGAGAACGCCATCAGTTTATGATAATGAATTGTTGGCGTTCTTTTAATGTTGGTGGCATTATTTATGGAAAAGGCTATTTAATTTATAACGTATTGACATATAGTAAAATATTGCTATACTATAATAGAACATATGTTCGAAATTGAATAAATAGTATGTAAAAAGGTATAAATATGCAAGAACAAAATGATTAGATTTTTATGGTGTTTTGACATGATTTGGAGTGTTTTTGCGTCCATGTAGTTTTAATAAGACGTGAATTATGGTATACTATATCTTCAAATTATACTGAAAAATACGTTGTGTTTTGGAGTAGGAAAAATTGGTTTTGGTGACTTTATTCGTGCCCGTGGTGATATTTGAGCGATTTTTACATGGTTTTCGAATAAATGTTCGATAGAACATGAGGCTTGGGCACGAATTTTCGGGTTAATAGTATAAATAGTAAGGAGGATTTGAGGTATGGATAGGTTCGAATTAGTATCAGAATATGCTCCGACAGGAGACCAGCCACAGGCAATCGAACAGCTTGTGAAAGGATTCAAGGAAGGCAATCAATGCCAGACTTTACTAGGGGTTACGGGTTCTGGAAAGACTTTTACGATGGCAAATGTGATTCAGCAATTACAGAAGCCGACACTTGTCATCGCTCATAATAAGACGTTAGCAGCTCAGTTGTACGGAGAGTTCAAGGAGATGTTCCCTGAGAACGCAGTGGAATATTTTGTCTCCTACTATTCAAAATTTCTAAAACAGGGATTTTTGTGTTTTTTTGCCATTTTATGCGTCATAAGAGGTGGCATTAAGATGAAATCATGGACTAGAAAGTACTAGGTGGATTAGGCAAAAATAGATGGACAGGTGACTTTATTCGTGCCCACTATAAGAATTTATTCTATCAGTCATTAGTGACTGTCTCAAAAGTGTTTCAAAATTGTCTCTTATTAGTCTAATATAGCACACTTGGCTTTAAAAATCTAGAGGAAAATTTACACTCGGATAAATATACATAGTAAAAATTGTAGTTATTTTGCTATATATATTAGATGGAATAATGACTCCCGCCTCTATGGATGGCGAGTAAGAAATTTGGATCAGTGGTGGGAGTCAAATTTTCATCTGATTTATGTTCTACGAGTCTGCGACGATTCAGAAAAGAACTATGCCAGTAAAATCGTCCTGGATTGCAATAACAAGATTTGCAAAGATGAGTCTGGAATTTGTACTTTTTTGGCGGGCCTATAATCACTCTTATCGAATTCCAAAGAATATTTCGTCTTTTGGTACGACGATTATAAGACATGTATAGAAATGCAATAAAATTAGTGGTATGATAAAAGAAAAATATTTATGGAGGCTTAGTTATGGGAAGACCAAGAAAGACACTTAGTTTAGAGGAAAAGTTAGAAAAGGTAAATGAAGAAATTGAAATGTATACAGAGAAAATTAAAAGCTTAAAGAAAAGAGAGAACTGGAAGAAAACCTGAAGGATCAAAAAAGGAAGAATTGTATCAGGCTGTTATGCAGTCGGGGAAAACGATAGATGAAGTTTTAGAAGCTATGAAAGAAAATAAATAGTACAGAAAATGCTGATATAGAACGGGTGTCTATATCAGCATTTTATTATGATATGTGAGAAAAATATGAAATGTAGTATGATAAAAAATAAGTAACAAGATTAAATATGAAAATGGAGATATGGAATGGAATTTATTACAAGTACAATAGTGAGTGGGATTATATATGATTTGATGAAAAAAGGGATAGAATTATCGTATCAAAGAGTGTTTGGTAATTTTTGGGGCAATAAAATGATATCGCATAATACTTTGTACAAAGAATTCTTAGACGAAATTAATCAGAAAAAAACTATTGCGGAAAAAGAAGAGACTATAGATGAATTGCTCAATTCTGAGCCAATGGTATCGGTTTTTGAGAACGAATTATATAATACAGACTTTGCAAAGCGATTAGATTATATTATTACGCTTATTAATCAAGAAAAAACATATAATCGGAAAATAAATATAGATTTTTTAGCAGAATGGTTAGGATTTTCGTCAGTTAATGAATTGAAATGTTATTACATTGGGCATACCGAACCCGATTTTAAGTTTATAGAATATGTTGCAAATAAGGTAGGTGTTAATGCCACATGGTTTAAAACAGGGATCAATGCAACACCGTTTCAGTCTATTGTGCGGGGAGAGGATTATGCAGAGCGTATTTTGAAAAATGAAATAGAGGGTCAATATGTATTTGCAATTAAAGAATGTAGAAAACGACGGGAAATTCTTGTTATGAAGAAAGTTAATAGTATAAAGTATGTAGTTTTTCCGAAGCCTATTGTATTTCATAGTGAAGTCGGAGCAACAGGAATGAGTCAATTGTGTTCTACATATCGCTTTTTAGTAGAAATATCTCAGCAGGATGAAACATGCTTAAATCATGTTCATTTTGTACCTGATGATATATTCCAAAAATTGACAGAGGGTGCAGTATATCCGGGGATAGTTAATAATTATTCAGCACAACAAAGAATCAATATACTATATGATTTTATAGATATTAGTGTTACACTTAGAAGTAGAATGGATTATAAGGCCATATACGGAGAAGAGTTTTTTGAGACTCAGGAGTTGGTAAAACAAAGATTATCTAAGTAGAGTCATTTATCAAGTTTTATATAAAATTGAAAGGTGATATTCATGAAAAATCAAAATGATAATTTCTTTTTTGGAACGGAAAAAGATGAAATGAATATAGATGAATATGTTGAACGCATTAATAATATTTCAAAGTACTATTTTTCTAGGTGTGAAAAATATAAGAAACGATTTTATATCTGTTGCTTTACTAGAATAATTGCATCTGCACTAATTCCGATAATATCATTGGGGTCAGAAATAAGTGCTAGTACAATTACTGTGTCAGTCTTAGCAGGGATAATCACCGTAAGTGAAAGTTATGTAAATGTTACGCAGGCATATGAGAAATGGACAAAATATAGAGCGACCTGTAATTCGTTATGGATTGAAATGCGATATTTTGCAATGAAGGCAGGTAGATATGCAGATGAAAAGACGAGAGTAAGTGAGTTTGTGAATCGTTGTGAATCACTTATGATTGAAGAGACTAATGAATGGAAAGTGTATATAGAAAAAGCGAAAGATATGAAATGAAGGTTCATTCTGAACTTTAGATAGAATCTGTAAAATTTCGGCAGCTGGTATCGAATTGATACTAGCTGGTTGTATAATAGTGTTGAAATCCAAAATGAAAAAATTCAAGTATTTGATATTAATAGAATCAACTTGTATGGAAAATATTGATGTGTTACAAATTTAGAAATGAGTCATTTTATTTGTTGAAAATATGAGGGATTGATTATTGATCAATACTGTGTTAGACAATATGTAATGACCTCCGATTTGTAGGTTCGTGGATTTACCTGTATACTATGAATTGGAAACATCAATGGTAACAGGGATTACCGCATACAAATGGAGGTCATCGAATGAATTATAACACAGTTTACGTAGGAATGGATGTACACAAAGAAAGTTTTTCGCTCTGCTGCTATACAAATGAGAAAGAGCAGGCTGAATATCCCCAGAAAGTTGACGCACATTACAGTAAAGTTCTCAACTATCTGGAAGCAATGCGTTTCCATTACGGAGACGATGTTATGTTTATATGCGGTTATGAAGCCGGCTGTCTTGGATTCACGTTATACCACCAGCTTACCAGCCATAACGTGAAGTGTATCATTCTTGCTCCAACAACTATGTCAAAACCGACGGGCAAGAAAAAAGTAAAAACAGACAAACGAGATGCTGCCCTGATCGCACGATGCCTTGCACATCATGATTACAGCCCGGTACATATCCCAACGGAACAGGATGAACAGGTGAAAGAATATATCCGGATGCGGCAGGATCACAAACTCGCATTGAAAAAGATCAAGCAACAGATACTGGCATTCTGTCTATAGTGGCTCAGTTGTCAAGACAAAAATCTAAGATTTTTATAATGAACTGATATGGTTGATAAGTAACAAGGAACATGGGGAGGATAGTGGAACACTCCCCAGATCCATATATGCATTAAGCTGCATACGGCAAAAGCATTGCCGGGTAGTAGCATTCAGCCGGTGTTTTGTAATCAAGGGCAGAATGGCATCTTTCAAAGTTATAGGTGTGGACATATCGTCCAATAGCAACTCTGGCTTCCTTGATGTTGTTATACAGCGTCAGATAAGCTTCTTCATACTTGAAGCTGCGGAACCATCGCTCAATCATGATGTTGTCAGCCCAACGGTTTTTTCCATCCATACTCTGACGGATACCGTTTTCTTTTACAAATTCAATGTATTGCTGACTTGTGAACTGACAACCCTGATCAGAGTTCAAAATCTGTGGTTTTGACACAGCAAATGCTTTTTTTAGAGCATTGATAACCATTCTGGTATCAAGGGTATCATCGACTTCCCAGCCTACGATACAGCGGCTGTACCAGTCGATTACAGCTGTCAGATACAGAAATCCATGTCTGATTGGAATATATGTAATGTCAATAGACCACGCCTGATTTGGCGCATCTATGACGGCATTTCGAAGAAGATAAGGACATATCTTTGCCTGTTGCATCCGCTTGGAAAGATTCATCTTAGGATAGATTGGGTAAATATCCATCTCATTCATATAGCGGCGTGCTTTACGACGCCCAACATGATAACATCTGTTTTTGAGTTGTGCAGACATTTGCCTTGCACCCCAGGTTGGATTATCCGTATGAAGATGGTCGATAATCTCTTTACAAGCCAGTTCTTCGTCTGATACAGGTGAAGTCTTGTAATAGATGCTTGTACGGTTGATATCAAGCAGTTTTGCACCTACAGATGCCGGGATTTCTTTAGTAGTCAAAAGGTTTTGGACTAAACTTACTCTCGTAGTCAGGTCCACAAATTTCTTCAGATTTTTTTTTGAGCCAGTCAACCTGCATGGTTAACTGACCAACCTTTTTCGCATACTCCGCCTTTTCCTTGCGTTCTTCAGCAAGCTTGTCTTTGAGGTTTTCCTGACGCTTGTCATCGAATACTGCAGAGGCATTGTTAAGGAATTCTTTCTTCCAATTGCGGAGCAGATTTGGTTGGATGTTATTCTCGGTTGCAAGGGTGTTGAGATCTTTCTCGCCCTTAAGCAGCTCGATTACCAGGTCTGATTTAAATTTGGCACTAAAGTTTCTTCTTTGTCTGGACATAATGATGAATCCTCACTTTCATACTGATTTTAGTATATCAGATTCATTAATATTTGTCCGAAAAAGTGTCTTAATTTATGAGACCATTATAGTCTCCGTCATAATTACCGGTACGATACTACGAAAAGCCACTGGACACAGACGCATTTATCATGGCTGCACTCATTGAAGCCCGAAGGGCTCTATCAGGAAATCCTCACGGAATATCTTACCACCTACGATCAGCTGACCGACAAACTGGAGCGGCTTGATAGACGCATTGAGGAACTTGCATCCAAAGAGGAGTATCAGGAGAAAGTCAAACATCTATCCTGTTTTCTTGGTGTCAAAACCCAGACGGCCTTATCTACTCTTGTAGAAGTTGGCGATTTTAAACGTTTCGCCAGTGCCCAACAGTTTGCATCTTATCGGGGACTTACACCAGGCGAAGATGTAAATGGTGCTAGAATATAAATAGTACAAGTCAAAATGAGAAGTTCCAAATATATATAAGCATGGTACAATAGAAACATGCTGAAGGAGGATCTCATTATGGCAAAGCAACATGACAAACAGTTTAAACTTGATGCAGTCCAGTACTACCAGGATCATAAAGAGTTGCATTACTTGACTATATCAAAAATGTACGCCCAAAAGTAGATAGCCCATATGTATTTATCCGGCTTAGAAAACCATATATTCCATACTCGGTAAATGACCATTTTGGAGATAAGATTTTGCCATACTTCAAACTTGCTGGTGTAGACATCAAAGGGAAACACCATGGCCTTCACTCGCTAAGACACAGTCTGGTTACAAACCTCTTTGAATCGGGAACCCCGGTAAATGAGATTGCCGTAATTCTCGGGCACACATCTGCAGCCTCAACGAAGGCATATGTCTGGTCTAATATTGAACGCCTTAGGATAGCAGCATTGGAGGTGCCCCAAAAATGATTAATGACAAGGAGTTCCTTAAATTTGAAGACGGTTTCTTCAAGCCGTATTTTGAAAAGTTCATAGAATTCAAACGAGGTAAAGGCGAAAAGGTTGCAAGTTCAACACTGATCCGTTTCAGAAAACTGAATAATTCACTTAACCAGTATCAGACAGATCAGATATCTGAGAAGATGATACGGGAGTTATTGACCCCGCATAATGGTCTTAGCGAAATTGAACGTCAATACATGGCATCAAACCTTCGGCAGTTTTGTTCCTTCCTGATGCTTCTCGGAGTAAATGCAGCCGCTGTTCCGCTAAAGTATATGAAGATAACCAGATGTGAATTTCGTCCATATATTTTCAGCGATGAAGAATTACATCGCTTAGTCGTTGTTGCTGATTCACTTTCTCCATCATATAGGACCAAATCGCATCAACAGATTTATCCAGTGCTTGTAAGGATGCTCATAGGTACCGGGATGCGTATAGGAGAACGATCAAAGGGAAATATGGTTTCCGTGTGTGCGTAAAGTTTGATGACCTTTCGGAGAAAGAATGCCAACATTCAGGATTTGTTAAAAAATCGGAAGCTGAAAAAGCCAGAGATAATGTACTTACGATGTTGAATAAAAAAAGGTATGTAATATATAAAAATGTTAAAGTACAGGAACTTCTTGTATACTGGCTAGAACGTGAAATACGATGCCGGCCAGATAGTAATGCAAATACCTACTTAACTTATAAGAACTGTATTGAAAAACATATCATACCTGAGATTGGAAAGGTTAAACTCATAAGTTTGAATCAGAGCCATATTTTAAAGATGTATAAAAATTGGTAAAGAATTATTCTTCTGTTCCCAGAATAGCAAAACCGATTATAAATACCTCGTTGGAGTTTGCACTTTCAAAGAACTTAATATCCTATAATCCGGCAGCAGAGTTACTATTACCAACAGGAGCAAAGGAAGTACCTTATCACGAAATTGTAATAGATGAGCAGAAAACATATACATTAAAACAAGTAAAGGTCCTTTTAAAAGAGGCAAAAGGGACGAAGATATATATGTATATGATATTTATGCTGCTTATGGGACTACGGAAAAGTGAAGTTAGTGGCTTGAAGTATTCTGATGTGGATTATGTAAATCATACACTGACAATAGAGCGACAATTGGGCAGAGATTTGGATGCAGATAAAGAGGATGTGCCGATCGGAATGGTAACAAAGCAGGAAATTGATGTAAAAACAGAATCCAGTAAAAGAATAGAGCCTATTCCAGATTTTGTGTTTTATGAAATCCAAGAGGAAAGAAAAAGATATGAAAAGAACCGGAGCAGACGGCAGCATGGTATATGGGTATTTCAGGATTTGGATTATATTTGTTGTTCCAGTTATGGAAGACCAAGAAGTATATCTTTCATATATAAACCATACAAAGAACTTATTGAAAAAATCGGATTACCTTATATATGTCCACATGATCTTCGGCATACATATACGACACTGTTGATGAAAAATAATATTAATCAAAGAGCGATTGCTGCATCTTTAGGACATACACAGTTTGAAACATATACGGATGAACATCGAAAAGAATATGTCATAGCCGACAATTCCTTAAATGAGGATATTTATGAAAGAGGTATTGAAACAAATGTAGGGGATTTGATGTATGGTGCTACTAAAGAAGCAAAAGGATTACTTGATTTGGCCGAAGCTGAAGAGACTTTTGCACAAGCCGGCGAAAAATGTGTACAGAATGCAATCATTACAACGGTTCAATATATTTACAAGTTTGGATGTGAAGTTGGGATATATTGATAGTGAAAAATATTAAAAATTGAATTTGAGAACGCCATCAGTTTATGATAATGAATTGTTGGCGTTCTTTTAATGTTGGTGGCATTATTTATGGAAAAGGCTATTTAATTTATAACGTATTGACATATAGTAAAATATTGCTATACTATAATAGAACATATGTTCGAAATTGAATAAATAGTATGTAAAAAGGTATAAATATGCAAGAACAAAATGATTAGATTTTTATGGTGTTTTGACATGATTTGGAGTGTTTTTGCGTCCATGTAGTTTTAATAAGACGTGAATTATGGTATACTATATCTTCAAATTATACTGAAAAATACGTTGTGTTTTGGAGTAGGAAAAATTGGTTTTGGTGACTTTATTCGTGCCCGTGGTGATATTTGAGCGATTTTTACATGGTTTTCGAATAAATGTTCGATAGAACATGAGGCTTGGGCACGAATTTTCGGGTTAATAGTATAAATAGTAAGGAGGATTTGAGGTATGGATAGGTTCGAATTAGTATCAGAATATGCTCCGACAGGAGACCAGCCACAGGCAATCGAACAGCTTGTGAAAGGATTCAAGGAAGGCAATCAATGCCAGACTTTACTAGGGGTTACGGGTTCTGGAAAGACTTTTACGATGGCAAATGTGATTCAGCAATTACAGAAGCCGACACTTGTCATCGCTCATAATAAGACGTTAGCGGCTCAGTTATACGGAGAGTTCAAGGAGATGTTCCCTGAGAACGCAGTGGAATATTTTGTTTCCTACTACGATTATTACCAACCGGAGGCCTACGTTCCATCTTCAGATACTTACATTGCCAAGGATTCAGCCATCAATGATGAAATTGACAAGCTCCGTCTTTCCGCTACAATGGCACTGATGGAGAGGAGAGATGTGATCATCGTTGCCAGTGTTTCCTGCATTTATGGATTGGGTAACCCGGTGGATTATCAGAACATGGTGATCTCCCTTCGTCCCGGAATGATCAAAGACCGGGATGAGGTGATGGCAAAACTGATTGAGATCCAGTATGACCGCAATGATATGGATTTTCACCGTGGTACATTCCGGGTGCACGGAGATGTGCTGGAGATCATTCCGGCTTACGAGAGCGATACGGCGATCCGTGTGGAATTTTTCGGGGATGAGATTGACCGGATTTCAGAGATTGATATTCTGACTGGTGAAGTTAAGGATGAACTGAAGCATATTGCAATCTTTCCGGCTTCTCACTATGTTGTTGACCGCGAGAACATTAAGCGTGCTGTGGCAGATATTGAGGAAGAGTTGGAAGAACGGGTGAAAGAGTTTAAGCGGAATGATAAACTGCTGGAGGCACAGCGTATCGCAGAGCGGACGAATTTTGATATTGAGATGCTCAAAGAGACAGGATTTTGTTCCGGAATCGAGAATTATTCCCGGCATTTGTCAGGATTAAAGCCGGGACAGGCACCTTATACACTGATTGACTATTTCCCGGACGATTTCATTATGATGATCGATGAGTCGCACAAGACGGTTCCGCAGATCGGAGGAATGTATCATGGAGATCAGTCAAGAAAGCAGACGCTGGTAGATTATGGATTTCGTCTTCCGTCGGCAAAGGACAACCGTCCGCTGAATTTTGAAGAGTTTGAAAGTAAGATTAATCAGGTCTTATTTGTGTCGGCAACGCCTGGGCAGTATGAGATGGATCACGAACTTCTCAGAGCAGAGCAGGTAATCCGACCGACAGGTCTTCTTGATCCTGAGGTTGAAGTCCGTCCGGTGGAAGGACAGATTGATGATCTTTTAGGTGAAATTAATAAAGAAATTGAAAAGAAAAATAAGGTTTTGGTCACTACTCTGACAAAGAAGATGGCGGAAGATCTGACGGATTATATGAGAGAGGTTGGTATCCGTGTGAAATATCTTCATTCTGATATTGATACCCTTGAGCGTACCGAGATCATCCGTGATATGAGACTGGATGTATTTGATGTCCTTGTAGGAATTAATCTGTTAAGGGAAGGACTAGACATTCCGGAGATTACACTGGTAGCGATCCTTGATGCCGACAAAGAAGGTTTTCTTCGTTCGGAAACGTCTCTGATCCAGACTATTGGACGTGCGGCACGAAATTCGGAAGGGCATGTTATCATGTATGCAGATACAATGACCGAATCCATGCAGCTTGCGATTGATGAGACACAGAGACGTCGTGAGATTCAGATGCAATATAATAAGGAGCATGGAATTACGCCAAAGACCATTCAGAAATCAGTACGTGATCTGATCAGCATTTCCAAAAAGGTGGCAGCACAAGAACTGAAGATGGAGAAAGATCCGGAATCTATGAGCCGCAAGGAACTGGAGAAGCTGGTCAGGGATTTGGAAAAACAGATGAAGAAGGCGGCAGCAGAGCTGAACTTCGAGGTGGCAGCAGAGCTGCGTGATAAGCTGATTGATCTGAAAAAGATGTTGAATGATATGGATAAATAATTTAATGATGCCAGGGTTAAAAGCCCCCGACTTTGATGCCTACGGATTGCTCCGTGCTACGCACTCCCACAAT
>OGJI01001205.1_pt1 | contig 29973 bp, 19 predicted proteins | sample 1572031 | NCBI WGS metagenome assembly OGJI01 (sample SAMEA2582119, study PRJEB24529) | metagenome | biome: Human gut stool | place: China | collected 2011
ACGGTCACGATGGACAGCACCGACACTGCGTGGACACTTCACCTTGGCAATTTTGCCGATGAAGCATGGCTTTTCTTCCGCGCCAATGAGGGGACTCCCAGCAAAGTGACGGGCGGCGAATTGACCCGCCTGACCGGAGATCTTTATCTGCTCAAGGCCAATGCCGACACAGTCCGCATTGAAAAGAAGGGAGCATGACCATGCGCATCTGTCTGGTGCTGGAGGGGTCTTACCCCTATGTCCACGGCGGCGTATCCACATGGATGCACGCTTATATTCAGGCTATGCCTCAGCAGGAGTTCTCCCTCTGGGTCATCGGTGCCAAAGCGCAGGACCGGGGAAAGTTTGTATATGAGCTGCCGCCCAACGTGAAAGAGGTGGAGGAGGTTTTTCTGGATGATGCCCTCCGCCTCCACGGTGAGCGGAATCCGGTCCTGTTTACCGCAGACGAGCGCACCGCCCTGCGGGAACTGGTACGGCTGGGCAGCCCGGATTGGGATGTGCTGTACCGTCTGTTTCAGGAAAAAGGCGTCCACCCGCTCTCTTTTTTGCAGAGCCGGGACTTCATGGAGCTGTTCACGGACATCTGCATGAGAGAGTATCCCTATGTGGCCTATGCGGATGCGTTCCATACCATGCGCTCGATGCTGCTGCCGGTACTCTATCTGCTTACGGGCCGGGTGCCGAAAGCGGATGTCTATCATGCGATCTCTACCGGCTACGGCGGTCTGCTGGCCTGTCTGGGCGGCAGCCTGAACCATGCACCGGTGCTTCTTACGGAACACGGCATCTACACCCGCGAACGTGAGGAGGAGATCATCCGTGCAGAGTGGGTGGTGCCCTCGTTCAAGAGCCGATGGATCCGGTTCTTCTATGTCCTTTCTGAGGAGATCTACCGGCGGGCGTTCCGGGTCAGCAGCCTGTTCTATAATGCCCGCCGGACGCAGATCGAGATGGGATGCAATGCTGAGAAGTGCATCGTTATCCCAAACGGCGTCCAGTACGAGCGGTTCTGCAATATCCCGCTCAAACAGGAGGATGGCTGGGTGGATATCGGCGCAGTGGTGCGTCTGGCTCCTATCAAGGACGTCAAGACCATGATCTATGCGTTCTTTGAACTGGCCTCCCGGGTACCCAACGTCCGGCTCCACATCATGGGCGGCGTGGATGATGAGGATTACGCCAAAGAGTGCTATGCACTGGTGGAGGAATTACAGCTCAAAAATCTGATCTTCACCGGCCGTGTAGACGTGGTGCAGTATATGCAGAAGCTGGACTTCACCATCCTCACCAGCATTTCGGAAGGACAGCCGCTCTCTGTGCTGGAATCCATGGCAGCCCGCCGTCCCTGTGTGACCACCGAGGTGGGGTGCTGCCGGGAACTGCTGGAAGGCGCCCCGGGGGATACGTTCGGCATTGCAGGCTACTGTGTACCCCCTATGTACCGTCAGGGGCTGGCCGATGCGATGGAGAAAATGTGTGCCAGCCGTACCCGGCGCGAAGAGATGGGGCGCATTGGCCAAAGACGGGTGGATGCTTACTTTCACCACGAGCAGATGCTGGCTAACTACCGCAAAATGTACGACGAAACAGCTAAGGAATATCACTTGGAGTAACCATGGCAGGAATTGGATTTGAATTGAAAAAGCTGTTCCGCCGCAAAGGACTGTTTGCCTCCCTGCGGGCCTACGGCTATGCGGGCATCATCTGCACCGGCCCCATGCTGCTGGGCGTTCTGCTTCAGCTTGGTATTTTGCTGCTCTGCAGCTGGGCGGGCGCCCCGCGGGATCAGCAGGATCTGCTGGTCTGCATGATCACCTATACGCTGCTGTTTTCCCTTACGGTCACCAGCTTCTTTTCCATGCCGGTAACACGGTATCTGGCAGATATGCTGTATGAGGAACAGGAGCAGACCATCCTGCCTTCGTTCTGGGGCTCCAGCAGCATGATGCTTGTACTGGGCTGCACGCTGTATGGGCTGTTTCTGCTTGTTTCAGGAGCAACTCTTTTGCAGGGTCTGCTCTGCCTGTGGCTTTTTGCAGAGATGATCGTGAACTGGAACGCCATGAGTTATCTGACCGCCATCAAGGACTACCGGGGCATCCTCTGTTCGTTTCTGGCAGCTATTGTGCTGGCGTTCGGGCTGGGGTTCGTACTGGTGGTGCTGCTGGGCTGTCCGGTGCTGGAAGGAATGCTCTTTGCTGTGACCATGGGTTACGGCCTGATGATGGTCTGGGATGTAGTGCTGCTCTACCGCTACTTCCCGCAGAGTGAAGAGAGCCCTTGGGCGTTTCTGCGCTGGGTGGATGCGTTCCTTCCGCTGGCCTTTACGGGGCTGTGCACCAACATCGGGCTGTTTGCCCACCTTGTCATCTGCTGGGCAGGCCCGTCGGGCGTACAGGTCAAAGGCCTGTTTTATGGGGCTCCGTACTATGATGTGCCTGCCCTTATTGCGTTTTTGACCATTCTCGTCACGAGCGTAAATTTTGTGGTGTCAGTGGAGGTCAATTTCTACCCCAAATACCGGAATTACTACAGCCTGTTCAACGATGGCGGCGTTGTGGGAGATATCGTCACAGCAGAGGAAGAGATGCTGGCTGTGCTGAATCGGGAACTCCGGTTCACTGCCCTCAAACAGCTGTTCGTCACAGCGGCGGTACTTTCGCTGGAGAACACTCTGCTGGCTTTGCTGCCTCTTGGGTTCAACGACCTGATGCACGGCTACTTCCGCACCCTGTGTGTGGGGTACGGCCTTTACGCCGTGGGCAACACCATCCTGATGATCCTGCTTTACTTCACGGATTACGGCGGCGCTGTTGCAGCCGCCGCTGTGTTTGCTGTCTCTGCCAGCGGGCTTACGGCACTTTCCATGGCGCTTGACCCTGCATTTTACGGATTTGGCTTCCTGATCGGGGCGGCATTGTTTTATCTGGTAACGCTGTTCCGGTTGGATGTCTTTACGGCCAACCTGCCCTATCGGGTGTTGGGGCAGCAGCCTATTGTGGCAGAAACAAAAGCCGGGCGCTTCACCCGGCTGGGGTTGTTCCTGGAACATAAAAAGCGAAAGCCGACGAAGAGTGCAAAACATAGTGCTTCTTGAGGGGAGAGAAAAGATGGAAGATAAGAAACTGATCCCGCGCCGCAGGGTGCTGGGGCTGGGCGTGGCGCTTGCCGGTCTGTGTGCAGGCTGTGCCGTGCTGCCAGCCGGGAGTACAGAGAGCGCTGTCGGCTCACAGGCGGCGTCTGAGGACAAAGCGGTCGATAAGGTGGAAAAGGCCCCCGCATCTGAAATCAACAGTGTCCACCTGCGGGATAATCCGGAACTTTACACGGTCTATGATGACAGCGGCGTGGTGACGATGTACCTGACCGTGAGCCGGGGCAACGACAGCGAAAATACAAACCACAGCTGGGAAGAGATCAACCATTATTCGGTCTACGATTATGAGGCCATGGGGGTGCCACGCTATCAGGTCGCCGCTCTGCTTCAGGTCGGTGATGAGAACGGCCCAGTCGTGGGAGAGCTTGGATATGATACCCTGACCCCAAACGCCACCGTTCAGATACGTGGTCAGACCTCCAGTGAGAATGCTCAGAAAAACTACAAAATAAAGCTCAAGAAAAACAAGGGCAGCTGGCGCGGTCAGCGCACCATCGCCCTCAATAAGCACATGGGTGAGGGGCTGCGCTTCCGCAATAAGATGGCCTATGACCTTATTAAGGGGATCGACCAGATGATGGGCATTCAAACCCAATTCGTGCATTTGTACGTCAAAGACCTGACCGACAGCGACAATGGTGTATTTGAAGATTACGGGCTGTATACTCAGGTCGAACAGCTGAATAAGACCGCGCTCAAGACGCATGGAGCAGATCCAAACGGACAACTGTATAAAATCAATTCCTTTGAATTTTTGCGCTATGAAGATATTATCCGCCTCTCAACGGACCCTGCATATGACCAAACTGCATTTGAGGCGCGGCTGGAAATAAAGGGAGACAGTGACCACTCCAAATTGATCGAAATGCTGGAAGTTCTCAACGATGAAACGTCGTCCATGGAGGATGAGCTCTTTGCAACGTACTTTGACAAGGAAAATATCGCCTATTGGATGGCATTTCAGCTGCTGACCGGCAACACAGACACTCAAAATCGAAATGTCTACTTGTACAGCCCACAAAACTCCAGCAAATGGTATCTCTGGGACTGGGACAATGACGGTATGCTCCGCCGCCGGGAACGTGAGATCATCAAGTTCTCGGACTCTGAAAGCTGGGAACGCGGCGTGAGCAACTACTGGGGCAATGTGCTGTTCCGGCGCTGTCTGCAAACACAAAGTTACCGTGATATGCTGGATGCTGCCATGAAGGAGCTTTATGCTTACATGAATGAGGAACGCATTCAGTCCATGCTGGAACATTACCGAAGTGTGACGGAAACGTATGTCTGGCAGATGCCGGACCGGATGTATGTACCTATCACGCATGCCGAATACGAAGATGTTCTGAAGAGCATCTGGCCGGAGATCGAAGAAAACTATAATTACTACTGGGAGAGCTACCGTAGGCCCATGCCATTTTACATTGGCATACCGCAGGCAGCAAACGGTCAGTTACATCTGAATTGGGATCCTTCCTATAATTTTAAGGTCGAGGAGATCTGTTATACGGTCGAACTTGCAAAAGATTATCTGTTTAACACAGTATTCTTCCGGCAGGAAGATCTGATCCTGCCAGAGCTTACAATGGATACGCTTCCTGCTGGACAATATTTTTTGCGGGTCCGCGCAACGAATGCATCCGGTTACACGCAGGATGCGTTTGATTATTATGTTACCGAGACCGGCAAGCATTATGGCATGATCTGTTTTTACGTCCAGCCGGACGGCAGCATCGTGGAGGATACCTATGAAGAGTAGACCGGGGCAGCACACCGGGCCAAGCCTGTTTGAGCGGGGCAGGAGCCTGCTGGCCCCGCCGCCCTCCCGCACCGGAGAAAAATACCGCCACGAGCTGAAATATCTTATTTCCTATGCGGATAAGGCAGAGCTGGTTGTGCGGCTGGCTCCGGTGCTTCATCTGGATCCTCACGCGCAGCAGGGAGGGTACTTCATCCGCAGCCTGTATTTTGACGATTATTGGAATACTGCTTACGAGGAAAAAGATGCCGGTGTGCTGCTGCGCAAGAAATACCGCATCCGTATTTATAATTGCAGCGACCGCAGTATCAAACTGGAGCGAAAGAAAAAATTTGGCAGTTACATCTATAAAGAAGCTGCGCCTTTGACCCATGCAGAGTTTGATGCGATTCTCGCCGGAGACTATGACTTTCTGCTGCACAGTCCCCGCCGTTTGTGTCAGGAGTTCTACACCGAGTGTGTGTGCAATGTGCTCCGTCCCCGGGTCATCGTGGATTACGACCGCGAACCGTGGATCATGGATGCCGGCACGGTGCGCGTTACATTTGACCAGAATGTCCGGGCAGCTGTGGGCAGTTGGGACATTTTTGACTCCACGCTTCCCACCCTGCCGGTGCTGGAGCCGGGCAAACTGGTAATGGAAGTCAAATTTACAGAGTATCTGCCGCAGGTCGTGCGGGATATCCTCCCGCCCCGTGCGCAGGAGCTGACTGCAGTTTCCAAGTATGTGCTGTGCTGCGATAAGACCGCCTATCGGCACGGGTTTGAATACTGGAACGAAACCTGAGGGGAAAGGATCTGCAAAGAACCATGAGCACAAAAGACTTTATCAAAAAATCTGTCCTGAACGCCTTTACCCAGTATGATGCGCCGAAGCTTGCCGTGGCGCTGCTGGCGGCGTTGGCGCTGGGCATCCTTATTTATCTGGTCTACCGCAAATTCTATACGGGCGTGGTCTACTCCCGCAGTTTTGCAGTTACGCTGGTGGGTATGTGCGTGCTCACCTGCATGGTCACGCTGGCCATCAGTACCAACGTGGTCATCTCCCTTGGTATGGTGGGTGCATTGTCCATCGTCCGCTTCCGCACCGCAGTCAAGGACCCGCTGGATCTGCTGTATCTGTTCTGGTCTATCACTACGGGCATCACGGCGGGTGCCGGAATGTATGCACTGGGGCTGGTCACGGCAGCTGTCATGATCGTTATGATTTACCTGTTCTCCCACTGGCAGGCCAAAGGCCGGGTGTACATTGCGGTGATCCACTATGTGGGGACCGAGGCCGGAGACGACATCGTCCGGGCGCTGGGGCGCATCAAGTATGCGGTCAAATCCAAGACCATGCGGGGCGAAAACACCGAGATGGCGGTAGAGGTATTCTGCAAAGACCCCAGCATGGAATTTGCAGACCGTATCCGCGCTGTAAAGGGGGTGCAGGATGTCACCCTCATCCAGTATAACGGGGAGTATCATGGGTAATATTTCAAGGATCCTGGCGGCAGGGCTCTGTCTGCTGTGGATGGGAGCTGCAATGACCACATCGACCACAAAGACAAGGACCTATGCTGCGGACGACAGCGCATTTCCCAATGCCCAGATCGGTTATGCCCCGATGATCGATACCGCAGAGGCAGGCGATGCAGCGCTCCGCTATCTGGAACTTACATGGCGGGAGGCAGAGCCGGAAGAGGGCGTGTATGCGTGGGAGGCGATCAGCGAAAAATACGACTTTGCCTCACTGCGGGAGCAGGGAATCCATCTGGTGCTCCGCTTTGTCTGCGATGTGCCGGGACAAGAGACGCATCTGGATATCCCGGACTGGCTTTATGCGCAGACGAAGGATGGCAGTTGGTACGATACAGATTATGGGAAAGGCTACTCTCCAAACTATGCTAATGTGGTGTTCCGGGCTGCACATCATCGTGTGCTTTATGCTCTGGCGGAGTTTTTGGGTACGGATAATTTTGTTTCCTATGTGGAACTGGGCAGCCTTGGTCACTGGGGCGAGTGGCACATCAAAAGCGAAGATGGCTTGGTATCCATGCCGGACGAGACGATCCGGGACGAATATGCCGCAGATTATCTTGCGGCTTTTCCTACGGCAAAGCTGCTGATGCGCAGGCCGTTCCGCTTCGCGGCAGAACAGGGCCTCGGCCTTTATAATGATATGACCGGCGAGGAAAAAGACACCATGGAGTGGCTGGGATGGATCGCAGAGGGTGGCTGGTACGGCAGCGACCCCAATGCCCTGACGCCTATGCCGGATTTCTGGCAGGATGCTCCAGTGGGCGGCGAGTTCACCAGCAGCCTTTCCATGCAGGATATGCTGGGAAAGGAGCTTCCCCGTACGCTGCACCTGTTGGAGGCATCGCACATGAGTTTTCTCGGCCCCAAAACGGCATCGATAAAGTATGCGAAAGGATATAATGCCGTGCTGAAGCAGCTGGGCTATCGGCTCCGGGTAACAGAGTTGAAGCTGACTCCCTGTGCAGACGGCGTTTACGCAGAGCTGACTGTGGCAAACAAGGGCGCAGCACCATTCTACTGGGAGTGGCCCGTGAATCTTTATGTGGAGGATGCAGCAGGCAGCACTTTGTACACGGCGCGTCTGCCGCTGTCCCTGCCAGAGCTGATGCCGGGGAAGAGCCAAAAAGTATCGGTCACACTGGAAGGGGCAAATGCACAAGAACTGCTTTGCAGAGGGTGGAAGCGCTTATTCCGCAGCCCAAAACATCTGACTATTGGAATCGTGGATCCAATGACGAGCCGTGATGCAGTGCGGTTTGCCATGAAGGCGGCACGGAAAAACGGAAGAACTGTTTTGCTGTAGGCTGCCGTGCAAAAAGTAGAATTTTATAGGATTTGATTTTAATGTGCGGTCATTCAAACCAATGCCGTCAAGTCGGTGGGGAATAGGGCGATTTTATTTGTCGGAGAGTAAGTGCACGGTTTCTGCACACCGTTTGCACATTTGCCCGAATCGGGGGCTTTTCTGCGCAAGGCTTGCACAGCCTGCTTTCCTTTGCATAAAAAGAAGAGAAGTTAGGCGAACAAGGCTCTCGTCAACTCTCTGCGTTCCTCTGCATCCATCAGCCGGATGGCTTCAAGGATCTCCTTACCGGAGATTTTTGTTGCCGCCGGCTTTTCGTTTTGCCGGGGCTGCGGTGCTGCCGGGGTCAGGTCTTGGGAATAGAAATTTGCCTCGATCTTCTCTGCCAGTTCCAGACGGGGCTTGTCGAAACTCTACTTGTTCACCCGGATGCTGGTGCCGATGCGCAATACCCGGAAATCCTTCGTGTTGTTGCACAGACGGAAACTTTAGCAAAAAGAGAGAGGGCTGGACGGTGCCAGCCCTCTTGACAAAGAAAATTATGGGTTGGCAGCCTTGGTTTTCTTGAGCGCAATGATATATAAATTGGCTGTCCATATCCCTGCCAAGAATCAAGCTGTCCATATCCCTGCCAAGAATCAAATTGTTGATGTATATTTGATGTGTGGTATAAACTGGTAGTGTCGGGTGTGTCATTCGCAGGTGAAACCGGCTCGTTTTCACCCCATTGTATAAAAATCAGGTGCGGTTTTTAGGGGCTGATTTTGGCTCTGCACAATTTGCACACTGGAACGGCTGGATAACGGATGCAAGAGGGGATAGCGGGTGCAGATGACGACCCGCCTGCAGCTCTTGCAGGTGAAAGTCTCATTGCAGACGATCGTCAAGATCGGGGTCTTATTTCTAACTGTATCCCAAAAGCCGCTGCACGAAGGGCCGGAGCGAGTTGATGAACTCTTCATCCGAAAGCTCTGTCTGATGTTCCAGTTTCCAGACACAGAGATGATGGAAAAATTTTCAAAAAAGTTGCAGATTGTGCAGGAAAAATTTCTTGTAGTCCGTTCTGTTAGATGGTATCATTATAAAGGTTCGCGCCGCTAACCCGGGGCAGTATCTCGCAGACAGGTCATTTTTGGCGGATGCTGTGGGGGAAAGCGCAGAATGAATGAAAACAGGCAGAAAGAACTTTTCTTTTTCATGAAACACAGGAGGTCAGGCTTTTCATGCTAGGTTTCAACAAGAAGACACAGGACGCCTCTCCGCAGGAGAATACCGGCGGAGAAAATAAGGTGTTCCACTTTATCAAAACCCACAAAAAGCGCTGCATCGCGGTGGTCGCAGCCGCAGCGGTGCTGGTGGCGGTCATCGTGCCGCGCAAGAGCCGCAGTGCGTCGGCAGACCTTGCCTACACGCAGGAGAAGCTGGGACGCCGCGACATCGTGAACGTCTACGACGGCAGCGGCACCATCAACGCCGCCGATTCCTACACCGTCAAGTCCCTCGTCACTGGCACGGTGCTCACCGCCGACTTCGAGCTGGGCGACACCATCCAGAAGGGCGATGTCCTCTATGTCATCGACAGCTCGGATGTGGAGGGCGACCTCGAGAGCGCACAGCTTTCGGTGTCTCAGGCCCAGCGCAGCTACGATGATGCCGCCGACGCCCGGAACGTCCGCACGAAGATCGGCGGCGAGGTCAGCTCCTTTGCTGTGGCCGCAGGCGATGCAGTGCAGGCCGGGCAGACCGTCGCCACCGTCCGCGACACCTCGGTGATGCTGCTGGCTGTGGATTTCCCCGCCGCCGAGGCCCAGAGCTTCGCTGTCGGTCAGGCCGCGCAGGTCATGCCGGACACCACCTTTGAGGTGCTGAACGGCACCATCCGCTCGGTGTCGGGCGCAGACCCCTCCGGTGACGCCAGCCTCATGACCTGCACCGTCACCATCGCTGTTCCTAACGCAGGCAGCCTGACCACCGCGCAGGCCGCAGTGGCGCAGGTGAACGGTGTCAGCTCCCTCAACTCGGCACACTTTACTTACCAGCGTGAGGAGACTGTCGTGGCAGCTGCCTCTGGTACCGTGTCTGAACTCTGCGTCAAGGAGGGCAGCACCGTCCGTCAAGATGACGTCATCCTCCGCATTACCGGAAAGGATCTGGACAAGCAGGCTCAGAACGCCGCCGACAATCTCCGCTCCGCCGAGCTGCGGATGTCTTCCGCAGAGCGGAACATCAGCCACTACACCATTGATGCGCCCATCAGCGGCACCATCGTGGACAAAAAGGTCAAGGCGGGTGATAAGCTCAGCGCCAACGACACCGCCATGCAGAACCTCTGCACCATCTACGATATGAGCTATCTGGAAATGAAGCTCAACGTGGACGAGCTGAAGATCCGCTCCCTTGAGGTTGGCCAGGAGGTGGAGATCACCGCCGACGCCGTCCCGGGTGAGACTTATAAGGGCGTCATCAGCAGCATCCTCGTGGCAGGCACTACTGCCAACGGCTCCACCAGCTACCCTGTCACCGTCCGGATCGACGATATGGGCGAGCTGCTGCCCGGAATGAACGCCACTGCGAAGATCACTACCGCCAGCGTCAAGAATGTTCTGGCCCTGCCCAACGCCGCCCTCGTCCGGGGCAGCTATGTGCTGGTGACCAAGGACTCGCCCAGTGCTGCCAATGCTGAGACTTCCATGACCGCTCCCGACGGCTACGTCTACGTCAAGGTGGCTACCGGCATCAGCGATGACGATTACATCGAAGTGAAGAGCGGCCTGCAGGAGGGCGATACCATCGCTTACGACAACTCCAGCGTCAGCGCGACCGACTTCTACAGCACCATGATGGTGTCTGCCGAAGGAGGCGACGAATGAGCGCCCTGATCGAGTTTGACGAGGTCTGCAAGTACTATCAGATGGGTGACACCCTCGTCAAAGCGGCAGACCACATCTCCATGAAGATAGAGCGGGGCGAGTTCGTGGCCATCGTGGGCCAGTCCGGCTCCGGCAAATCCACCTGCATGAACATCATCGGCTGTCTGGATGTGCCCACCCATGGCCGGTATCTGCTGGACGGCAGCGATGTCGGCAAGATGAACCGCCGTGAGCTGGCGGCCATCCGGAACGAAAAGCTGGGCTTCATCTTCCAGCAGTACAACCTGCTGCCCAAGCTGACCCTGCTGGAAAATGTGGAAGTCCCCCTCATCTACGCGGGCGTAGGCGGCAGCGAGCGCCGCAGCCGCGCCATCGCAGCGCTGGAACAGGTGGGTCTGGGCAGCAAGCTCCGGAACAAGCCCAACCAGCTCTCCGGCGGCCAGCAGCAGCGTGTGTCCATCGCCCGCGCCCTTGTCCGCAACCCGCCCATCATTCTGGCCGACGAGCCGACGGGTGCGCTGGACTCCCACACCGGCCGGGAGGTGCTGGGGATGCTTCAGGAATTGCACAAACAGGGCCACACCGTGGTCCTCATCACCCACGACAACTCCATCGCCGTGCAGGCTGAGCGAATCATCCGCCTCGAAGATGGCCGAGTCGTCTACGACGGCGACGCCCACGCACCCGAGGCGGTCGTTCAGCCGAACCTCATGATGTCGGCCCCGAAAGCCGGAGAGGAGGGAGCGAACGCATGATAAAGGAGACCTTCAAGCAGGCCATCCAGAACGTGTGGAGCAACAAAGTCCGCACCTTCCTCACCATGCTGGGCATCATCATCGGCGTTATGGCCGTCATCGTCATCGTCGGCCTCGGCAATGGCATGACCCACATGATGCAGGACTTCTACTCCGACATGGGCAGCGATATTCTGGCGGTCAACATCATGACCGCCAGCACCCGCACGGTGGAGGTCAGCGATGTGTATAACATCATCAACCAGAAGCCGGAGTATTATCGGGGCCTTTCGCCCATCGCCAGCGCCGGTGGCGACACGCTGCGGGTGGCGGGCGAGAAGTACCGCCGCACCTACATCAGCGGCGTCAACGAAGATTACACGACCATCAACAACTATAAGGTGGCCAAGGGACGGGGCATCCAGTACACCGATTTGATAGACAACAAGAATATCTGTGTCATCGGCGACTATGTGGACCGCAAGATCTTCGGCGGCAACGGCCTCGGCAGCACCCTCAAGGTAGGCGCCAGCGAGTACCGCATCGTGGGCGTGCTGGAAGGCCGCTCCAAACCCGCCTCTCAGTACGAGGGCGGCAACGACGACGTTGTTCTCATTCCCTATACCACCCTGATGAGCGTCAACAACGCCAGCAGTGTCAGCGAGTATTACGTCGTGCTGCAGGATGCAGACCACTCGGATGCAGCGCAGGAGTATCTGCAAAAAAGCATCAAGAAGCTGGTCAGCAAGGACGACTATGTCTACGTCATGAGCCTGAGCGCAGCCATGAAGCAGATGTCCTCCATGATCAACGTCATGGTGGGCGTCCTGACGGCCATTGCAGGCATCTCGCTGCTGGTCGGCGGCATCGGTATCATGAACATCATGCTGGTGTCTGTCACCGAGCGCACCCGTGAGATCGGTATCCGCAAGGCACTGGGCGCACAGGAGAGCACCATCCTGACCCAGTTCGTCGTGGAGGCCGGCGTCACGTCGGCGCTGGGCGGCTGCTTCGGCATCGTGCTGGGCTACATCGTCTCGGCCATCATCAACCAGATCCTTCCGTATATCCTGACGGACATCACCCTGAACGTCACCCCCTCGGCGGACGCAGCAGCCATCGCCGTGGGCATCTCCTGCGGCATCGGTGTCCTGTTCGGCTTCCTGCCGGCCCGCCGTGCCGCCCGCCTGAACCCCATCGAAGCGCTCAGATATGATTAAGGAGTTTACCATGAAAAAACGATTCCTCGCATTCCTGCTGGCTGTCTGCGTGGCTGTTTCCATGCTGGTGCTGCCCGCCTCTGCGGTCGGCTCCAACGCGGCAGTCCAGACGGCGACGGCACTGGGCGGTCTGACCGCCGAGCAGGCCGGTTCTCTGGGTGCGCCCCTCACTCGTGGGCAGGCGGCCCGCCTCCTCACCGCATTCTCTGCTTACCGCGATACCACTACGGCACAGGGCCGCACCGGCCGCCTTTATAGCGACGTGGACAGCGACTCTCCCTATGCGGTCTACATCCGCACTGCCGTCCAGAACGGCTGGATGACCGGCTACTCTGACGGCAGCTTCCGCCCGGACAACACCGTCACGCTGGAAGAAGCCTGCACCATGGCGCTGCGCCTGCTGGGCTATGATGTGGCAAAGCTGGGCGGTACCTTCCCCACAGCTCAGCTCAGCAAGGCCAGCGCACTGGGCCTGCGCAATGAGATCAATGCCCGTCAGGGCGAGACTCTGACCCTCGAGCAGGGTACCATGCTCTTCTACAACGCTCTCACTGCCGTGAACGGCAGCGGTCAGGTCTACGCCTCCACCCTGGGCTTTGCGGTGAGCAACGGTCAGGTGGACATCTCTTCTGTCCTGCTGGACAACGTCAAAGGCCCCTTCGTGGCAGATGCTTCCACCGTCCTGCCTTTCGCCCCGGCGGCCATCTACCGCAACGACGAAGTCACCACCTCTGCGGCCCTCTCGCCCTATGATGTCTACTACTATAACGAGAGCGCCCGTACCGTGTGGATCTACAATAAGCGTGCCGCAGGCCGCGTGACGGCTGTCTCGCCCTCGGCCAGCGCTCCGACCTCTGTGACCGTGGCCGGCGTCACCTACACCATCGCTTCGCCCTCTGTGGCCTACCAGCTGTCCTCCCTGTCCGGCGGCGGCGTGGGTCAGGTGGTCACTCTGCTGCTGGGCATGAACGATGCAGCTGTCTCCGTCCTCACCGGCGACGCGGCAGACGCTGTGTTCTACGGCGTGGTCCAGTCCTCATCCCGCACCCTCGTGGAGACCAACAGCGCTGAGGTGCAGCAGGCTGTCTCGGTCATGTGTACCGATGGCACTGCCCGCACCGTCAACGTAAACAATAAGCTCAATTTCCCGGCGGGCAAGCTGGTGGAGATCAGCGTGGACGAGGGTGGCGAGAGCGTCAAGTCCATCTCGCCCCGCTCGACCAGCGGCACCGTCAGCGCCGACGGCACCGCGCTGGGCGACACCCCGTTTGCAGACAACGTGCAGATCATTGATACGACGTCGGAGGGTGTGGCTGGGGCAGTTCGCCCCAGCCGCCTATCGGGGGTAACTCTGAGCGAAAGCGACATCCGCTACTACACCACCAATTCCGCAGGACAGATCGACCGGGTCATCCTCGACGATGTGACCGGTGACCTGTGGGAGTACGCTGCGCTGGATTCTGTCCGCCGCCTGACGGACGAAGCCGCCAAGAAGATCGACAAAAAGATCAGCGACAAGGCACAGGACGCCGCAAGAGAGGCCGCAGGCCTCCCCGCTGCGACCACCACCAAGGTAGACAAGACCGATGAGGAGACCTTCCAGGATGTGAAGAACATCCTTTTCCCCAGCACCAGCGATGTGCTCTACGGCCTCATCGACGGCAGTGTCGTCAGCTCTACCTGGAACACCCTTACCGGCAAGACGGACCAGCTGTTCAGCTATGTGCTCCGCCGCACCGGCGACAGCGTGGGCGGTACGCTGGGCGACTTCCTCAATTATCTGGGCGAGGGTGCGACCTACGTCTGCTACTCCGGCGGCAAGCAGGTGGCCTACAGCACCGCCACCAAGTACCCCGTTATCGCAGGCGGCATCGCCATCGGCCGTTCTGCTGACGGCAAGGCCATCAACCGGATGCTCCAGCTCTCGCCGGTAGTCGTCGATAAGCTGGGCGCAGCTTCGGTCATGAGCGGCGATAAGCGCTATGAGACTGCCGACGATATGCAAGTGTATCTGTGGTCGAATGGCCAGTATTTCGCCACCTCGCTGCCCAAGATCAACACCGAGGATTATAAGCTCATCGGCTGGTACGACAACTTCGGCTGCGCAGGCGGAAAGAAGATCCGTATCCTCGTGGCCGTCAAGACGAACTGAGCCTGAAATTTTCCAATAACAGAACAGCAGCCTCACCGAACGCAGAGTGAGGCTGCTGTTTTTTGCACTTAGCCGTTGGACTGGGGGACAAGACGGATGAGGGCTGCGCTGTCCTGCATCCCTGTTGATGTCTATAGTATAGGCTGCGGTGCATCGTCGGACAACGAGCAAAAAGACTCCGTTGTATAAATTTCTTACAAGGGAGCGAGGATGTCAAAAGTTTTGGCAAACGGGCAGAGCTGCATGAAACACGTCCGGGACGCGGCAGAAAAAGGGCCTTCCCATTTGCCACCGGCCCGGTTTCGTGTTACAATAAAAACCGGAGAAATAGCGGAAAAAAGGAGGCGCGGCAATGATACGCATTGCTCTGGTCGAGGACGAGGCAGAGGTGCGGGCGCAGCTGCAAGGCTATGTGCAGCGGCACATCCGGCAGTACGGCACCGAGTTCGCGGTGACGGAGTTCGCCGACGGCATGGAGCTGCTGGATGATTACCGCCCGGTGTACGACATCCTGTTTCTGGACGTGGAGATGAAGCATCTGGACGGCATGGAGACGGCCCGGCGAGTGCGGGAGCTGGACAAGGACGTCATCATCGTTTTTATCACGAATATGGCGCAGTACGCCATCGGCGGGTACGCCGTGGGCGCACTGGACTATGTGCTCAAGCCGGTGCCTTATTTTGCATTTTCGCAGCAGCTGCGCAAGGCCGAAGAACAGCTGCGCCGCCGCGCACGGCATTATCTGGCCCTGCCGGTGGAGGGCGGGATGCGGCGGCTGGATTCGTCCCTCATCTATTATCTGGAAAGCGAGGGACACCGCGTCCATTTTTATACCGAAGAGGGCGATTTCGTGGCGGCAGGCACCCTGAAAGCCTTTGAGGAAAAGCTGGCCGAGCGGCCCTTTGCCCGCTGCAACAGCGGCTACCTTGTCAATCTGGCACAGGTGAAGAGCGTGCAGCAGGGGATGGTGCAGGTGGGACCCTACGAATTGCAGGTCAGCCGCCCCCGGCGGAAAGCCTTCCTCGCGGCGCTGGCCGACCACATCGGGGGTGAGGGCGCATGACGGCACTGCCCAGCATCCCGCGCCTGTATACGGCGCTGGCCGAGTGTCTGGCCGTGGGCATCTACGCCCTGCCGCTGGGCATCCGCTTCGGCAAAACGGCCACCATCGCTGCCAGTGCGGCATGGGCGCTGGCCCTGAGTGCTTTTTTGCAGGCCACGGGCAGCGTCCCGCTGGCGTGGTGGATCCCCTGCATGGCGGCAGCTGTGGGGATACAGTATTTATACCTCTGGGTCACCCGCACCATCTCCCTGCTGGAAGCGGGCTATGTCTGCGCCCGGGCCTTCGTTCTGGCAGAGCTGGCGGCCAGCGCCGAGTGGCAGCTGCACTGCTTCCTCTGGCCTCAGCGCAGCGGGGCCGACGGCCTGTCACTGCTGCTTCTGGTGGTGGTCTACGGCAGCGTTTTCGGCTGCATCTGGGTGCTGGAGCATAAGCACAAAAGTCCCAAGGGCCATATCGTCATCAGCGGAAAAGCGGGCCTCGTGGCCGTCGTCATGGCGGTGATGGTCTTTGCGGTGAGCAATCTGCTCTTTCTCGGTGACCGCGAGGTGGACATGAGCGTCTATTGCATCCGTACGCTGGTGGATTTCTGCGGCGTGCTCATCCTGACGGTCCAGCACGAGCAGCTGCGGGAGGCGGCGCTCCACAGCGAGCTTGCCGCCATGGACGAGGTGCTCCACCGCCAGTACGAGCAGTACAAGCGGAGCAAGGAGGGCATCCGGCTCATCAACAGCCGCTGTCACGAGCTGAAGATCCAGATCGCGGACATCCGCGCCGAGCGCGACCGGGCCAAGCAGGACGCGGCTCTGGCCCGGATGGAGAGCGGCATCCGGCAGTATGAAGCAGAGAACAAGACTGGCAACCCGGTATTGGATACCCTATTGACCGCCAAAAGCATGGACTGCCAGCAGCGCGACATCAACATGACCAGCGTGGCCGACGGCAGCCAGCTGGGCTTTCTGAGCACGCGGGAGCTGTGTACCCTCGTGGGTGCGCCGCTGGACAACGCCATCGAGAGCGTGCTGGCCGAGTCCGACCCCGAAAAGCGTCTGCTGCGGGTGGCCATCTACAACCAGAGCGGCTGCGTGATGCTCCGCTTCGAGAACTACTGCGCCCAGCCCGTGGAGCTGGGCGCGGACGGTCTGCCCGTCCACAACGCCCACGGCGGCTACGACCTGCAGGGTGTGCAGGCGGCCGCCCAGCGCCACGACGGCACCATGACCCTTCATTGGGCCGACGGCTGGTTCACCCTGCGGATCCTGCTGCCGGTCCCGGAAAAGTAAAGGGACTCCTTCAGTCACCTGCGGTGACAGCTCCCTCAGGGAGGGAGCCTTTGGTAGAGAGCGAAACATTGTCCTCTTTGCCAAGGGCCACCTCTTTGAGGGGGCTGCCGCGTCAGCGGCTGGGGGAGTTTTTGCTTTTGGCATGATGCACAATAAAACTGCGCTCGAAATTGTGGATTAGCACAATAAAATTTGAAATCAAATTGAAACTTCTGCAAAATACGCCTCCAAAATGACAGATTGCGCGGAGAACGGTTCGTTTTGCAGTTTATATGATAAAATGACATCAAGCAAAGGAGTGGACGCACTCCGGAGAACAGCTATGAACCGGGTCGTGTACCCAAAAGAGAAGGAGCTAACAGTTATGGCACAGAAAAAGAAGGACAGTAAGATGATGGTCAAGATCATCAAAACTGCCGTTTCGGGTGTGTTGTGTGTCGCATTGGCGGGCGGTATGGTTGCGGCCAATGTGCTGATCCCGCCCAATGCCAGCAGCGTGCAGAGCATTTTGGGCCTGAAGAGTGGAGGCATCAATAACAGCAAGGCAAAGACCGAAGGCATCAATATGGAATACAGCAAGCCCGGCTTTGACACAGAGGAGGCGCTGGTTGAGGATGAGATCGCTCTGAATAAGAAGATCGCCGCCGAAGGCATTGTATTGCTGAAAAACGATGCCGGAAAGATGCCGTACAGCACGGATACGACCTTTAGCTTTGTCAGCCATTCTGCTGTCAGCTACATCGGCGGCAACAAAGTCGATATGAAAACGGCCTTTGAAGATGCCGGGTTCGGTGTCAACGAGGACCTCTGGAAATTCTATTCCGAAGGCAACGGCAAGGATTACGGTCTGGGTGTCGGCTCGGTCTCTTACGGTGATGACGAGGACTTCTCCATCAACGAGTGCCCGCTGTCCGTCATGCAGGCGGAGCCGGGCCTGACCGATTCCATGCAGGGCACGGTGCCGGTCTTTGTGTTCAGCCGTGTGGCGGGCGAAGGCCGCGATATGCCGCGCTCCATGTACAACCACACCGATGTGGAAGAGGACAAGACCAAGACCTACCTCGAGCCGGATTCCGTGGAACTGGAGATCCTCCAGTACCTGAACGACAACTTTGACGATGTCGTGCTGCTGCTCAACTCCAGCGCAGCGGTAGATCTGAGCTGGGTCGAAAACTATCCTAATATCCACACTGTCATTTCGGCTCCCGCTATGGGTGATTACGGTCTGTGCTCTCTGGCAGAGATCTTCTCCGGCAAGGTCAATCCTTCCGGCCGCACCGTGGATACCTATGAAGTGGATGCCATGAACAGCCCGGCGGCGCAGAACTTCGGCGACTTTGCCTACTATGACGAGAATGGCAACCTGACCAAGTACAACTACGTCAGCTACAAAGAGGGCATCTATGTTGGCTACCGCTATTACGAGACCCGTTACGAGGACAAGGTCCTCGGTCAGGGCAACGCAGGCGATTACAACTACGATGACGCTGTGATGTATCCCTTCGGCTACGGCCTGTCCTACACCACCTTTGATTGGTCCGACTACAACACCAGCTGGGATGGCGACACCTGCACCGTCACGGTCAAGGTGACCAACACCGGTTCTGTTGCCGGCAAGGACGTTGTGGAAGTGTATGCACAGAGCCCCTACACCGATTATGACAAGACCAACAAGGTGGAAAAGGCTGCGGTTGAACTGGTCGGTTACGCCAAGACCTCGGAGCTGGCTCCCGGTGCAAGCGAGACCGTTACGGTCACCTTCGATCAGGAACAGCTGAAGTCCTACGACTACACCAACGCCAAGACCTACATTCTGGATGCCGGTGACTACTACATCACCGCCGCCAAAAACGCACACGAAGCGGTCAACAACATCCTCTCTGCCAAGGGCAAGACCGTGGCAGACGGCATGACTGCCGACGGCGACACTGCTTTTGTTGCAACCTACACCCCGGCAAACGGCACCGTGGATACCACGACCTACAAGCTCGACACCACGACCGGTGTGGAGATCACCAATCAGCTCGACCATGCAAACGGCGGGCTGCAGTATCTCTCCCGCAGTGACTGGACTGGCACCTGGCCGACCGTTGACGGCGAAGTCAGCGACCAGATCAGCACCTGGGGCAACCCCATCAATGGTACCGATGTCGGCGGCAAGGCTGCATCCTATACCTACCGCAAGACGATCAGCAAGGAGGATCTTGCAAAGCTGGATTCTTTTGATTCCCTGAACCCCACCGACTTCTCCGCCCTGACCGATGAGATCGTTTACGGTAAGGACAACGGTCTGGGTCTGATCGATATGCGCGGTCTGGATTACGATGATGAAAAGTGGGATGAACTGCTCGACCAGCTGACCCCCAGCGATTATCAGACCCTGATCACGCAGTCCGGCTATGGCACGGCTGCCATCAAGTCGGTGGATAAGCCCTCCACGACCGATCGCGACGCTGCCACCGGCCTGGTCAACTATGGCGTTGATGCAAGCGGCAACTTCTACTTCAAGGGCAACATCACCCACTGCGGCGTGATCGTTCTGGCACAGACCTACAACGATGATCTGGCCACTCACTACGGCGAGAACATTGGCGACGAGTCCTACTATCTGGATGTCGATGGCTGGTATGCACCGGCAGTCAACATGCACCGCACTGCATTCTCCGGCCGCAACAGCGAGTATTACTCCGAGGATCCGTTCATCGGCGGTCACATTGCTTCCCTCGAGTGTGAGGGTGTCGCCTCCCGCGGTATGTATGTCTTTGTCAAACACTACGCCATCAACGATCAGGAGGACCACCGCGGCGACCGTGAAGGCCAGTACAGCATTGCGACATTCCTGAACGAGCAGGCGGCCCGCGAGATCTACCTCAAGCCCTTTGAGATGTGCGTCAAGTCTGATAAGGTCGAGATGAACTATGCAAAGGACAACGGCGACGGCACTTACAGCAATGCCACCACCGAGATCCCGTCCGTCACCGGCATCATGACCTCCTTCAACCGCGTTGGCTATACCTGGGCCGGCGGCAACTACAACATGATCACCGGCCTGCTGCGCAACGAGTGGGGCTTCCACGGCTTTATCATCACCGATAATGCAAACACCGGTGTCTTTATGGATGCTGGCCAGATGATCCAGGCGGGTGCTGATGGCAAGCTGACCAACCTGCCCACCGGCGCACGCTATACCTTCAACAAGAATGATGTTTCGGATTATCACTATGGCCGTGAGGCAGTCCACAACATCCTGTATACTATTGCAAACTCCAAGGCAATGAACGGCGGTATGCCGGGCAGCCGTTATCTGGCAAAGGTCGAGCCTTACCAGAAGGTCATCTACGCGGTGGATGGCGTCTGCGGCGGTCTGATTGCGGTCCTGGTCATCCTGACCATCTTCCGCTTCCGCAAAAAGAAAGAGGACAACATCAAAACCGTCTGAGTAACACAAAACCGAAAGGGGCGGCGGGCAGAGCGCCCGCCACCTCTTCTTTTTTATCAGGAGCGATCCATGAAACACGCTGACATCATCCAAAAACTGAATCTGGAGCAAAAATGCGCTCTGCTCTCGGGCGAGACTGTCTTTACCACCCGCGCTCTGCCGGGCAAGGGCATCCCGGCCATCACCCTTTCGGACGGCCCCAACGGTGTCCGCAAGCAGGCCGGTGCCGCCGACCATCTGGGCCTCAACCCCAGCGTTCCGGCAACCTGCTTTCCGACCTCTTCCGCCACTGCGTGCAGCTGGGATGAGAAGCTGGGCGAAGCCGTCGGCGAGGCACTGGGCGAGGAAGCCGCCGCACAGGAAGTGGCTGTCCTGCTCGGCCCCGGCCTGAATATCCAGCGCAGCCCCCTCTGCGGCCGTGACTTCGAGTATTTCTCGGAAGACCCCATCCTCGCGGGCAGGATGGCTGCCGCCTATGTGCGCGGCATCCAGAAAAACGGCATCTCTGCCTGCCCCAAACACTTTGCGGTCAACAGTCAGGAGCTGCGCCGCATGGCCAGCGACTCGGTGCTCGATGAGCGCACCCTGCGGGAGCTGTATCTGACCGGCTTCGAGATCGTGGTGAAAGAGGCAAAGCCCAAGACCATCATGACCTCCTACAACCTCATCAACGGCACCTACGCCAACGAGAATGCCCACCTGCTGCAGGACATTCTGCGGAAGGACTGGGGCTTCGACGGGGCCGTCGTCACCGACTGGGGCGGCTCCAATGACCACGCCCTCGGCGTGAAGAACGGCTCCACCCTCGAAATGCCCTGCCCCGGCGGCGACTCCATCCGGGAGCTGATGAAGGCTGTACAGGACGGAAAAATTTCCGAGGCCGACGTGGACGCCCGTCTCGACGAGATGCTGGAACTGGTGCTCTCCACCCACGCTGCGGTGGAAAAAGCGCCCCGCACCTTCGACGCTGCCGCGCACCATAAGCTTGCCCGCCGCGCGGCCGCAGAGAGCATCGTCCTGCTCAGGAACGAGGGCGGCATCCTGCCGCTCAAGCCCAATGAGAAGCTGGCCGTCATCGGCGACTTTGCCGAGACGCCCCGCTATCAGGGCGCAGGTTCCAGCGCTGTCAACGCCCTGCAGGTGGACACCCTGCTGGACAGCATCAAGGCCGACGACAGCGGCATCACCTTCGTGGGCTATGCCTCCGGTTTCGAGCGTCAGGGTGCAGCTGACGCCGAGAAGCTGGAAGAGGCTGTGGCCCTCGCAAAGAAGGCTGACACCGTTCTGCTCTGCCTCGGCCTCGATGAGCTGCGGGAGAGCGAAGGCCTTGACCGCTCTGACATGAAGCTGGCCGAGAACCAGCAGCAGCTTCTGGCCTCTGTGGCTGCCGTCAACCCGAACGTCGTCGTTCTGCTGAGCGCCGGTGCGCCGGTAGAAACGCCGTGGGTCGGCCAGTGCAGGGCGCTGGTCTACGGCGCACTGGGCGGACAGGCAGGCGCCGGCGCAGCCGCAGACATCCTCACCGGCAAGCTCTGCCCCTGCGGCAAGCTGTCCCAGACCTGGGCGCAGGCTCACGACGACACCCCCGCCAAGGCGAACTTCGGCGGCGAGGGCCGGAACGTGGAGTACCGCGAGGGCCTGTATGTGGGCTACCGGTACTATCAGACCGCCGGTGTGCCGGTGGCGTTCCCCTTCGGCTACGGCCTGAGCTACACCACCTTCGAATACAGTGATCTGAAGGCAGACGAGAAGGGCGTGACCCTCACCGTCACCAACACCGGCAGCTGTGCCGGTGCCGAGATCGTCCAGCTCTACGTCGCAAAGCAGGACGCCAAAGTCTTCCGCCCGGCGCAGGAGCTGAAGGGCTTTGCAAAGGTCTTCCTCGCCCCCGGCGAGAGCAGGACGGTGAGCATCGCTCTGGACGACAAGGCGTTCCGCTACTGGAACGTCAAGACTGACCGCTGGGAAGTCGAAGGCGGAAGCTATCAGCTCCGCGTGGGTGCATCCAGCGCAGACATCCGCCTGACGGCGGAAGTCTCCGTCAAGGGGACCAACGCTCCCGACCCCTACGAGGGTCTCGACCTGCTCCACTACGTCTCCGGCCAGATCACCTATGTGACCGACGCCGAGTTCGAGGCTCTGCTGGGCCATCCGATCCCGGAGGATGTCGTCCGCATCGACCGGAACATGACGCTGGGCGAGATGGACCATGGCCGCAGTCCGCTGGGCTGGGTGGCACAGAAGGTGCTGCGCTACCGTCTGGACAGCAGCTTTGCAAAAGGCACCCCCGACCTGAACACCGTATTCCAGTATAATATGCCGCTGCGCGCGCTGGCCAAGATGACCAACGGCATGGTGAGCATGGGCATGGTGGACGGCCTCGTCTGGGAGCTGAAAGGCTTCTGGCTCGTGGGCATCCTTCGGGTCATCTATGAGTTCGTCAAGAATCTCATCCTGAACAGCCAGATGGAAAACCGGCTCAAAAACAGCTGAAAGGAATAAGGCCATGAATTTCTGGAATAACTTTGCCGCAAAGCATCCGGCCGCGGCCAAATGGGTGCGGGAGGGTGGACTGTTCGTCATCGTGTCCAACCTCATCACCGTGTTCAAATACCTGCTTCTGCAGTTCCTGCCCAAGGCATTTGCAAGCCTGCCGGTGGTGGACTTCGGCTGGCCGGGCATCGACATCACCCTGTTCGGCGAGACCTTCAAGTGGAACATCCTCGGCTATGACGCGGCCCACGGCGGCCTGCCTTACTTCTGCGCCTACATGGTGGCCATGGTCATCGGCGAGTGCATCAATTTCCCCATCCAGCGCAGCCTCGTCTTCCGCAGCAAGGGCAACCTCGCCAAGCAGATCGGCTGGTATCTGCTGGCTTTCTGCCTCATCACCTGCATCGTCAACTCCATCAACTGCATCTGGGTGGCTGTGGCCGGTCTGCTGGTGCCTGATTTCATCTACAACATCGGCACCACGGTGCTCAACGGCGGCATCTCGATGATCATCTTCTTCTTCGTGAACAAGATCATCTTCCCCGAAGGCGAAGCCGCAAAATAATCTGTCATCTTCTTTGTTTTCATCATTTTCTTCATTCGAACCAACAGGCCGTCCTCCAGAGGAGGACGGCCTGTTGGCATATTGAGTGGTTTTGGACGCTGCAAAGGACGAAATTTCAGTCATAGGGAAGAATCTGCCCAAGGGTCTTGCACTTTGACGCTTTACTGTGATAAAATCAAGCCATGCTTTTATCATAGAGGAAAAAAGCACCAAAGGGGGAACGTATATGAGTGAGATCTGTATCGTCGTCACGATCGTCGTCTATCTTGTGGCTATGCTGCTGGTGGGTTTCGCCTACAGCAAGACCAACAACGACAGCACCGACTTCTACCTTGGCGGCCGGAAGATGGGGCCGCTGGTCACGGCCATGAGTGCCGAGGCCAGCGATATGTCCAGCTGGCTGCTGATGGGTATGCCGGGTCTGGCCTACCTGACAGGCATCGCCTCACCGGGCTGGACAGCCATCGGCCTTGCGCTGGGTACCTGGCTCAACTGGCTCATCGTGGCCCGGCGGCTCCGCCGCTATTCGGCCAACCTCGACGCCATCACGGTACCGCAGTTCTTGTCGCTTCGCTTCCATGACCAGCGCAACCTGCTGAACGCTCTGGGTGCGGTCATCATCATCGTCTTCTTCGTGCCGTATACGGCCTCGGGCTTTGCGGCCTGCGGCAAGCTGTTCCACAGCCTCTTCGGCGTAGATTACATGGCAGCAATGCTGGTGTCGGCCCTCGTCATCGTGGGCTATACCATTCTGGGCGGCTTCCGCGCTGTCACCACCACCGACCTCATCCAGTCGGTGGTCATGTCGCTGGCCCTCATCGCGGTGCTGGGCTACGGTATCGTCGTGGCAGGCGGCTGGGGCGCTGTTGTCGAGAACGCCCAGAGCCTTTCCGGCTACCTGACCATGACGGCCAGCCACGACGCTGTGACCGGCGGGGCCACATCCTACAGCCTGCTGGACATCGTCTCCACCATGGCGTGGGGTCTCGGCTACTTCGGTATGCCCCACATCCTGCTCCGCTTCATGGCCATCGAGGACGAGAAGAAGCTGGTGCTCAGCCGCCGCATTGCCACCGTCTGGGTGGTCATCGCCATGGCGGCGTCCATCGTCATCGGCATGGTGGGCCTCGGCATGACCAGGGCCGGTGCGCTGGAATTCCTCAGCGGCTCGTCCAGTGAGACCCTCATCGTCCGCATCGCCAGCCTCATCAGCCAGCACGGCGTACTGGCCGCAGTTCTGGCCGGACTCATCCTTGCAGGCATCCTCGCGGCCACCATGTCCACGGCGGACAGCCAGATGCTGGCCGCTGCGTCCAGCGTGTCCCAGAACATTTTGCAGGAGTTCGGCCACCTCAAGCTGAACGAGAAGCAGAGCCTCTTCGCAGCCCGCCTGACCATCATCTGCGTCAGCGTGGTGGGCGTGGTGCTGGCCCGCGACCCGGATTCCAGCGTCTTCGGCATCGTCAGCTTCGCGTGGGCCGGTTTCGGCGGCGCTTTCGGCGCTGTCGTCCTCTGCGCCCTGTTCTGGAAGCGCTGCAACTGGCAGGGTGCGCTGGCCGGTATGCTCTCCGGCGGCCTGATGGTCTTCGTCTGGAAGTACCTCGTCAGCCCGCTGGGCGGCGTCTTCGGCATCTATGAGCTGCTGCCCGCCTTCCTCGTCTCGCTGGCCGTCTGCGTGGTGGTCAGCCTCGTGACCCCGGCCCCGGAGGCCGACATCCTTGCCGAGTTTGATGCGGCAAAATAACCGGTAAAAACAAGAGGAGGGCCTGTGCTGAAACCCGGCACAGGCCCTCCTTTTATACTTGTGTGACGCTTCCGTGCTCCACCCGGTATACCTTGTCAAACTGCTTCATGAACGCCCCCGAGACGTCGTGGGTGATGGCCACCACCATGCAGGGGAGAGCGAGCAGATTTTCCATGATCTGTCCGCTGGTGTCGGGGTCGAGGCTGGCGGTGACCTCGTCGGCGATGATGAGGTCGTACCGGCGAAGCGCCAGCCGTGCGATGCCGATGCGCTGGCGCTGCCCGCCCGAGAGATTCTTGCCGTTCTCGCTGATGAGGGTGTCGAGGCCGTCGGGCAGGGTGCTCACCCAGTCGGTGAGGCCCGCCATCCCGATGGCGTGGGAAAGCTGAGCCTCGGGGAAGGCCGCGCCGAGGCAGATGTTGCTGCGGAGGGTGTCATTGAAAAGATAGGTTGTCTGGGCAATGTAACCTACCCGCTGGTAGAGGCTCTGACGGTCGATGTCCCGCAGCTGCTGGCCGTTGAAGAGGATGCTGCCGGTATAGTCTGGGTAGTACTGGAACAGCAGCTTTGCCAGTGTGGACTTGCCGCAGCCGCTTTCGCCTACGAGGACGGCTTTTTCCTGCCCGGAGACCGTCAGCCGGACGCCGCGCAGCACCGGTGCAGCGGCTCCGGGGTAGGCAAAGCCGGTGTCCTTGCACTCGATGTGCTCGAGTTTACCGATGGCCCGGCCCGCAGAGACTTTTTCCGGGCCGGACATGGCTGCTTCCAGCCGCTGACGAATGCCTTTCGAGGATCTGACCTTGGCCCAGCACTGGGCGATCTGATTACAGGGCGTGATGACGAAGTTCGCCATGCTGGCGGCGGTGGAGACGGTGCCCATCGTCAGCCGCCCGTCGAAAGCGAGAAAAAGGCCCACCAGCATGACGATGGGGAAGATGAGGTTGCTGATGAGAGAGGTGTTGACCACCATGGCGTTGAGGCTCTGCTGGTAGGCCTGCTCGCTGTCGCGGGCCTGCCGGGCAGCATCCCGGTGGCGGGCAGCATAGGCGTCCTCCCGCAGAAAGCCCCGGATGACCTCGAACCCGCCCAGAAGCTCCTTGAGCTACTGGGTGTAGCCCGCCATCTGGAGCGAAAAAGCGTCTCGGGAGGCTTTGAGCCGCTCATTCATCTTCCGGGGCAGGACCAGCGGCGGCACGGTCACAAGCAGGATGGCCGCCAGCATCACCGGGCTGATGTAAAGGTACATCCCCAGCGCACAGAGCATGATGCCGCCCCAGAACGCGATGTTGAAGAGGGACATATAATAGTCGTCGTAGAGGGTGCGCAGGTCGGTGGTCAACAGGGAGAGATAGGCTGCGTCGCCCTCCCGCTGATATTGGGACACCGGGCGGCGCAGCACTCGCTCCATGACCTGCCCCCGTACCTGCTCCACTGCGCCGCAGGCGAGTTTTGTAAAGGAGCGGCGGCTCAGCCGTTCGAAAAACCAGCTGGTGAAGGTAATGAGGAACACCAGCCCCATATAGCCCAGTGCCTCCTGCTTGCTCTTGGAGTCGATAAGCCATTTGAGCTGGAAGTTTTTCAACGGCGCGAAAAAGGATACCGCCGCTGTAAAGAGCGCGAAGAGCATGAGCTTCACCCAGTGGTGTCGGAAGTAGTCGTTGACCGTTGCTTTTTTCATGCGTAGTATCCTCCGCAGAGTACTATAAAACAAGATGGATTACAAGAAAGACCCATCCGACTTCCTTTTTGCGGGAGATCGGATGGGTCTTGATCTTATGGCCTTATGTAAGAGGTGCTGTCAGCTTACAGCTGGGGGCCGGCAGAGACCAGAGCCTTGCCGTGCTCGTTGCCCTCGTACTTTGCGAAGTTCTTGATGAAGCGGCCAGCCAGATCCTTGGCCTTCTCTTCCCACTGAGCGGCATCTGCGTAGGTGTCGCGGGGGTCGAGGATGGCGGGGTCAACACCGGGCAGAGCGGTGGGGACCTCAAAGTCGAAGTAGGGGATCTTCTTGGTGGGAGCCTCGTTGATAGCGCCGCTCAGGATGGCGTCGATGATGCCGCGGGTATCCTTGATGGAGATGCGCTTGCCGGTGCCGTTCCAGCCGGTGTTGACCAGATAAGCCTTGGCGCCGCTCTTCTGCATCTTCTTGACCAGCTCCTCAGCGTACTTGGTGGGGTGCAGCTCCAGGAAGGCCTGACCGAAGCAGGCAGAGAAGGTGGGGGTGGGCTCGGTGATGCCGCGCTCGGTGCCGGCCAGCTTTGCGGTGAAGCCGGACAGGAAGTAGTACTGGGTCTGCTCCGGGGTCAGGATAGAGACGGGAGGCAGGACGCCGAATGCATCAGCAGACAGGAAGATGACATTCTTGGCTGCGGGTGCAGAAGAGATGGGGCGGACGATGTTCTGGATGTGGTCGATGGGGTAGGAGACGCGGGTGTTCTCGGTCACGCTCTTGTCGGCGAAATCGATGTGGCCCTCAGCGTCCAGAGTGACGTTCTCCAGCAGAGCGTTGCGCTTGATGGCGTTGTAGATGTCGGGCTCAGAGTCCTTGTCCAGGTTGATGACCTTTGCGTAGCAGCCGCCCTCGAAGTTGAAGACGCCGTTGTCGTCCCAGCCGTGCTCGTCATCGCCGATGAGCAGACGCTTCGGGTCGGTGGACAGGGTGGTCTTGCCGGTGCCGGACAGACCGAAGAAGATGGCAGTGTTCTTGCCCTCCTTATCGGTGTTGGCAGAGCAGTGCATGGAAGCGATGCCCTTCAGCGGCAGGAAGTAGTTCATCATGGAGAACATGCCCTTCTTCATCTCGCCGCCGTACCAGGTGTTGACGATGACCTGCTCCTTGCTGGTGATGTTGAACAGCACAGCAGTCTCGGAGTTCAGGCCCAGCTCCTTGTAGTTCTCGACCTTAGCCTTGGAAGCGTTGTAGACAACGAAATCAGGCTCGAAGTTCTCCAGCTCCTCAGCGGTGGGCTTGATGAACATATTGGTGACGAAATGTGCCTGCCAGGCCACTTCCATGATGAAGCGGACGGCCATACGGGTGTCCTTGTTGGCGCCGCAGAAAGCATCCACGACGTACAGGCGCTTGTTGGAGAGCTCCTTCTTGGCGATCTCCTTCACAGCTTCCCAGGCTTCCTGAGAAGCGGGGTGGTTGTCGTTCTTGTACTCGTCGCTGGTCCACCACACGGTGTCCTTGGAGTTCTCATCCATGACGATGAACTTATCCTTGGGGGAGCGGCCGGTGTAGATGCCGGTCATGACGTTGACAGCGCCCAGCTCGCTGACATGGCCCTTCTCGTAGCCTTCCAGTTCGGGCTTGGTCTCCTCGTCGAACAGCTGCTCGTAAGAGGGGTTGTACACGATCTCGGTCGTGCCGGTGATACCATACTTGCTCAGATCCAACTTTGCCATGATACTTATACCTCTTCTTTCGTTCAGGTCATCGTCCAGACACCAGCGGTAAGCTGCCCTCAGCCAAAAGGACACCGCAAAAGGACGATGAAAAGAAATACAGATGCGTATTCTCCTGTATATCATTATACATAAATCGGGGCTGAAATCAACCGGCGGAGCGGTTTTCTTCGGGTAAAAGCAACAAATCTTATTAAGAATCTGGGGTATTTGAGACGGTTTCGTAAAAATCTTGGCCCGTTTGCCTGTACAAATTAAAGATTTTATGTCAAAAACAAATCTTTGATAAAATTTTGTCGATTTGGGATACAAGGAGCGGAAATCAGGAGAGAAGAGGCTGCAATTTTGGGCCGCGAAAAAACGTATTATAAGTAGAGACACAAAATATTTGTGGATATTTTGCGATTTATCTGGAAAAACTGTCTGGCTTATGATATACTGGGCCAGTCTGACCCGCGGCCATGAGCCGCCAGCATGGAGAAACAACGACGATGAAGACGCTTTACATATTTCTTACCCGCTCCGGCACCCTGCTCTCGAACCTCGTGTACAGCCTGACCGGTGCGCAGTACACCCACATCTCCCTCGCCTTCGACGAGGACCTGAGCACCCTCTACAGCTCTACCCGTAAGAACGGCTACACCATGTTCCCCGCAGGTCCCAGCCGGGAGTACCTGAACCGGGGCGTGTTCCTCATGCGGGAGAACATCCCCTGCGCCCTCTACGCGTTGGAAGTAACTGACGAAGCCTACACCCGCGCCAAGCGCCGCACTCAACACATGATGCACCACGGGGAGCTCTACCGCTTCAATTCGCTGGGTCTGCTGCTCTGCTGGATGCATATCCGCTGGCAGCGCCGTCGGCATTATTTCTGCTCCCAGTTCGTCAGTGAGGTGCTCCAGAAGAGCGGTGCGCTGGAGCTGCCAAAGCCCAGCACCCTCATGCACCCCAGCGATTACGCCGAGCTGCCCGAGCTGCGCTGCCTCTACCGCGGTACGCTGGCCGGCCTGCCCCAGCGCCAGAGCATGGAGCTGGGCGAGGTGGAGAGCGTCATGGGCCTTTACCTGAACGTCCTTCTGGGGGCCGTGAAGGGCAGAGTGCGTCGGCTGTTCTGATTTTTTGAAAAATTTGAAATTTCCTGTTGACAAAGCGGGTGCGCTGTGCTAAAATAATCGAGTCGGGAACAACGCCCGATGCAATGGTAGTATGGCCCGTTGGTCAAGCGGTTAAGACAGAGGCCTCTCACGCCTTTAACATCG
>OGJI01001217.1_pt1 | contig 29710 bp, 24 predicted proteins | sample 1572031 | NCBI WGS metagenome assembly OGJI01 (sample SAMEA2582119, study PRJEB24529) | metagenome | biome: Human gut stool | place: China | collected 2011
TGTGTCTGTAGAGATCGTTTTGGTTGACGGATCATAGCTTTTCAGTCCGTACCAGGTATCAGCGACAGAACCTGAACCAATCGCCACGCCGCCAGTCGTGGTTGCGGTGGCGTTGTTGCCGATCGCAACCGAGCTCGCTCCTTTGGCGATCGTATTCGTACCGACCGCGGTAGCGTTGGCGCTGGACGCGGTCGCCGCGTTGCCGAGTGCGACGCCGCCCATGTAGGACGCTGATGCGGTATTGCCGATCGCAACCGTATTCAGCATAGCCGCCTTGGAATTGGTACCCATGGCAATCGCGTTGCTGCCAGAGGAAGACGCTGTATTGCCAATAGCGACACCGCTCTGGAAGGTTGCGAGGCTGTCGGAACCAATCGTCACACTGTTGTTTGCTGCTTTGACAGGAGTTGCGGTCGTGGCGTTTCCAATGACGACAGCGCCGGTAACCGTATCGAGATTACGGTTATCACCGATCACAATCGTTTTTGTGGCATGGGAAACCGAGTTTCCGGACCCAATAACGGTGACATGGTGCACGGAGTCGCCCGTGTTAGCGAAGCCTGTGAAAAGGTTATAGGCGCTCGGTGCGCCTTCACCGCCTTTCACCGTATTCCCGACACCGATAATTGCGGTTTCGTTTGTCCAGTCAGCCGTATTAGCACCGCCGATTGCAAGCGTAGAGCCGCCGCCGTTTGATTGGCTGACGAGTTCCCGGAGCGTGTCGGCGAACTCAACCGGGGAGGAGGGCAGAATCGGGGTCCGCGACAGCGTGTCGTCATTCTGGAGCGAATTGGTAATCTGGTTTGCGGCACCGAAAACCAGCGCACCGGAAGAATTGGAAACCCGGTTTGCTACGCCGACCAGACTGTTTGCCATCCCGGAGACTGCGGACTGAGAGCTTCGGGATTCGTTGCTGTTAAAAGAGCCAATGATCGTGGCACCGAACCCCTGGGAAACAGTGCTGTTTCCATTGACCGTGTTTGTTCCGCCCGGATAGTAATTGGCGGAATTGACGTTATAGGCACCGATCGACGTGGCGTACTGACCAGCGGTATAAGAGTTATAGCCTACACTCGTCGCTCCGAACCCGTACTGAAGGTTTTCATAGGAGTTGGAAGCGTCTCCCTGCTTATTGACATTCACGTCGCCGATCTGACCGGTGTAATCGTGCTGACCAAGAACGGTTGAGCCGTTGTAGCCAATGGAATTTTTACCGATCGCGATACCGCCCGCGCCAAAGTTCCCAGTATGAAAGAGATAGGACAAGGGATCCATGAATACGACAGCTGCGCCTTTTCTGCCGACTTCGGTGATGGTCTTGGCGTTGGCGCTGATTTGCGATACTGGCTTCGCCAGCGTTGCCGCTATAAGTACTGTCTGTTCTGGCGTTGGGGCCAACAGCGACCTGATTGGCTCCAGTGGTTGAACTCGTCGCGCCGACAGCGACGCCGGCGCCGCTGCCTGCAGTAACCATTCCTGCGGCCATGGCGGGGCAGGCTGCGAGAGCAATCGCAGCAGCCACAAGTGACACCGCGAAACACGAATGAGAAGTGTTTCCCGTGGTGCGTTTAGAAGGGCTGGCCTGTCGCCGGGCGGAGGGAGCCTGGTGAATGACATTGCTTGACATGAGATTTTCCTCTGTGTGTTTTTTGTTAAGTTTTGTGAGGAAAATTATATGAATGAGCCATAAGTTGTTGATTTAGCAATCATCTCATGTTCGTTATGCATTCATTAAATGCAATAAGAACGGGAAAGAGGATTTGATAAATCCAACGTTTTTTCGATAACTGACGTCCAAAAATCCGGGGATAATTCAACGTATATTGAAAAAATGCATTTAAACAAGGGATTAAACAGGGAACATAGGGGGTATTATTCAAACACTGGTGAAATAACGGTATACCATCATGCATAAAGAGCAAGCAGGAAATGGCAGTTTTTCTGATTGCAAAAAGTTCAATAATTCAAATAGTTGCATGTATATCAACAACAAAAAACGTTGATTGAAGTCAAAAACCGCCAGTGATCGGGACTGAAAAACGTGTTTTGGAACTACGAAGCCGCTCCAGATTCGTAGGAAAGAGAAAGATGATCCGGGAGAAACCGAAAACTGTAGGGGGCGGTTTTCTGTCCCGTGCCGCTAAACGAAAAAAGGGAAGGTTTTTTCAAACCTTCCCATAAAAGGGCATCAGAAATCAGGACTCTGTGCTAATCCCCCATCCTGTTTTCTGGTGCCCGGGGAACCCGGCGTTCCCCGGAACCAGTCCGATGGACTGTATTAATGAAGATGCTTCTGGATGTCCGCAATCTGGGCTTTCAGGGCTTTGAGTTCCGAGGCCTGAGAGTCAATGCGGGCATTCGCGGTAGCGAGCCGCGCGCTGAGGTCAGTGTTTTCAGTCTTGAGAGACGTCACCTCTTCCTGCAGCTGCTGCGGAGACTTCTTTTCCATGCTGTTGTCACCGAAGCGATAGGAGACGCCGAGGTTCAGCATGTGGTCATTCGACGCGAAGGCACCGCCGATGTTGAACATCAGGTTTTCAGTGGGCCGCACGAAGAGACCGACCGCCAGAGCCTGGGTTCCGTGGTAGAAGCCAAGACCGAGAGAACCGGAAACCTTATGGTCTTCGTCGTAATCCTGCGGATGAAGTCCGGCAAGAGCCGCGGCCGTTGCGCCCGCCCGGTTGATGCGATCTTTCAGGTCCTGCTGCCCGATGTTGTATTTGTTCATCAGGTTATCGATGTCCGTCCGGTTAGCGGCAATATTCGTCGCGTTCTTCTGGACGTTCACATTCGTTTCGTGGAGCTGAGCCCCATTGACCGCGTCGCTCGAGGTTGCTGAGATGGTGCCAGGAGCCACGTTCGTGATCTTATTTCCGCCGTTATTGAGGCCCGTCGAAGTAAGAGAAACCGTGCCTGAAGTACCGCCAGTGATCGTCACGCCATTCGTGTTGATGACGGTCGTCGTGGACGAGACATCAGGATTACTGAAGGTGGCGCTGTGCATGTTCGTCAGATCCTGACTAAGGGTTACGGAGTAATCCTTGCCAGAGGCTTCCGCAACCGGTGTGGGATCTTCACCCTCAGAGGTGATAGGAAGCTTTACGGTTTCAGACTTAACCGAGAGGTTGGGGTCATCGGTAGTAACGGTAGTGGTATTAGCAGACGTATTAATCGCCGTCAATGTCGCAGCCCGCAGCTGAGCCACGTTGACTGCATCCGTGTCCTCGGAACCGGCGGCTACGCCAGTAATCTGACGCGTCACACCTTCATCGGCATCACCAACAGCAACCGCAGCTGCAGTAGATGTCCAGGTGGAGTCGTCCACCTTAGTCGAGGTAGTCTTCGTGGAGGGGTCGTAACCGGCTACGCCAGCTGCGCGGTTAGCGACTGAACCAGCGCCGATTGCAACGCTACCGCTGACAGAAGCGGTGGAGTTTGTACCCAGAGCCACAGAGGATGGCGAATTAGCGGCCGAATTTGTGCCAATGGCTACAGCATAAAGCCCATTCGTTTGAGCCTGTGTGCCAAGCGCTACAGTCCCGCCACCAGAAGCTGTTGCGGTGTTACCTAATGCAATGTCACCGATAGTGGATGCTGTTGTGTTGTAACCGATAGCTACCGAGTACGAACCTTTGGTTTTCGTGTACCTGCCGATAGACACACTGGACAGACCAGCGATTTTGTTATCCGCCCCCAGAGCTCCAGCCACAGCTTTGTAGCCAAGAGCAACCGATTGACTGGCGAGAGCCGTATTTTGCGAACCAATAGCTAAAGAGTCCACACCATACGCTTTGGATATGTAGCCAACAGCCAAGGAGTCTGATGCGTTAGCGAGACTCTGGAAACCAAAGGCAGAAGAGAAAGGCCCCTTCGATATTACCTGATAGCCAATGGCATTTGAGCCATCGCCCTGAGCGCTAGCGGTGTTTCCAATTGCCAATCCGCTCTTCCCACTGGCGACTGCAGAGGTTCCGATAGCATAACTGTCCTGGGCGGTTGCGCTGGCAGAGGTGCCGATTGCGACGCTGTCCTGTGCAGTCGCGTTGCTGGACTTTCCAATTGCGACAGCATCAGCAGTGGTCGCACTGGAGGAGGTACCAAGTGCAATTGTGTCTGTGGCACTCGCATTGCTGTCAGTGCCGATAGATACAAAATTATCAGCGTCAGAAATTTCTGTCGTCTCAGTAGCAGATCCCAGTACGACCGCACCGGTTGTAGAAGTTAAGGTGTGGTTGTCGCCGATAACAATGTCGGGTGTTCCTGTCGAAACGGTATTGCCGGAACCAATAACTGTGACATGAGTGATCTCGTCAGCGGTGTTCGCAAAACCGGTGATCAGGTTGAAAGCACTTGGGTTTTCTGCCGAACCTGTTACGGTATTTCCGACACCCAGCAGGGCCGTTTCCAGAGTCCAGTCAGCCGTGTTGGCACCGCCAATTGCAAGGGTAGAGCCGCCGCCGTCCGAATTTTTGACGAGTTCACGAAGTTTTGCAGCAAAATCCGAGGCATTCCAAGGCATGCTTAAAAGATCCCATTTGCTAGTTGGCAAAACTCCTGAGAGCGTGTCGTCATTCTGCAGAGAATTTGTAATCTGGTTTCCGGCACCAAAGACAAGCGCGCCGGAAGCATTTGAAACCCGGTTTGCAACACCAACAATACTGTTAGCCATACCCGAAACAACTGACTGGGAATTCCGGGATTCATTACTGTTCAGCGAACCGAGAATAGTAGCGCCGAATCCTTGGAAACTGTGCTTTTACCGTTGATGGTATTTGTATTGGCTAAGAAATAATTTGTCGAATTAACGTTATAGGCACCGACCGAGGTTGCGAACTGCCCTGCGGTATAGGTGTTATAGCCAACACTGGTTGCGCCTACGGCGTACTGCAGGTCTCCATACGTATTGCCTGTGCCTGTTCCGTTGATATTGACGTCCCCCAAGGCCCCGGTGTAGTCATGCTGGCCAATAACCGTTGATCCATTGATTGCGCTTGAATTTTCCCCGATCGCAATCCCGCCCGAACCGCCAGAGAAATCAAACGAAACAGCGATAGCCTTAGTGCCGCCTTCGGATGAAGTTGTAGCATTCTTGCCGATAGCGATGCTGGAGTCGTCATTGTTGCTACTTGAATACATAGTCGCCGCGGCACCGCTGCCAATCGCGATCTGATTGGCTTTTGCCGTGGAGCTGTTTGCTCCTACAGAAAGCCCCGGGCCGGTACCTGCAGCGACATCAGCCGCAAACGCTGTTACTGACGTGGTCGCCAGGATTGCTGCGGCGAGAATGGAGAGGGAGAACCGGAATGCGTTCTTTCCGGTGTGATTCTGCATACTGACCTCCTGCCGGGAGGGGGGAGGCACATGGAACGCTTTTTTAGTAATTTTGCTTGTCATGGCTGGTTCCTTCTGTGTTTACGTTATTGTTAACTTCTGTAATTTCAGTATAGATAACCCATTGAAATTTGTGATTTTTGCATTTACCAACTTCGTAAATAATTTCAATAAATGCAATCACTAACGCTGAGAGTAACTTGATAATTTTCAAAACCAGCAAAAAATTGTTACGTAAATTGAAACAATCAAAAAAACAGAAAAATTACGTAAATAATCATTCTGTTAACTTTTGATATCAGCGATATATGAACAGAATCTGCGCAATAAATTGGACAAATAGCAAAGCTATAAGTTTGACAGGAAATGTATTTTTGTTGATTGCATTGTTTACAACAATGCAACGAAAATCAACTAAGTTGAATCTGATGTTTTATTGATATAGGTCAAATTAACGAGGTCCGTATACGTTTTTTGATCTAGAAGTTCACACTATTGACCTACTAGTTATTGTTAAAAATTTAATCTAAATAACGATAAATTGTGCTGTAACCAGAAAATTCGAAAGAAAAGTCAAATCTGGAATAGGAAGAGGGACAGCAGAGGGTTGAATCGTTAACCTACGCTTAACTAACCTTTAGTTGTAAATCGATCAATAGCGGTTGGAAAAAAGAAAAAATTACAAGATAAAAAATAAGGGAGAAGCATTTCTGCTTCTCCCTAAATTTTCTGTGCCGCAACGCGGGCAAAGAGCCGCTTTCTCGCAGCCGTGTCCGCCGTTCATCATCGGGCCGGGACCAAAGCCGCCCATATGGGGGCCGTATCCGCCCATCATGCTGCCGGCGTGATGGCCGAACTCATACTGCAGGAAGATTTCCTTCTGATCCGCGGAAAGCGAATTCATCAGGTTCTTGCGGGCAGAGGCGAGAGCCGAGAGGTTATCCGACGCTTCACGCATGACCTTCGCGCGGGCTTCAAGCGCCTGCTGACGGCTTTCTGCACCGAGCATGGCCTGGCGGGCTTCGTAGCGAGTGTTCGCCATATTGGTCACCGCTTTCATCCAGGCGTCAAACACCCCCTGCTGGGCGCTCGTGATCTTGAGCCCTTCGGCGATGTGCTTGGAAATCTGGTTCATATAAGCGGGATCCACTTTACCCTGAGCCCCCTGAGGCATCACCGGGCCCGGTCCGAGCATCGGGCCGCCTGCAGGGCAGGGGTACCCCGCCTGAGGCTGACCGCCAGCCGGGTAGGCCCAGGCGGTGGCTGCCGCGGCGAGAACGCCGGCTGAGGCGAGAGCGCTGAGAATGATCTTGGAAGACTTCTTCATGGTTTTGCTCCTGAGGTTAATTGCATAACTGGAAGTCTATAGAAGAGGCGTGCAAATGCCGCATTGTCTTTGTAACGGGGAAGGTGCGGTGTTTACAGAGTATTTCAGGGGTTTCACGGAGGATATCTGATACCGCCTGTGGAACCGGAAGGCAGGGTCAGGTGAGTGTCATCCTCAGAAACAGAAACACCCCGAAGTGCCGGGCTTCGGGGTGCTGTCATGGGGGATGTGGAGAAGACCGGTGCTACTCAACTTCTTCCGGCTTCTTGTCGAATGCCTCTCCAACAGTGTCGAGGAACGAGCGCAGCCAGTCTGCGCCGCCAAGCCTCAGAAACATCTCTTTCTGCTTGGGGGTGCAGCGGATGTGAAGGACGATGTCCTTCGCATGCCCTGACAGCGGGCGGCCGCGGCGCCGTTTCTCTCCGCTAAGGGGTTGGGGCATATAAGTTCTGGTTTGAATTTCGGGCATTTTGTTTTCTCTCTTATTACACACACTATATTACATCGTGTGTTTGGAATAGTCCAGTACCCTAATGATTTGCTTACACTTTTTTCCGGTTAAGTATTACAAATTTGGAAAGTTGTAAACACCGAAGTCGTCAAAAAAATCCCCCGGACCGCTATTCAGCGCATCCGGGGGATTGCGTTTTCAGTCAACCGCGGTTAACGAAGCGCGAAGCTGATGCCGAAGAGCACCGCGAGAACGCACATCGTCGGGTTGATATCCTTCCAGCGGCGGGTGAGAACCTTGACCGCGATATAGGAGATGAAGCCGATACCGAGGCCGGTCGCGATGTTGAACGTGAGCGGCATCGAGATAACGGTGAGGAAAGCGGGGAGGGCGTCCGTGAAGTCATCCCAGTTGATGGCGCGCAGCGTCCCCATCATCATGGCGCCGACGATCATGAGGGCGGCTGACGTGGCGTAGACCGGAACGATCGAAAGGATCGGAGCGAGGAAGAGAGAAAGGGCAAAGAGCACAGCCACCGTCACAGCAGTGAGGCCGGTGCGGCCGCCAGCGGCAACGCCTGAAACGCTTTCGAGATAGGTCGTCGCGGTGGTGCAGCCGAGGAGACCGGAACAGAGCGTACCGATGGAGTCCGACATCAGGGCGCGGTCGATGCCGCGGATCTTGCCGTCAGCGGACACGTAGCCTGCCTTTGAACAGACACCGATCAGCGTGCCGAGGTTATCAAAGAGGTCAATAAAGCAGAGCGTGAAGAGTACGACCACAACCGAATGCTTCATCAGACCGCCGAAATCCAGCTGGAACGCCGTTGCGGTCGGGAAAAGCTTGATCGGTTTCGCGAATTCAGCGGCAAGGTCCGGGAGCGGAGTGGCGCCGAAGACGAAACCGACCACGGTGATGATCGCCATACCGATAATCATGGCACCCTTCGTCCCGCGGGCAATCAGAGCGCCGATGATGATCACGCAGATCACGGTGAGGAAAACCTTCGGATCCCAGAGGTTGCCAAGCGTCACGAAGGACGTCTTATCCCCCACAATGAGACCGCAGTTCTTCATGCCGATGAACGCGATGAAGAAGCCAATACCGGCCGGAATCGCGGACTTCATGGACATCGGAACCGAATTGATAATCAGCTGCCGGATGCGGGTGAAGGTGAGGAGAGAGAAGATGATGCCGGAGATGAGCACCGCGGCGAAGCCTGCCTGCCAGGTGAACCCCATCGGTCCGCAGACGATGAAAGAGAAGAAGGCGCTGATGCCGAGACCCGGGGCGACAGCGACCGGGAAATTAGCCCAGAGGCCCATGATGAGAGTCGCGATCACGGTGATCCATACCGTTGACACGAAAGCGTCGCCGAACGCGATGCCTGTGTTGGACAGCATGCCAGGGACAACGGCGAGCAGATAACACATCGTCACGAAAGTCGTGACGCCTGCGAGAATCTCCCGCCTGACGTTCGAGCCGGCAGCCTCGATTTTGAAATACCGGTTTAGAAGCTCATTCACTTGTGGTGCCTCTCCGAAGAGAAAGTTTGAGGATGGTTTTATAGGAAATCGGTTACCGCGCCCGGCGGGTGAGTGTCATGCGGGTGCGGTTATATTCGCCCCAGGAGATCTTCCCGGATATCAGGGCATCCTGATTCGCTTTCACTTTGGGGTCAATCTGGGCTTCGCTTTGTTTCACCGCGGCTTCATGTGCGTCAACGCCGGAGGCAATCATCATCTGCCGGGTCTTGTCGTTGATCGCGGCAATCTGCTGGAAGACACGGTTCGCGGCTTTCACTTCCGCGGGAGACGCTTTGGCGGAGTCGGAGGCCTGAGCGTCAGTGAGTTCAGATGCGATACAGGGGGTCTTGCTGAAATAAGCCTGATTTGAGGGCTGCTGGCAGACCCGGAGCATCAGACCGCGGACGTCGCGGAATCGGGCTGCCACGGTTTCAGTGGCCACTTTGCCGCCCTTGAAAGGAGCCTCGAGCTGGAAGGCGTCGTCCTTCGGATTCACTTCGACATCAAGAAGCTTCTGCTGCAGCGCGGGTTTCGACTGCGTGAGAGCAGGCGCGTCCGGCACGCTCACCGTTGCCCGGTCGGAGTGGAGCAGAAATTCAGTAATAGGATCAGCCGCAAAGGCGAGTGTCGCGGAAAGAGCGGCCAGGCCAGCGGCAATAACAAAATAGAGTTTTTTCATCGGGGGGGATCTCGCGGTTGTGCTAATGATAAAACCGGGGAGAGATTTCGTACATTGCCCGAACAAATTTTTTTTGACGGAAGTCCCATTCAGCAGGGGATCCGGTGCGTTTCCTTTTGAAAATTTCGGCTCTCTGGTCTAACGTATCCTTCAGTCTGGCTAATAAGAAAGGTCGATCAGATGGCTAAAACCTTCACGCTCCGTGACGCGGGGAATTCTGCGTTTGTTCCTGGGTTCCGGCTTGTGGATGCCGAGCTTCCGAACGGCATCACTCTCAGAACTGCGATCGGCGGTCCCCGCTATTCCAGGAAGCGGCCGCTTGTGATGCTGCATGGGCATCCTCATACCCACGTGATCTGGCGGAAGGTCGCGCCGTTCTTCGCGAAGGACCGTCTGGTCATCCTTCCCGATCTCCGCGGGTACGGTGACAGTTCAAAGCCTGAAAGCACGCCGGATCACCGCCCGTACTCAAAGCGCGAAATGGCGTCCGATATCGCGGAACTCGCCCGTGGCTTATCGCTCCCTCCATTTGATCTCGTGGGGCATGACCGAGGGGGACGGGTCGGGCACCGTTTCGCGCTCGACTACCCTGAGATGCTTTCAAGCGCCACCTTTATCGATATTGCGCCGACCGCGACAATGTATGAAAGAACCAATAAGGAATTTGCGACCCGATACTTCTGGTGGTTCTTTCTGATTCAGCCGGAGCCCTTTCCTGAGAAACTGATCCTCTCGGATCCGGAGTATTTCCTCAGGCGTCATATCGCGGGGCAGCTGAAGACCGAGGGGGCGACAGAAGAACCGGTGATGCAGGAATACCTTCGCTGCTACCGGGATCCCAGGACGGTGCACGCGATCTGCGAGGATTACCGGGCAGCGGCAACGATCGATCTCGAGGATGACGCGTCTGACAGCGGGAAGCGGATCCGCTGTCCGCTTTTCCTTGTCTGGGGCGCGAAGGGCACCGTGGGGCAGCTTTACGATGTGCCGGAAACCTGGCGCGGGAAGGCGCTCGATGTCCGGGGCACAGCTCTTCCCTGCGGTCATTCCCCTGAGGAAGAGTGTCCGCATCGGTTTGAAGAAGAGCTCGACGCCTTCCTGATGAGTGTTCCATAAAGAGAAAGCGCAGACTCTCGTTAAGAGTTATCTGGCTTCCTCTATATATAAAATATAAGAGGACAGTTTCTTTAGAGGAGCCCAAGAAGGCTCAGCACCGCAGGCAGCGTTACCGCGGCAAGAATTGTCGTGAGAAGGAGCGAATTCGCGGTCGGCCCCTGAAGCACATTGAATTCCTGCGCCATGATGTAGACATTCACACCGACCGGGAGGCAGCCGAGGAGACACACGGCCTGAAGTTCCGGCCCCGTGAGCCCCATCAGGTGCCCGAGAAGGAATACAACAACCGGCTGCACGCCAAGCTTCAGAACCGTGATGAGGCCAGTCGTTTCAAAGTGGGACCGAAGCTTATATTGAGTAAGACCGACACCCACCGCGAAAAGCGCGACAGGGGAGGCGGCGTTTGCCATCAGATCGACAGTCTTCTTCAGCGGCACCGGCATTTCGAGTCCCGTGAGACTCCAGAGGAGACCGAGAATAATGCCGATCACAATTGGGTTCCGAAGGGATCGCATCGTACCCTGATAGATCGTCCTGGAGAGTGACGGACTGCGGCTCCGGCTGAACTCAATCTGCACCGTCGCGAAGGTCCACATGAGGAACGCGTTGAGCGCGAAGATCACGGCAAGTGCCGGCATCGAAGCCGGGGAGAGAAGCGCGATCGAAATCGGGACCCCGAGCTGGACGTTATTGGAAAACACCGTTGCCATGCCAAACACCGTCTGTTCGTCTGTCGTGAGGTGGCAGAGTTTCTTCGCGAGAATCCGGCCGAAAAAGTAAACCAGAATGCAGGAGCCGAAAAACGCGAAGGGCACCCCGAGCTTCGGCGCGGGAAGCTGCGTGATGTTACTCATCAGACGGAAGAGGAGCGTCGGGATCGCGACCGTGAAGGCGAATTTTGAGAGCGCCTTTCCGATTTCCGGTGTGACAAGTCTGAGAGAGGCGAAAAGGTAGCCAAGACCGACCAGCGCGAAAAGCGGAAGCGCGATCAGAAAGTTATTAAGAAAGACAGTCATGAAAGGAGCCGGTTTGAATTTTTCCTGACTCTACGCCGCTTTGGATCCGGGCGCAGTTACGCAAAGCTCCGAGGATCCCCCGATCGGGGGATCCCTGCGGAAAGTCTGAATAGATCAGAGTACCGGGCCTTCCATGAAGACCTCGAGCTGCTCCTCATAAAGGAGCGTCTCCATTTTCGTAACGGTTCCGGACGCGATGTCTCTCAGATGGGTGAGAAGCGCTTCTCCCATTTCTTCGATTGACGCGTTGCCTGACATGACGGGAGAGGCGTCAAAGTCAAAATTATCAGGAGACCGCTCAAAAGCTCTGGCGTTGCCCGTTACGTAGAGGAACGGTGATACAACGGTTGGATTGATGGCAGGCATTGCGGGATTTTCAGGCATGGCGTTTCCGCCCATCTGATAAATCATGATCGCGGCGCCGGCAGCGGTGAACCCGAGGGGAAGCGAAAGCGAACTCATCCAGGCGTCCATGAAGTAGAGCCCATGACCCGACGGGGCTTCACCGTAGGTGAGTACATCCTGAATCGGGCGATGACCGGATTTGGCGATCGCGCCGAGCGATTTTTCTTCAAGGGTCGATATACCCGCCGCGATATTCGCCGGTATCGGATTGATCGCCCGGATATCTTCGCCGGTGGAGAGCGCTTTTTCTTCCCAGCGATGGGCTGCGGTGAGAATTTTCCCTGCTACGGTGTCATTTACGGCACGGGCAGCGACCAGCTTCTCCGCGCCGATGATTTCCGTGGTTTCTGAGAACATCGCGGTTCCGCCGGCGTCGATCAGCCGGTCAAAAGCGTTGCCCACCGTGGGATTCCCCGCGATGCCTGAGGTGGCGTCTGACGTTCCGCATTTTACGGCGAGTGTCAGCGCGGAAAGCGGGCAGGGCGACCTTCGGGCCCTGGAGACTTCGACCGCAAGGCTTCGGGCTGCCTGAAGCGCTTTACCGAGAAGGCCATAGCTTCCGCCGGACTCTGTGAGGTAAAGGATCCGGAAGGGTTTACCGGACTGCTCTGCCGCGGCAGCAAAGCGGCTGTCGCTCATATTGCGGTAGGCGCTTTCGCCGGACGGTTTCACCGCGAGGAGCAGTGTCCCGCCGACATTCGGATTCCGGATAAGACCTTCCATCACACGGGCAATCGTTTCTCGGTCTTTCGCGGGGCGTCCCGTTTCTGCCGGAATTTCAAAGTGAACCGCGCCCCGGATCATCCGACAGACATTGGTCGCGATGAAATTGAGCGACCGGTTGATCGGAAGAATGAGAAGCGTGTTTCTCGCGCCGGCATGCCCATCGGAGCGCATGAACCCCAGAAACTCATTAGTCATTTGGCGTTCTCCTTCAGGTCACCCCGGCCGCGGGCCCCCTCAATGTTATGAATATGGACGAGTGAACCCGGAGCGATGTCGCGGCTCGCAACGCCAATCGGCAGACCGTACTTGATCACGAGGCTGCCTTTTTTCATCGGTGACACCGCAATCTTGAATCCGAAGGGGACCGCGTCCAGGGCTGTGACTAGGCGGCCGGGTTTTTCGCGGCCCAGGATGATTTCAGCGGTATCTCCGGCCGCTGCGTCAGAAAGCGCGGTGGCCACCGTGTCTTCCGGATTGAGAAGCAGAGCAAGCATCGATTCTTCTCCTGATATAAGAGACTTCGCGAAGCGCAAAGCGATCCAATTATCAGCGGTTTCCCGTGTTTCAGAAATGCCTAATAGGGGGAAGAGGGAGGCGAGGCTTCACGCCTAAAGGTGTGAGGTTTTGTGAGCCGGGCGCCGGAATCGGGAGCAAGGCCCGGCAACTTGAAATATAATCGGCAGTTTACCGGGCCTTGAAGCGGGTGAGCCCTTTTGTTCCCCGTTTCCGCGGTCAGTCCCGAGATGGGCAGTGCTGTGTCGCGGTGCTGCCGTCTCCCGCCGGAATTTTTAGGCCGTATCCGTTCTGGAGCCGGCCCCTTTTTAAAGTAAGCAAAATGACTGAAAAAGCTGAAGAAGTAAAGAATGAAGAAACCGAGGTTAAGGCCACCAAGTCTTCCGAGGTTACCGATAGCTCCCTCACCGCTCCCGTGAACCCGCTCGCGCGTTCCGTTGAGGTCACTGTCTCCCAGGATGCCGTCTCCGCCGGCACCGAATCCCGCCTGAAGGGCTATGCCAAGAAGGCCCGCGTTGACGGTTTCCGCCGCGGCCACGTCCCGATGAACATCGTGCGCAGCCTCTACGGTCAGGAAGCCTACAGCGAAGCCCTGAACGAAGAAATCGGCAAGGCTGTTGAGAAGGCGATCACTGAAGGCGGCTTCCGCATCGCCGGCACCCCTGAAGTGGTCCCCGCGAAGGACATGCCGACTGACGGCAAGTCTGATCTCAAGTTCGAGGCTCACTTCGAAGTGATCCCCGAGGTCGAAACGCCTGATTTCGCTAACCTCGAGCTCCATCGTTTCGTCTGTGAAGTCACCGATAAGGAAGTGACCGACACGCTGAACGTCATGCTGAAGCAGCGCGCTACCTATAAGGATGTCGAACGCGCTTCCCAGAAGGACGACGAAGTGACGGTTGACTTCGAAGGCAAGATCGACGGCGTCGCTTTCGACGGCGGCACCGCTAAGGACTACGCCTTCATTGTCGGCGCCGGCCAGATGCTCCCCGAGTTTGACGCTGCCGCCACCGGTCTCAAGGCTGGCGAGACGAAGGAATTCAAGCTCACGTTCCCGGTTGACTACGGTGCGAAGAACCTCGCCGGCAAGATCGCCGACTTCACCCTCACCGTGAAGAAGGTTCAGGAGCCCGTGCTCCCCGCCCTCGACGATAAGTTCGCTGAATCCCTCGGCATCAAGAGCGTTGATCAGCTGAAGAAGGAAGTCGAGACCAACCTGAAGCGCGAAGTGAAGTCCCGCCTGACCGCCCGTACGAAGGAAGGTGTCTTCAACGCCCTGATCGAGCAGGCCAAGTTCGCTCTGCCGGTCGTGATGGTCCGTGACGAAGCCGCCCGTATCGGCAACGAATACCGTGAGCAGCTCGCTGCCCGTGGTCTCGATGTGAAGAACATGCCGAACCTTGACCCGCAGGTCTTCGCTCCCCAGGCTGAACGCCGCGTTCGCCTCGGCCTCCTCGTTTCCAAGCTGATCGCTGATAATAAGATCAAGGCGGAACCGGAACAGGTTAAGACGTTTGCCGCTGAAATGGCCTCGGCCTACGAGAAGCCTGAAGAAGTGACGGAATGGTACCTGAAGGACCAGAACCGTTACGCTGAGCTCTCCGCTGCCGTGATTGAGAACAACCTCGTTGACTTCGTGCTCGGCAAGGGCAAGACCTCCGACGAAGCGATCGACTTCGACGTTCTCATGGGCCGCAAGGCTGAAGCCTGATCCGGAAGGACCGCGGTTTCTCTGTTTTAGTGAAGAAGGAGCAGCATGACTAAGTTTGACGCAAACAGCATGGGTCTCGTGCCCATGGTGGTAGAGCAGAGCGGGCGCGGTGAGCGCGCGTTCGATATCTATTCCCGACTGCTTCGGGATCGGGTGATTTTCCTGACGGGCCCCGTGACCGATGAATCGGCGAACCTCGTCGTTGCGCAGCTCCTGTTCCTCGAGAGCGAGAATCCCGATAAGGACATCTCGCTCTATATCGATAGCCCCGGGGGCAGCGTTTACGCCGGCCTCGGGATCTACGATACGATTCAGTTCATCAAGCCCGATGTGAACACGATCTGCTTCGGAATGGCAGCGAGCATGGGTGCTTTCCTTCTTGCCGCCGGCACGAAGGGCAAGCGCTACGCGCTCCCGAACTCCCGGATCATGATCCATCAGCCGTCCGGCGGTTCCCAGGGCATGGCGAGCGATATTGAGATCCAGGCGAACGAAATCCTGTACCTCAAGAAGCAGCTGAATCAGATCCTTGCCGATCGTACCGGTCAGCCGATCGAAACGATCCAGCGCGATACGGACCGGGATAACTTCATGAATCCGAAGGAAGCGAAGGCGTATGGCCTGATTGACCATATCTTCGTTCGCCGCGGAGAAACAGACTAAGCCTGAGTCCAGAAAGGAAGATGAGGGGCACTGCCTCAGGCCGCCTCTCAGAACTCTTCTCTTTTATGGATCAGCAGGAAAGCCCGGCGGGTTCAATCATCCCTCCGGGCTTTTCAATTCCGGCGTCTGAGCCGGACAGAATTCACTATTTTTACTTTTGGAGTTCCTTCATGACAGATAGCCGTTCAGATCACGAGACCCGGAAATGCGTATTCTGCGGCCGTGGGGAAGGGGAGGTGAAGCACCTCTTCGGCGGCAACGGGGTTTTCGTCTGCGATGACTGCACGAGACAGCTCGCCTCGCTCCTCGCGGATGAAACGGGGGAAAAGGCGGCGGCGCCTTCCGTGGAAGAGGCGGAAGTCGAAGCGGCTGCCGCTGAGAAGCCGATCCCGGCTCCGAAAGAGATTTTTGAGCACCTGAATGACTATGTGATCGGCCAGGAACGCGCGAAGAAGACTCTCGCCGTTGCCGTTCACAATCACTACGTGCGTCTCCGCCACCAGGCGAAGGAAGACCGCGAGGTGGAGCTGCAGAAGAGCAACATTCTTCTCATCGGGCCGACCGGCTCCGGAAAGACGCTCCTCGCGCAGACGCTCGCGAAAGCGCTTGATGTGCCGTTCGCGATCGCTGACGCGACGACGCTTACCGAAGCGGGCTATGTGGGTGAGGACGTTGAGAACATTATTTCGAAGCTCCTCCAGGCGTCTGACGGCGACGTGAAGCGCGCGGAAACCGGTATCGTTTACCTGGACGAAATCGATAAGATCGCCCGTAAGAGCGAGAACCCCTCGATCACCCGTGACGTGTCGGGTGAGGGCGTGCAGCAGGCGCTTCTGAAGCTCGTCGAGGGGACGGTCGCGAATGTCCCCGCGCAGGGCGGCCGGAAGAACCCCGGAAAGCAGATGATTGCCGTAGATACGACAAACATCCTCTTTATCTGCGGCGGCGCGTTTGATGGGCTCGAGAAAGTGGTCCGGAACCGTACCGAGAAGAGCGGCATTGGGTTTGGCGCTGAGGTGAAGAGCAAGAAGGAAGAGCCGCTTTCGAAGCTCCTCCGGAACGTTGAGGCAGAGGATCTTGTCCGATACGGCCTGATTCCGGAACTCGTCGGCCGTCTCCCCGTGATCACGGTGCTTTCCGAACTCGATGAGGCGGCGCTCATTTCGATTCTCACGGAACCGAAGAACGCGCTTCTCAAGCAGTATCAGGTGCTCTTCGATGATGAAGGCGTGAAGCTTGAGTTCACGAAGGAAGCGCTTTCCGCGATCGCGAAGCGCGCCATCGCCCGCAAGACCGGTGCCCGCGGACTCCGCTCCATTGTGGAGGGGATTCTGCTTGACACGATGTTTGAAATCCCGTCCCGTAAGGATGTGGAAAAGGTCGTGGTGGGAGAAAACTGCGTGACAAAGGGAGAAGCCCCTGAACTCGTGCTTCGGAAGACGGAAGCCTGATAGTTTCCTCTGCTTCAGAGTACTGAGAAACGCTCGGGTCCAAAAAGGCTCGAGCGTTTTTTTTGACTTCGCTAGAATTAATTCAAAGCTGCGGCGGAACCCGGAATGTCCGGGACCGCCGCTTCCGTTTCTCGAATACCCTTGAAACTGCGTTAACCGCCCCCATATATGGTTTTAGGACTGCCGTCAGCCGGGACACTCCCGGCCGGAAGATTGTTTTCTGACGGGCAGTTTCACATTTTTTGGAACGAATTGAATGACAGAAAAAACGCAAAACACCGCTCTTGAAGTGTTCCCGCTCCTTCCGCTGCGTGACATCGTGGTGTTCCCGCGTATGGTGATCACCCTTTTCATGGGCCGGGCGAAATCGATCCGGGCTGCGGAAATTGCGATGAACCAGGGTAAGAAGATCCTTCTTGTCGCCCAGCGGGACGGCCAGATCGATGAACCGACCGGACAGGATCTGTTTAAGGTCGGCTGCGTGGGCACCATTCTTCAGATGCTGAGACTCCCGGATCAGACGGTGAAGATTCTGGTCGAAGGCAAGGAACGCGTCGATGTGAGCGCGGTGCGTGAAGTGGACGGGTATCTCACGGCCTCTGTGTCGCCGCGCCCGATGAAGGAATCGGATCCGGCGGAAACGGAAGCGCTGCGCCGCGCGACCATCGAGTCTTTCACGGCCTACGCGAAGCTGAATCCGAAGATTCCGGAGGATCTCGCGCGCAGTGTCAACCAGACGACAGACGCTACGCGGCTCGCCGATATCGTGGTGCAGCAGCTCCCGGTCGCGGTGGCCGCGAAGCAGAAGCTGCTCGAGTCTGATGACCTGAACAGCACGCTTACCGAACTCCTCAGCCTCCTTGGCGGCGAAACCGAAATCCAGAAGATGGAGAAGCGGATTCACGGCCGTGTGAAGCAGCAGATGGAGAAGAACCAGCGAGACTACTATCTGAATGAGCAGATGAAGGCCATTCAGAAGGAACTCGGGCAGGGGGATGACGGGAACGACGTGACGGACGACTACGAGAAGAAGATCGAAGCCGCCCGGATGAGCCCGGAAGCGAAGGATAAGGCGCTTGAGGAACTGAATAAGCTCCGTCAGATGAGCCCGATGTCCGCAGAAGCGACCGTGGTCCGCGCGTATCTCGATACGCTGATCTCGCTCCCCTGGAGCAAGAAGACCCGTGTCTCCTCCAATATCCCGAAGGCGAAGAAGATTCTCGACGAGGATCACTACGGTCTCGAGAAGGTGAAGGAACGTATCCTTGAGTACCTGGCGGTTCAGGGCCGTGTCACGAAGGTGAAGGCCCCGATTCTCTGCCTCGTCGGCGCGCCGGGTGTCGGCAAGACGTCGCTTGGCGAATCGATCGCCCGCGCAACCGGCCGCAAGTTCACGCGTCTCGCTCTCGGCGGCGTGCATGATGAAGCGGAAATCCGCGGTCATCGCCGGACCTACGTCGGCTCGATGCCGGGCAAGATCCTGCAGAACCTGATCAAGGGCGGGGTCCGCAATCCGCTCTTCCTGCTTGACGAAGTGGACAAGATGGGCATGGATTACCGCGGTGACCCGGCGAGCGCGCTGCTTGAGGTGCTCGACCCTGAGCAGAACAGCACGTTTGAGGATCACTACGCTGAAGTGCCGTTCGATCTGTCGGACGTGCTCTTTGTCGCGACCTCGAACTCCTACAACATTCCGCCGGCGCTCCTTGACCGTATGGAAGTGATCAGCCTCTCGGGCTACACCGAAGAGGAAAAGGTTCACATTGCGGAAGAGCACCTCGTGCCGAAGCAGATGCGTCTTAACGGCGTGAAGAAGGGTGAGCTCGTGATCGACCGCTCGGCGATCGTCGCGATCATCCGCTACTACACCCGTGAAGCCGGTGTCCGCGGACTTGAGCGCGAAATCAGCAAGATCTGCCGCAAGGTTGTCATGGCGAACATGATGAAGGAAGGGACGAAGAAGAGCGCGAAGACTGAAACCGTTACGGTGAATGAAGAGAACATCGGCAGTTACCTGGGTGTTCGCAAGTTCACGTTCGGTGTGGCGGCGAAGAAGCCCCAGATCGGTCAGGTGAACGGTCTCGCGTGGACAGAGGTCGGAGGCGATCTCCTTTCGATCGAAGCCGCGGTCTTCCCGGGCAAGGGCATGGTCCAGCGTACGGGCAGCCTCGGCGACGTGATGAAGGAATCCGTGGAAGCGGCCCGCTCGGTGGTGCGTGAGCGCGCTGAGTCTCTCGGCATCAAGCAGGACGTCTTCTCGAAGACCGATCTGCACCTCCACTTCCCGGAAGGCGCGACGCCGAAGGATGGTCCGTCCGCGGGCGGCGCCATCACGACGGCGATTGTTTCCGCGCTCACCCGGATTCCGGTCCGCGCTGATGTCGCGATGACGGGCGAAATCACCCTCCGCGGTGAGATCCTCGAGATCGGCGGTCTGAAGGAGAAGCTCCTTGCGGCTCTCCGCGGCGGCATCAAGAAGGTGATGATTCCGGAGGACAACGTGAAGGATCTCGCTGAGATTCCGCAGAACGTGAAGGACGGTCTTGAGATCGTTCCGGTCCGCTGGATTGAGCAGGTTCTGGAGCAGGCTCTTGTCCGTATGCCGGAGCCGCTTCCGAAGGAAGATCTGGCTGAGTCGCTCGCGGCTGTACCCGCTGAACAGCCCGGCCTGCCTGAGATCGTTGCTCACTAAGCCTCAGATTCGGGCTTGATTTAATTGACGGGGATCAAAGAAATTTGCCCCCGTCAATTTTTTTATACGGAAATTCCTAAATTGTTTTGATTTTCCACGCTCTGCGGCTAAAATCGCTCTATCCCCCGCACACAGGGGAGATTAGAAGAAGTTCATGCCCCCCACGGGGTAACAATGAAGAAGGAAATTCGATATGAATAAGTCTGAACTCGTTGAGCTCATCGCTGAAAAGGCTGATATCTCCAAAGCCAAGGCTGCTCTTGCCGTTGACGCTTTCACGGCTGGTGTTGCTGACGCCCTGGCTAAGGGTGACGAAGTCGCCCTCGTGGGTTTTGGTACCTTCACGACCGCTAAGCGCGAAGCCCGCAAGGGCCGTAACCCGGCGACCGGCAAGGAAATCACGATTGCTGCTGCCACGCTGCCGAAGTTCCGCCCTGGCAAAGCTCTGAAGGATGCTGTAAAATAATCCTTCCACTCTCGGAAAAACTGAGCAGTCTTTATAGATCCCGGTTTTTCTGAAGAGGGCGCTTAGCTCAGTTGGTAGAGCAACGCCTTTACACGGCGTGGGTCAGGAGTTCGAGCCTCTTAGCGCCCACCAAGATTCAGCCTCGGATGCCTCAGGCATCCGGGGTTTTTTCTTATTTATTCAGCCGCCGGGCGGCAGTTTAAAAAGATATTTTTGCGGATCCTCTGATGAACCGGGATAGACTGAAAACCATCAGGAGGTACACAGCGCCGGGAAACAGGCGTGAGCCGGTCCTCCTCTGTCTGATTCAATCCGGCTAAAGGCTGATCTGCACTACAGAAAATAACCTGATAGGCGTATAGGCTTAGCCGGGTGTTTGCCGTATATTGAATCGTTGACATTTTCATGACCCGGACGGATTCCGTTCGGTCAATCCAGGGTGCAGCTATGAAGAATATCGGGATTTTCTGCTCGTCTTCCTCTCAGATCGATCCAAAGTACCTGAATGAAGGCAGGGCGATCGGTGAGGCGATCGGAAAAGCCGGAAAGACGATGGTGTATGGCGGAACGGATTTCGGTCTCATGAAGGCTGTGGCTGACGCGGCTCACGAGACGGGAGGCCGCCTGGTCGGTGTGGTGCCGAAACTCCTTGAGGAGCGGGGCCGCGCGCATACGGCGCTTGACGAGAAGATTCTCGTTGATGACCTGTCCGAGCGGAAGCGGGTCATGGTGGAACGATCGGATATCCTGATTGTGCTCCCCGGCGGGATCGGGACGCTTGACGAGGCCTTCTCCACGCTCGCCGGCTATACGCTCGGCTATCACCATAAGCCCACGTACTTTTACGACATGCAGGGCTTCTGGAGCCCGCTCGTTGTTTTCATGAGGCGGCTTGGACGCGATGGCTTCGTGAAGCCTGAGGGGAAGGAATCCTGGCATGTGATCGCGACGCACGCGGAGCTGCTGCGGATCATCGCCGAAATCTGAGCGCCGGGCGTTGAGTCGCCTCATAAGAAAAACCCTCTGCGCGAAGGACAATCCTTCAGACAGAGGGTTTTTGCATTCCGGGCAGAACTCACCGGAGAGCCATCGGCTTAGTGGCGGCGGCGGTTGTTGTTGCCGTGAGCAGCGCCAGGAGCCGCGGAAGTCGGAGAGCGGCCTTCGATATAGCGGAAGGTAATGCGGCCCTTCGACAGGTCATAGGGCGAGAGTTCAAGCGAAATCTTGTCGCCGGCCAGAATGCGGATGTGGTTCTTGCGCATCTTGCCGCTCGTGTAGGCGATCAGTTCGTGACCGTTTTCAAGCTTCACGCGATAACGGGAATCGGGCAGCACTTCAAGCACGTGCCCGGCCATTTCAATAAGGTCTTCCTTTGCCATAGTCTGAAAACCAGAACCACAGGTGCTCCACCTTCCTATCCGATTCAAGTATTTCTGAAGTGGATACCAGGTTGGGTTCTGTAGAAACTGAGTTCCTTTACTTCCTCTGCTGTAATGAAGACTCAATTTTAACTGAAAAAGCTGATTTGTCATCCCTTTTTGATGTTTTTTTTGTGGCACACAGTCTAGGAAGTTACCCTTGAAACGGCGGATCCCGTGATTTCTTTGCGGCTGGGAATCGTTCTTCCGGGGAAATGATGGGGGAAAGACGGAAAAAGGCCGCGCTGAGCACAGTCAGTGCGGCCTTAAAAGTCAGCCTGAAGACGATCAGAACTGATGACGGATACCGAAGAAGACCTGCTGCACATCGTTCCCCGGCGCGCTTGTCGGGTAATGGAACGAGCTGTCAGGACCGTCTTCAATCGAGAACTGCGCGTTCGCCTCCTGAATCAGCGCCACGGTGCCCGCGTAAAGCATCGTGCGTTTTGAGAGGCTGTAGTCGTAGCGGATGCCGAAACTGTAAGCGTCAGCTTTCGAGAGCGTCTGATTCTTGTAATACGCCGCGGTCGTCCCCAGCCGGCCTCCTAAGAGCGGTGTGCTGGTTCCGATCTGAATAAGGAAGAAATCCTGACTCCAGGGCTGATCGTTTCCATTTTTATACTCAAACTGTATCGATGGCTTCGTGAATCCGAAGTCGTAGCTTGCGGCGAGTTCGTAGTACGTGTCGTGTCCCGTCGGCCGGAATCCCAAAGCTGAGTTTCCAAGGTTCTGGTACAGAACGCTGCCCATGACGAAGAGCGGTCCTTTTCCGTAATTCACGCCGAGGTTATAGATGTTTCCCTGCGTGCTTGACTTCGTGCCGTCAGAGCGGGTGTTTTCGCCGAGCGCCGCGTACGCCATCACTGTCCCGCCGCCGAGATTCGGCGAAGCCCAGAAAATAGAGTTATTGGCCCGCACGAGATCATCCTGCGTGGGGTCAGACCCCCCCATAGCGTTCCCCGCTCCCGGGTAGAAGAAGGGGGACCCTGCGGTCCCGAGTGACAGAGCGTTCGCGTCTGTCATCGGCCAGAGAAGAAAGTGAGGAGAATACTGGCGGCCAAAAGAAATCTGGCCGAACATGGGGCTCCGGAGCCCGACCCAGGCCTCACGGTGAAAGAGCCGGCTCGTGTTCCCGGCGAACGACTGAGCGTACGTGCCGTCATCAGAAAGGAACCCGGACTCAAGCTTGAATACCGCCTGAGCGCCGCCCAGAACTCCCAGATCCTCTTCTCCCTTGAAACCAAAGTAGTTGCCGGATGAACCGCCGCTGTGAAGTCCGGAAGAAACGGTTCCGCTGTCGTTATTGACGGACACGTATGAATCAATCAGCCCGTACACCGATACCGAAGACGCGGCGTCTGCCGCTGAAGGAATTCCGACGGCTGCCAGTAAGGCCGCAATGGCCGTGAGTGACTTTCTCAATTTGTTCTCCTTTGATTTATTGGCGTCTTCGCTTACAGATAACCTGTCTCTATAAGCCATCAGACGTAGTTAAAAAAGATAGAGAAACGAAATTGGTTTCTCCGTTGTCCGGACAACACTTTGGAGACAGGGCGGCAAATCTCGCGGCGGAAAACGCTGATAATTCAGACTTATTTTTGCAACTTGCTAATTCAAAATAATTTTTTCAGAATAGAGGGGCTCTGCCCCTCAAAAAAATAAAAATGGGCGGGCTTCAAAAAATAAATTGATTTAATGAAGGAGAGAGAGGTGAGGCAGGTTTTTCTGAACGCGCCGTGGGTTCACGATGCGGAACCCCCTCAGCTGAAGGCGATTTTTGAGCAGCATGGGGTGCTTCGCAAGTTCCCGAAAGGGTTCATTTTCAATCATGGCGGAACCCAGGGGAATGTGTACTACATCACTAAGGGGCTGGTTTTCTTTACCTTTCCGGACCCCAAGGATAAGTTCCGCGTTTTTGGCATTCTGCCGCCGGATCGTGTAGTGGGTGATCTTGACGCGGTGACGCAGTTCAGCATCAATGTGTTTGCGACGAGCGCCCGGCCGACAGAGTGCCTGGTGGTTCCGGGGCGGGTTTACCGGGAAGCGCTCGAGGCGGATCCGGAACTCATGAAGCTCTACGCGATCAACGCAGTCGCTAAGGAAGAAACCCATATGGAGGGGATGATGGCGGTCTTCACGCTGCCCGCGGAAAAGCGCCTGATCGCGCTCGCGTCCTCTGTCATCAATTCCTACTATCCCCTGAAGCCGGACGGCTGGAATCCGATGCCGCTTCAGCTCACGACGTTCGAAATCGCGGACATCACGTCCTCAAACCGCTCGACAGTCAGCACAATCATCAATCAGTGGGTGGATAAAGGCCTCGCGAAGCGGGACGGGAGCTGGCTCGAACTTCACGGGAAGCTTTTCCGGGATGAGTACGACTGGCTCAACTTCAATTCCCGGGGTAGCCGGACCCCGTAATCCGGAATTTTTAGATCCTTATACCTAGGATTGTTGGGCAGACAACATCAGAGATACGGAGTTCAGATTACTCTCCAACTAGTTATTTCGAACAGAGAGCGCCGGAGAGACGGCGTCTCGATATAGCGGAGAGAAACAGATGACACTCAAGCATTTTCTGACCCGTACGGCGGTCGCGGCCGCGGTTGTCGCTATTGCGGGAGCCGCAGGCGCTGCTGAGAAGCAGATGACGGCGGATATCGTTGTGGTGGGCGGCGGTGCGGCCGGCATGGCGGCTGTGACTCAGGCGGTGGACGCCGGCAAGAAAGCGATCCTTCTTGAAAAGAATGCGTTCCTTGGCGGCGGCGCCTCGATGGCGGAAGGCCTTGGCGCGGTTCAGACCCGCTGGCAGCGTGATAAGAATTATTCGCTTGCCGTGGAAACCGCATACAACCGCATGATGAGCTATACCCATTACAAGACGAACGGCCCGCTGCTGCGCCGCTTCCTTGAAGGGTCTGCGGAAAATCTTGACTGGCTCTCGAAGCATAACCTCACGTTCCATCTCACGCAGATGTCGCCGACCGAATGCATCACCTGGCACGTGGTCGGAAAGTACAAGAATTCCGAGCACGGCGCGGCATACATTGAAGCTCTGAGCGACTGGGCAAAAGAGAAGGGCGCCACGATCCTCACGAGCACTCCTGCCAAGTCTCTCCTCACGGAAAACGGCCGTGTGGTCGGCGTGAAGGCTGCGGATAATCAGGGCAACACCTACACGATCCGCGCGAAGGCGGTGATCATTTCGACGGGCGGCTTCAATAACAGCCCGGAGCGAGTCCGCGATTGGGGTCACTATGACCCGGCGGTTTATCAGGGTCTCGTACCGCTCAATAAGACCGGTGACGGTATCGCGATGGCTGAAGCCGCGGGCGCAGTGCCTGGCAATATGGCTCTGATGGCGCACCCCGGTACGCGCGCTTCCAACGTGAAGCTCCTCGGGAACATCTGGGTGATGTCCTGGCAGCCGAAGCCCGTCTGGGTGAATGATTCCGGTAAGCGCTTCGTGCGTGAGACCGTAACGCATGAGTTCTCGGACGCCGCGAACGCCCTCGGTCAGCAGCATAACGGCTACGCCTGGGCCATTATCGACTCCAATATGGTGGATTACTTCGAGAAGGAAGGCCTTGATCTTGGTGTCGGCGTGCTTGTTCCGGTGGGCGCGAAGATGACCGATATGAAGAAGGAAATCAAGGACGTTCTCGCGAAGGGGTCTGACGGTTTCAAGTCCGGTGCGACGATCGCCGAACTCGCGAAGCAGATCGGTGTTCCTGCCGCGACGCTTGAAGAAACGATGAAGCGCTACAACGAAAACGTAGCCTTCGGCTTCGACCGTGATTTCTATAAGGAACGCGAGTGGCTGACCCCGATCAACAAGGGCCCGTTCTACGCGATCAAGATTGCTCCATATTCCTTCACTTCAATCGGCGGTATCAAGATCGATCAGTACATGCATGCGCTCGATAAGAATAACCAGCCTGTGAAGGGACTCTACTGCACGGGTATGGACGCGGGCGGTATGTATGGCGACAGCTACCCGGTGTGGTTCTCGGGTAACGCCTTTGGTTTCTCCTCCTGGTCCGGCCGTCACGCCGCTCTCCAGGCGATTGAGGACGAGAAGCTTTAACTCTCTCTCCTCTGATTCATGGGAATGAATCAGCGCCCCGCCTTTCTCTCCAGAGGGCGGGGCGTCATTTTTTTGCAGTGTGTAAAAAGCGATTCCGGAGATGGGTTTTGCGGGTCTATAGTGAAAAGACAGATTAAAAACCCTACGGAGCCTCTTTTTATGAAAATGAAAAAAATCCTCCTCGCGATGAGTCTTGCCGCGGTGGCTTCGGTGCCGGCGGCCGCGTCAGCCGCGGATCTCACGGCGGCGCCGGACGCAGAAATCACGCTCTCCACAACCGTGACCCGTACGGTGCCAAACGATGAAGCGGTGCTGACACTCGCGGTGACCCGTCAGGGCGCTACGGCGAAAGACGCTCAGAAGGCAATGCTCACGGTGCTCAATCAGGGTATGAAGGCACTCCGCGCCGCGCTTCCCGCGGGGAAGGCTGTGCTTCAGTCGGGGAGCCTCTACACAAACCCCAATTACTCCCAGGCGAAGAAAGGGGAAGGCGTGAAGATTCTCAACTGGACATCCCGCGAGGAAGTCCGGGTAACGCTGAAAGATCCGTCGCTTGCCGGTGAAGCGATTGACGCCGCGAACCGGTATTTTGAATTCTCCGGGCTCCAGTTCCGGGTATCGCGTGACGCCTCGCTCAGGAACCGCTCCGATCTGATGGCTGACGCGATGGCGGATCTGGGCGCGAAGGCCGCGGTTGTCGCGAAGGCTTTCGGGATTCCCGCGAGCGGCGTGAAGGTTTATAAGCTTTCCTTTGGCGGTCAGACCGGGAACTATTACCCGCAGGCCCCGATGCTGATGGCGGTCCGAAAAGCGGCCCCCGCTGCGGATTCTGTCGAAATGAGCCCGGGAGAATCCGATGTGTCACTCTCCGCAAGCGCGGTTTTCAAGATTAAGTAACACTTTAATCAGATATTTCTAATATTCTGAATTAAAAATAAAATCCCGCAGAAAATTTCTTCTGCGGGATTTCTCTTCTGAATCTTTGAGAGAATCAGAGACTCATCCGTCTCACCTTACGCCGGGACGCCGAAAGCGAGCGGCGGGGGAGTCGTCATGCGGATCATCTTGCGGTTGATGTCCTTCACCTTTGCCGCGCCAGTCAGCGTCATCGCGACAGCGAGTTCATTCCGGATCGTGTTCGCGAAGAGTTCAACGCCGTCCGTCAGTGCGGACAAAGTGACGGCCCGCGAGGCAGGCATCAGCGCCAAGGGCAATGTATTTTTCCACATCAGTGCCGCGCTTCACGCAGCCGTCGACAAGAATCATGCAGCGGCCGTGAATCGCGTCAGCGATGGCGGGAAGCACTTCCGCGGTCCCGGGTTCATCCGCAAGCACCCGGCCGCCGTGGTTCGACACCACGATGCCGGCAGCGCCCGCGTTGAGGCAGAGAAGTGCTTCATCGGTCGTGAGAATGCCCTTGAAGAAGAGCGGAAGCGGGCTCGCCTTCACGAGTTCACGGAGCTGCTCGGGGGTCTTCGGCTCAACGGTCTGGCCCTTCGTCGCGCGGGCCGCACGGCCGGCGGAATCCAGGTCGATCGTGAAGGCGACAACACCGGCGTTCGCAGCGATCTTCATGCGTTCAATGATGTCCTGCTGGCGGCGGGGTTTCAGGCCAACGATCGCTTTGAATCCCTTTGACTTCAGTGTCTGGAGCCGTTCCTCGAAAACATTCAGAGGGTCGCCGATACCGTCAGCCACAGCGCCGAGCCGCGGTGCAGCCGCCGCAGATCGCGGTAACAAACTCGGCTTCTGTCAGATGGCCGCCCATGTTATAGGTTGTGCCGCCGGTCGGTGCCGCCATGACCGGCATCGAAAGCTTGTTCCCAAAGAAATCGAATGAGGTATCTGGCACATGGACCCCGTGCACCACGCGGCCATTCAGACGGATTGCAGCAAGCGCATCGTAATTCGCCTGGAAGGAACGGTTCGCGCCCATGCCGCCGAAGCCTGGCACCTGGCCGATGCAGGGGCCGCGGCCGTTGCACTCCGCGCAGACGTAGCAGCGGGGCATCATCATTTCGCGCGCCCGGTCAAGCACGTCTTTCATTTTGAGATTCTTGCCGGTGAGGGGGCGGATCTTCTTTTCGGGTTCTTCCGCAGCCTGGGCAACAACCGGAATGCTGCTGATCGTAGAGGCGGCGGCGATAACGGCTCCGGCCTTGAATAGACCGCGACGGTTGAGGTCGATAGTTGACATGTTCTGCTCTCCTATATAAGACACTGAATTTCTCAGGCAGTGTCATTTTTTTGTCAGACGGTTTTCGCGCTTCCTGCCGTCTGTTTTTATATTATTCGAAAGGCTTAGTTCTCAGAAAACAGTATTCATATAATGAAATCTGATTATTCAGCAGGTGAGTCTGAAAAACTTCATAATGCTGAAAAAGCGGCAGATACTCGGTTTTTTGAATCACGCAGATAATTGAGACTGGTTCTCAATTAGTTAAATTATGAATAAATGATATCGGTCGTTTCTCTGAGTCAAAACGGAGCAGGGCGTTATGGGAAAACTATTGGAAGAGACACTGACGGACGATACCCCGGGGCGGAATCCGGCGCACGCGATCCTGCAGGACGGTGCCCGGGCCTTTGTGGCTTTCGGTGCGACCCGGAGCCTTTCAGAAGCGGCAAAGCGTGTGGGGAAAAGTCAGCCCTCGGTGTCCCGCGATGTCGCGGGGCTTGAAGCGGCGCTTGGCGTCACGCTGCTCGACCGCTCGACGCGGCCGATCCGGCTGACCCCGGAGGGGGATGCGCTGCTTCGTTTTCTCGATTCTGAGCAGACCGAACTCACACACCTTCTGCAGGGGCTTCGCGAAGCGAACGCAATCAGGCCCTCTTTAAGGATCGGAATCTGTGAAAGCGTCGCCTGGAGCTACGCGGATGTGATTGCGTCACGCCTTGCATCCCGCCTCTCCGATATCCGGATCGTCGTCGCTTCAAGCGGCGCGATGCTTCCGGAACTCGATGCCGGCGAGCTCGATATGCTTTTCTGCTCAAATCCGTTTGCGAACCGGAATGACCTGAACCGTATCCCGGTGTTTGAGGAACCGTCGATCCTCATTTTCCCAAAGCCGTTTGATCTCGCGCCGCTCGGGACCCCGATTACCTGGGAGTCGCTTCGCACCTGCGGTCTGCCCCACATCCGCTGCTCCAAAATGAATGCCGCGGGGCAGAGCGAAGTGAATTACTTCAACACCCACGCGCTGGAGTTTCCCGGACGGATCGTCGTGAACGAAAATTCCCTTCTTCTTAAGCTCACCGCGGAGGGGCACGGCTGGGCTCTTGCCCGGCCGACCACGCTCGCGCAGTATCCGGACCTTGCGCGCGAGGTGAACGCGGTTCCGATGCTGCCCCCCGTGCTGCTCAGACGGGCATCCATTATTACGAAGAAGGGAGCCCGGCCTTGGGTCGCGGATGCCGTGGCAGGTGTGATCCGGGATCACTACGAGGCGTCCGTCGCGCCGGCTATCGCCCGTCTGGTTCCCTGGGTCCGGGATTCACTTTACACAGTGAAAACCGGTGACTTTGGAAAACCGGTGCGGCACGCCGCTGTCCGGTTCGCGGCGGTCTGACGGGGCTGATGTATCCGATGCGCTAAGATCTCAGGCTACAGACGAACCAATTGCTCCGCGGCAGAGCCGCTTTGGAGTCCGCACTCATGCTTTCCTCCCTTTGGTCACTCGCGGCCGCCGCCAGTTTTTCTCTGATGGCCGCGATCGTGAAGCTTTCATCCGGTGAATTCGGGTCACTCGAACTGGTGTTCTACCGGTCGGTTTTCGGCATGGTGCTCATGATGTTTCTTGCGGCGTCCCAGCACGGGTCCATGCGGACGGAGCATTTCAGGGAGCACATGATCCGATCGGGGCTTGGGGTGCTGTCCGTGGCGCTCTGGTTCTTCACGCTTCGCGATATGACGTTCAGCACCAATATGACGCTGATCTATACGACCCCGCTTTTTATGGCTGCGAACTTCATCGTGCTCGCGAAGATGAAGCACGAACGGGCTCCCTGGGCGATGGTGGCGTCTATTCTCGTGGGGTTCATCGGTATTACGCTGATTCTGCGGCCGGAATTTCATGAAAAGGATTTCATTCCGGGGCTTGTCTGCCTTTTCATCTCAGCGATTGATCTTCTC
>OGJI01001231.1_pt1 | contig 29420 bp, 20 predicted proteins | sample 1572031 | NCBI WGS metagenome assembly OGJI01 (sample SAMEA2582119, study PRJEB24529) | metagenome | biome: Human gut stool | place: China | collected 2011
TGAGCATTTCCTGTTCTGTAAACTTTCTGTTTGCCATAATTTCCTCCAATTCATTATTATTGTAATATCAATCTGAATCGGAGTCAAAAAGCGATTTTGTCCAAAATGAAGGGGTTCATCAAAACCATGTCCGAAGTTAAGGGTTCCCTGTAAACTCATTGTATAGATTTAAGGGTTTTCATTAAAACTTACTGTCTAATGGTAAGGGTTTTAAAAACTCAATCTGTCCAATCTATAGGGTACATTTTAGATTTTTACCTCAAATTGATAAAAAAATAGGACTTAAATCATTCAAAACCCTTTATTTATAAGGTTTCTCTTGATTTAGTCCTATTTTAACGCATGCCCCCTTCAAGATTAAAGGCTTGCGGTAGGGAGAATTCTTCCAATCCAGCAATTTTTTTAAGATAAATCGTTCCATAGGATCACTTCTCACATTTTTATTGGAGTTTTATGCTTTATAATCACACTTTTATTATATGCAAAATCTATGAAAATCACAACCGAAATCACAAAATTATTAAAATTTAATGCTTACTAATCACACTTTTATATGAGATAGTGAGAAAATTTTCTACAATAAAGGCAGACCGCAGCCTTTTCCGCCAACTATCGTAACGAAAAGGTGATTTTTAGCCGAAACGCAAAAAGCTGTAAAACTCAATGCGAATTTTACAGCTTATAAATAAATGTGTGCTGATTACAGAGATAAAAGTGTGCAGGATTTTTGAATTACATTATGTAAGGATATGCGAAGCAGCCGTTCTTCCAGTACTCCGCATATCTCAAAAAAACTAGTTGATGTAGTTAGCTGCTGCTCCCATATAAGCGATTGCTTCATCAGCTGTCAAATACTGACCTTCCATAACAAGGGAAAAATCTGAATTTGCAATTGCAACGGAACCGTCGTCTGCTTCTACAAATACTGCTGAGAAATCATCACCTGTATAAACATCTGTTGTGCTGATCTCAGTCCAGTCAATGTTATCTTCATCTGTAACATTTGTTACATTAGAATCATCATATGCTCCACAAAGGACATCTCCCTGTCCATCCTGTGGAACGATCATTAATGAAACATAGCTATATCCATCCGGATCTCTAAAGAGTGTGATCACATACTCTGTATTATCATCATCCACTGCATATAATGCTGCATCAACAAGATCTGCTGTTACATCAAGAAGGGAAAAGCCTTCTTCCTCTGTTGTGTCTGCTGCTTCTGCTGCATCTTCCACATCCACTGCATCCTCTTCTGTATCTGCTGCATCATCAGCTGCTGTGTCTGTTGTAGTTGTCTGCTGGTCATTGTCAGCTGGTGCTGCTGCATCTGATGAACCACCACATGCTGTAATATTAAGAGCCATTGCTCCAACAAGTAATGCTGTTAATAACTTTTTCTTCATTTGAATCTCCTCTTTCTATTATTCATTTTTTTGATAAAAATAGAATTTTTTTGTAAATTTCCTGCCCACTTTTATCTCTGTAATCAGCTTATTTTTTCATTTTAAAAATTATTTGTGCAATGCCTTATCTGGCATGGTTTCTTTTTCTTTTCGCAAAAATTCCTGCAAGTCCTGCGCATGAAACCATCAGAAGTACTGTACAAAGTGTTCTGCTGAAATCTTCGCCTGTCTTTGGAGATTTTGCACTCTGGTCAGCGTTTTCGGCTACCGTAAAGTTTGTTGCCGCTGTTCCATCTGTCCAGACAAGCTCGAAAGAATGGTTTCCTGCTGACAGGCTCTTAAGGTATTCCGGTTTGAAGGTAATGATGGTAGATCCTTCTGTGACCGTATAGTTGACCGGATCAACTGTAACTCCGTCCACCTTGACCTCACGGAATTTTGAAATCTCACCGCTTCCTCTGATCGCAAGGCTTCCATCTGTATTCTGTGTCCATGAACTACCCGCTCCATCCAAAATATCATACGTTACCTGAGCCGGTGCCGCAGCTGTCGAAGCTGTTGTGGTTGATGCAGCCGGTGTTGATGTCGCCGGTGCCGGATCCGGTGTCGGGGTTGTTGCTTCCGGTGTCGGATTTGGAGCCGGGGTTGGTGTTGGCTCTGGTTTTGGTTCCGGATTTGGTTCTGGATTTGGTTCCGGATTCGGTGTTGGTGCTACATCTTCTGTCACAGTCAATGTAACGCAATCTGAAATGGTATGACCGGTATGACCGCTTGGAATGCTTACCATACACTGATATCGATATCCATTATATTCTTTACTAATTGCATTTAACGTGTAACTTTCACTAGTTGCTCCAGCAATATCAACAAATCCTCGATTATCATTTTTGTCAACCATCCACTGATAACTCAAACCCTCACCTGCTGCCTCTACAGTAAACGTTGCCGTTTCTCCGACTTTCACAGATACAGGCTGTGGCTGTTTTGTGATTGTCGGTGCTTCAACAGCTGCCTTTTTTTCAATACAACTTTGCAATTTTCATCAATAGCTGTTTCGTAATCACTATTATCAGAAGAAAAACCGTTTACACTTACGGAATCACTTGTAATCGTAACCGAAGAATCGTTTGTTGGTGCAATCTGTGTAGTCACGCCTATCTCAGCTCCGCTTGTCAGTCCACTTGCAGACACCTGTTGACCATTCCAAAGATACAGATTATTAGGTGTTGTTCCAACTTTATTTTCAGTAATATTTACCGTACCACTCATTTTAAAAAGTTGTGACGATGAATAACATACTCCTCCACCATACGATTCTGAGCTATTACTGGTTATTTCACCTCCGGACATAGTGAATGTGCCGGTGTTAATAAATACTCCTCCGCCATACTCTTTTGCTTTATTACCGGTTATTGTACCTCCGGACATAGTGAATGTACCGCCCTGACTAAATACTCCTCCACCTGACAAATTTGAATCCGGACCAACTAATTCATTGCGGGATATTGTGCCTCCGGACATAGTGAATGTGCCCTTGTCATTCAAGACACCTCCACCACCATATGCTTTATTCTCACTAATCGTTGTTCCAGCAGACATAGTGAATTGGCCGCTGTCATTCAAGACACCTCCGCCACCAACAGTAGCAGTATTTTTAGTAATTTCTCCTCCGGACATAGTAAATGTTCCTTTGTTAATATATACTCCTCCACCATACGCAGTTCCATTCGTTTGTTCTGCTTTATTACCGGTTATTGTGCCTCCGTACATGTTGAATGTTCCTTTGTTAATATATACTCCTCCACCGTTTATAGCGATATTCGAAGTGATTGTGCCACCGTTCATGTTAAATGTTCCTCTATTATACACGCCACCGCCCTGATCTGCTGTGTTGCCACTTATACTGCCGCCATACATAGTAAAGGTACCTTTTACGTTTACACCACTGCCACTGTATTTATTCGTGCCATCCGGCTTAGTACCATGTGTGACCTTACCCTCGCCCTTACAATCACATAGTGTAAAGCTATTATTACTGTCTACCTCAATCACTGCCTTATCATCAGCATTCATTGTAATTGTCTTACCGTTCAGACAGAGTACTACACCATCCTGTGGTGTCCAAGTCTCTGTCAAATTAACGTTATCCGTCAAATAGTAATAACCTGCGCTTAAATCGTTATCTAACGAATTTATGCCTGTCCATGTTGCTCCCTGCGGCAAATCAATTAAATGTGAACCGGTATGTTCCTCAGCCGGTGTTCCGCCGTTTTCTTCTGTCGCCTCAACAGCATAAATCAATCCATCTGATGTCGTCTCTAGCCAGATTTTGCATTTAGATAAATCAACATCTTCGTAAGGCAACTTCACATCTTGGCTTCTTTCAATCGGACAACCATAAAGCGTTTCTTGACCACCCGATTTATATTGAACGATAAGATTTACCGTATCCGCCGTATCTCCTCTGTTGACCTTGATTTCTTTTTTTAAAACATTATATGTTGCAGTACCTATTCCCTTATTTTTGCCATCCAAACGAAGCGTCATTGCTTCTTCTATCTTTCCGGACTTAACACTGACTGCCGATGCAAAAAGGACATTTGACAAGTTCAGATTGGTGGCTGGTCTGATTGCTTTTGTCTCATCAACATACTTATCCTTAACCTTCTGCTCCTCCGTTGATGTACAATTTGCCGCATAATCATACGAACCCAAATAAGAAGATTCATACGGAGAACGCAGCCAGAATTCATCTTCACTCCAATATACACTTCTTTGTAGCTGCACGCTGTTGTCACTTCCCGCTTTTAGTATGATAGCATCACGAACACCTTCAAGCGCATATAATTTATCTGTAGTGGTATAATCTTTCTTAGCCTTTGTATCTGTTGTAGCAACAGTTGTTGCCTGCATGAGTGTCTGCTCTGCATCTGAAAAATAGTCTTTATTACTCGCCATTCCCTGCAAAGTAACTCTTAAATTGCTCGCTCCATAATGGTTGGCAGCACATTCCTCTGCAGAATCACCGTCTGTATACGTTCCATAATCTTTCATGTACGCTTTATTTTTTTGTTCATTATTAAATTTGCCTGTTGCTATCGGGCTAGCTGCAAAAATAATAGTATTATCTCCCTGTACGCCATTGTCTTTTCCTAAGATATACCATCCCTGTGCTGTATCAGACGCATTTATACCAAATAAAAGTTTTCCAACATTTGCATTCGTTCCACTTGCATCCGGCGTAAACGCTGTCATTAACTGCTCTTTTGTCGCATATACTGTCACACCCGGCTTGCTTACATCCGCAGCCTTCGCATGCACTGTTTGGTCCGGTGCTGCAGGAACAAGTCCTGCCACCATTCCGAATACCAGAAAACCGGAAAGAATTTTTGCAATTCCTTTGCTCATTCTCTTTTTTCTTATCATGTGTCCTCTCCTCTTGCTGTAGTTACAAAATCCAAGATTTCATGTGGCATTCCATCCACAGGTCTAATATCAAATGCTTATCTTAAGCTGCTCTTTTTTCTTCTTACAAACATTCCTGCAAGTCCTGCGCATGAAATCATCAGAAGTGCTGTACAAAGTGCCATGCTGAAATCTTCGCCTGTCTTTGGAGATTTTGCACTCTGGTCAGTGTTTTCGGCTACCGTAAAGTTTGTTGCCGCTGTTCCGTCTGTCCAGACAAGTTCAAAGGAATGATTTCCTGCTGACAGACTCTTAAGGTATTCCGGTTTGAAGGTAATGATGGTAGATCCTTCTGTGACCGTATAGTTAACCGGATCAACCGTAACTCCGTCCACCTTGACCTCACGGAATTTTGAGATCTCACCGCTTCCTCGGATTGCAAGGCTTCCATCTGTATTCTGTGTCCATGAGCTTCCCGCTCCATCTAAGATATTATATGTTACCTGAACCGGTGCCGCAGCTGCCGAAGCTGCCGGTGCTGTTGTGGTTGATGCAGCCGGTGTTGATGTCGTTGGTGCCGGATCCGGTGTCGGATTTGGAGCCGGTGTTGGGGTTGGCGTTGGCTCTGGATTCGGATTCGGCGTCGGTTCCGGATTCGGTGTCGGGGTTGTCTCACTGTCCTTATAGGTTGCTTTAATCGTAGTTGGTGCTATTTTGGTTGTCACAGTAGTTGTCGCACTATTCTCATCAGCAATAACTGCGTCGCCATACATCTTCACCCACTTATCAAATACTTTTCCATCTGCAGCCGGATTTGCTGTAATCGTTACAACAGTACCCTCCACATACGTTCCATTACCTGTACCATTGATAATTTCCAAGATATAAACAGGCATATCTGCATCCGGAACTGTTACCACAAAGGCTGGACTTTCCTCATGATTTTTATCCCCTTTATATCTTACCTCGTAGGTTCCTGCTGAAAGTCCGGTAATCTCTGTGCCGGTGCAGGCTATATATGAGCTGTCCTCGGATTTACGGTATTCCATATTCACATTCACGCCTATAATCTTACCGTCACTGCCACCTGCGGTAGTAGGTTTTTCTCCCTCCAGACCAGTAGGAGCACTCTGTGACGCTTTTGTGATTTCCCAGTTAAAAGTCTTTTCATCTGCTGTTCCATTTTCCCATGTTTTGCCAGCAAACGGTTTTATAATCACCTCATAAGTACCTGCATCTGTTGCACTATTTGTTCCTCTAGCAACTGTATAATTTTCACCTAATTCAATACCAGTATGTTCTGTTGTATCATATGTAAAGGTTTTTGGTTCAGGATCCGGTACAGTAGGTAATTTTTCTTTGCATTTTAATACAACTCCAGCTACCGCATCCGTACCTATTTCGTAATTACTATTATCAGAGAAAAAACAGTCCACACTTGCAGCATTACTGGTAATTGTAACCGAAGAATCATCTGTTGGTGAATTATATGTAGTCACGCCTATTGTTTCTTTTCCTGTCAGAGAGTCTGTTTGCACCGTTGTGTCCCGACCAAGATATAGATTATTATCTCTGTTGTCTCCAACTTTATTTCCAGTAATCTCTACCTCACCACCCAAAGTTATTGCATATCCTCTTGCTACTAAAACACCGCCTCCATTTGAAATAGCCGTGTTATTGGTAATCTTAGCCGTACCACTCATTTTAAAAGGTTCTTGCGATGCATGCTGTACTCCTCCACCATTCTTTTCTGATTTATTACGAGTTATTTCACCTCCGGACATCTCAAATGTGCCATCCTCATTACATACCCCTCCACCATACTCTTTTGTTTCATTATCAGTTATTGCTCCTCCAGACATCTCAAATGTGCCACTTTTATAATATACTCCTCCACCACTAGATTGTGATTTATTCTTGGTTATTGTACCTCCGGACATAGTGAATGCATCTGCTTTGTTATACACTCCTCCACCTGACGCATTTGCTGCCGAACCGGCTGCTGTATTACCGGTTATTGTTCCTCCGGACATAGTGAATGTTCCACTCTCCTTATAGACACCTCCACCACACATTGCTTTATTCCCACTAATCGTTGTTCCGTCAGACATAGTGAATGTTCCACTCTCGTTGTAGACACCTCCACCCCAATTAATGGTAGTATTATTAGAGATTTCGCCTCCAGACATAGTGAATGTTCCACTTCCATTATATACTCCGCCACCGCTATATGTGGACTTGTTATTATAAATAGTTCCACCTGTCATGGCAACTTTCGTTCCTTGAATAAATACACCGGCACCGTACTTTGCTTCATTATCGCTGATTTCGCCGCCGTACATCTCAAAGTTGTACTTATACCCTCCAGAGTCAGAAACGTATACTCCTCCTCCAAGATCAGATGTTTTATTATTGCATATCATTCCATCGTACATCTCAAATAGGGACTGAGCATTAACACCACTACTGTTGTTACCGGAAATCTTTCCATTATACATGATAAAAAATCCAGCATTATAAACACCTTCACCGCTTACTCCTTTCGCATGAGTAATAGTTCCAACCGTTTTCTGACAATCCGTAAGGGCAAAACTAGTGTTTTCGTTTATTCTAATAACAGCATTCCCACCGAAGCTACCATCAATCGCTTCAGTATTGCGCGTAATACTGTGTCCATTCAGGCATAATTCTACGCCACTTGGGCAGTCCCATACACTGTTAATCGTTATATCCTTTGTCAGATAATACTCACCACTTTTCGTTATTTTGCTAAGATCGTCAATCCCTGTCCATGTCTGCGTCGTATGATGATTGGTATGACTTTCAGCCGAAAGTTCTCCTGTACCACATTCGCAATGTGTATGCGGAACATTCTCCTCACTCTGTTCTGCTGTCACGCCCGGCTCACTTTCCCCTTCAGCCTTCGCATGCACTGTTCCACCCGGTACTGCCGGAACAACACCTGCTACCATTCCGAATACCAGTAAACCGGAAAGTATTTTTGCAATTCCTTTGCTCATTCTCTTTTTTCTTATCATGTGTATTCTCCTCCTGCATTTGTTTGTTTTTTCACAATATGTCACTTTACCATTTTTTTCATTTTATCACAGCGTTCATCCAAAACCCGGATTTCGGCGTGAGTTGTAATTATATGGCGTGAATTGTAAGATGCAGGCTTGCTTTGGTTTTCCGAATTTTTTATAATGGATGTATCATAACTGTGAAACAAGGAGGACTGCACATGCTGCTTCAGATTTTAACTTATACACACCACTTAACGACGATGCTGTTTGGCATTTTTCTGTCCGCCTTTTTTCTCGGTGTAAAACAGAATAAGAAAAATGTCTGCATTCTTCTTGGCGGTGGAGCAGTATCCGGACTTTTCTTTCTGATCTGCAATACGGTATTCGGTTCGTTGTTCACGGAAGCCGTCTATCCGATTTTCGTGCATCTGCCGCTTTTTTTGCTGCTGGTATTTTATTACCGTTTCCGCTGGCTGCCTTCCATAATCTCTATCATGACCGCCTATCTGTGCTGCCAGTTCAGCAACTGGGCAGGTATTTTTGCCTTATCCCTGAGCGGATTGGACTGGGTTTATTATCTGGTAAGGATTATCGTGACTGTTGCCGTTTTCGCTTTCTTAAGCCGGTATCTGTGCCAGACTACCGCACTGCTTTTTGCAAAATCTGACCGGGAGCTGTATATCCTCGGGGCAATGCCATTTGTCTATTATGTGTTTGATTACTCTACCACAAAGTTCTCCATGCTTCTCTACTCCGGAAATAAGGTGGTCGTGGAATTTCTCGCATTTGCCATGTGTATTTCCTATGTCATTTTCCTGTTCGTCTATTTTCAGGAATATGAGCTGAAAAACCGCGCTGAACAGTACGGTCAGCTTACCAATATGCAGTTGAACTCCCTGCACTCGGAGATCGAGCAGGTCCGCAGCAGCGAACACCGCATGAAGATTCTGCGGCACGACATGCGCCATCATCTTGCTGCCATCCAGACTTTTATCTCCCAGCAGGAACCGGAGCGCGCGCTTGATTATATTCAGGAGATCAATAAGCAATATGACGACACTGTCATCCACTCTTTCTGCAGAAATGAGCTGCTGAATTCGGTTCTTTCCATTTACCAGACACGGTTTGCGGAAAATCAGATCGTTTTTGACGTACAGATCCAGACTTCGCAGACACTCTGCTGCTCTGAGATGACTTTCTGTGCGATCCTTTCCAACCTTCTGGAAAATGCCATGCATGCGGTCACGAAGCTCCCTGTGGAAAAACGTATCGTGCATCTGAGCATTTTCGAAAAGGGAAACCACCTTCTGATCCTGCAGAAGAATCCGGCTTCAGAGACACCTGTTTTTTCAAACGGTATCCCGGTTACAACGGCAAAGAATCACGGTATCGGTGTCCAAAGCGTCATTTATTATGTCGAGAAGGAACATGGACAGTACCAGTTTTACATGGAAGGTGAGGACTTTGTAGTCCGCATTATTCTTTAAGCGAGGAAATTTATTATGGTAAAGATTGCGATTTGTGATGATGAAACTGAATTTTTGGATCTGCTTTCAGACAGTCTTGATTCCTGGTGCCGGGCGCATCAGCTGACACTGCAGCTCTACCGGTTCACAAACGGTGACGAACTGATCTCCGCACACAGGGCTTATGGCATGGATCTGATCCTGCTTGATATGATCATGCCCCTTTTGAGCGGCATGGATACCGCCCGCGAACTGCGCCAGCATGACCCGCACGTTCCGATCATTTTTCTGACTTCCTCACCGGAATTTGCGCTGGAATCTTATGAAGTCCGCACTTTCTGGTATCTGTTGAAACCTCTTGACGAAGTGCGTTTCCACGCGGTCCTTGACAGCTGGTACGAAGTCCACAAGGCTTCCATGGCTCATTTCGCGGCAAGAACAGATTCCGGCTACCAGTCGATTTATTTTCAGGATGTCGAATATCTGGAAGCGCAGAATAAGAATGTGTTAGTCACATTGAAAGACGGCTCGGTGATCTCCATAAAAGAACCCTTTCACCAGTGTGAAACAATTTTCACAGTGGAAAAAGGGTTTTATAAATGCCACCGCAGCTATATTGCAGCGTTAAGCTGCGTGGAAAAGTTCGGTAAAACCTCTCTCTTCACAAAATCCGGCGCACAGATTCCGATTTCAAGAGACAATTACGCTAATTTTAAGGATGTTTATTTTTCCTATATGTTTCCGCAGGAATGATCCGGCTATTGGATCCCGAAGGACGCAAGCTTCATGTCCTCGTTGAACGCCAGTGTGTAATGCACCTCGATGTTTTCATACTCTGCGGTCACGTAAACGGCTGCGATATGCGCACCTCTCTGTATGATCTCCGCATCCTGCATTGTTTCAATGGAAACAAAATCTCCCCAGTCTTCCGAGATCCGCGCCTTTCCCTCGTCCATGCGCTCTTTGTTCATGATCTCCTGCATGTCCGGGACAACAAGGCTTTGCAGGGTGTCAAAATCCTCTGCATTTAAAAGCCCTATGATTTTTTCCGCCTGTGCTTTCACTTCCTCTTCGCTGAACACTTCACTCTCTGCCAGCGCTTTGTTCTGCGGCTGCATCCAGTAAGTTGCAACGGATGCTGCCACAAGGATCACTGCGACAATGATGATGTTGCGGATGCGCTTTTTCTTCTGCTCCGGTGTCAGCACTTTTTTTGTTTTTATCTTACTCATTTTTCTCTCTGCACTTTCTTTTTTCTGCATATTAGTCCCTGATCGCATCCAACGCATTCGAAATATCTGCGATCAGATCTTCCTTATCCTCTAAACCGAGACTTATCCGGATCAGCTCTGCCGGAACACCAGCCTCTTTCAGCTGTTCATCTGTCATCTGTCTGTGCGTGGAGGTTGCCGGATTCAGACAGCAGGTTCTTGCATCTGCCACATGTGTCTCGATTGCTCCAAGCTTTAAGTTCTGCATAAAAGCAGACGCAGCCTCCCTGCCGCCCTTTAATCCGAATGAAACGACACCGCATCCGCCGTGTGGCAGGTATTTTCTGGCACGTTCATAGTATTTGCTGGAAGGCAGTCCCGGATAGTTCACATAGGCTACCTTTGGATGTTTTTCCAGAAATTCTGCAACTGCCTGACCGTTTTCCACATGCTTAGGCATACGCACATGCAGTGACTCCAGTCCAAGGTTTAACAGGAATGCATTCTGTGGCGACTGGATGCATCCGAGATCACGCATAAGCTGTGTTGTACATTTTGTGATGAATGCGCCCTCATTGCCAAATTTTTCTGCATAGGTCACGCCATGGTAGCTCTCATCCGGTGTACAAAGTCCCGGATATTTGTCTGCGTGTGCCATCCAGTCGAATTTTCCGCTGTCAACAATCGCACCGCCTACTGCCGCACCATGTCCATCCATGTATTTGGTGGTGGAGTGTGTCACAATATCCGCACCCCACTCAAATGGTCTGCAGTTGACCGGAGTTGGAAATGTATTGTCTATGATAAGAGGTACGCCGTGCGCATGTGCTGTTTTTGCAAAGAGCTCAATATCTAATACTGTCAATGCTGGATTGGCGATCGTCTCGCCAAACATCAGCTTTGTGTTCGGACGGAATGCAGCGTTCAACTCCTCCTCCGATGCGTCAGGAGACACGAAGGTTGCCGTGATCCCCATTTTGGCAAGCGTAACTGCAATGAGGTTGAAGGTTCCGCCGTAGATCGAGGATGATGCCACAATATGGTCTCCACTCTCACATATGTTGAATATGGCAAAAAAGTTCGCTGCCTGTCCGCTTGAGGTCAGCATTGCGGCTGTGCCGCCTTCCATTGCAGCGATCTTGGCTGCGACATGATCATTGGTCGGATTCTGCAGCCGTGTATAGAAATATCCGGATGCCTCAAGATCAAACAGTTTTCCCATGTCCTCACTGGTGCTGTATTTGAAAGTGGTAGACTGGATGATCGGGATCTGCCGCGGCTGTCCATTCCCCGGGGTATATCCTGCCTGTACACATTTTGTGCCTATTTTATAATCGTTCATTTTATTTTCCATGCCTTTCCGCAATCTGCCCTTCGTATCCGGCAGTCACATTATTGTCAAACTGATCTGCGCCATGATCTCTGCTGCAGATCATCAGTATTATTACTGTAGCATTATAAGCGCCGTTTTTCAAGAATTGTTTTTCCTGTCTGCCCGGAAGTAAAACACTTGCAGAAGTATGTTATTTTCGATAGTATATAAGTATCAGATGTACGGATACAGGTTGAGTCAGAACAGGTGATTGTCTGATCGATCCGGAAGATAAAAGGAGGAATCCTCATGACCGAGCAGGAGATCAAGGATATTTTACAACAACAGAACCACTTTTTTTCCAGTGGCAAAACGATCCCGGCGGAATTCCGCCTGAAACAGTTAGAAAGTCTGAAGGAGGCTATGATTCGCCATGAAGCCGACCTCGCTGCGGCATTGAAGGAGGATCTTGGAAAGAGCCGTATGGAGAGCTATATGTGTGAGACCGGGCTGACGCTGTCAGAGCTTACCTGGATGCAGAAGCATCTACGCAGCCTTATGCGCAGCAAACGTGTTTCCACCCCGGCCGCCCAGTTTGCAGCAAAGAGTTTCCGCTCCCCTTCCCCTTACGGAACTGTGCTGATCATGAGTCCATGGAATTACCCGGTGTTACTGACACTCGATCCGCTGATCGATGCCATAGCAGCCGGGAATACTGCGGTCGTAAAACCAAGCGCCTACGCCCCTTGCACGTTCGATGTCATGAAAACCATGATCGAAGAATGTTTTCCGGCACATTATGTTGCAGTGGTCGATGGCGGCCGCGCAGAAAATCAGGCATTGTTACAGCAGCGTTTTGACATGATCTTTTTCACCGGCGGAAAGACTGTCGGACGGGAGGTACTCCGCCATGCGGCTGAATATTTAACCCCTGTCACGTTAGAGCTTGGCGGAAAGAGCCCATGTATCGTTGACTCCACCGCTAAGATCCGGCTTGCCGCAAAGCGTATTGTCTTCGGCAAGTATTTAAACTGCGGACAGACCTGTGTTGCGCCGGATTATATTCTCTGTGACAAACGCATCCGTGATGAGCTTATCACTGCGATTTTAGCTGAGATTGAAAAGCAGTTTGGGAAAGAACCTCTGAAAAATCCGAATTATGGAAAGATCATCAACGAAAAGCATTTTGAACGCATTCTCGGGCTGATCAATGGGGAAAAGCTTGTATACGGAGGACAGTCAGAGCCTGAATCGCTCCGCATTGCGCCTACCGTTCTCAATAATATTACGTGGGACGACGCTGTGATGGGCGAAGAGATCTTTGGACCACTGCTTCCGATCCTCACCTTCGACACATTAGACGAGGCGCTTGATACCGTGGAATCCCACCCTCATCCGCTTGCGCTTTATTTTTTCAGTGAGGACAAGGCTGCACAGAAGAAGGTCTTAGATACCTGCCGTTTTGGCGGCGGCTGTATCAATGACACGATCATTCATCTTGCAACGAGCGATATGCCATTCGGCGGTGTCGGTGAGAGCGGCATGGGCAGCTACCACGGCAGGGTTGGATTTGAAACCTTCAGCCATTACCGCAGTATTGTCGATAAGAAAACGTGGATGGATCTGCCGATCCGGTATCAGAAATATACCGGATTGAAAGAAAAGATGATGCGGATGTTTTTGAAATAAAGGGGATTATACTCCCCTTTTATTTCCCTGTCTGCTGTGCTTTAGTTATTATATCTTTAATGTCCTCGACTCCTTCTATTCTGTTTATGCCAAAACATTTCTTACCGGCATCCTTTAGAGAAGCTCCAATATGATATCCTTCTTTACCATCTATAATCAGAAACCTATCATGAAAAGATGCTGTTTTTTTTACGGTAAGTGTTGGATACTGTGCATTAAAATTTGCTATATCCTGAGCCGATAACTTTGTATTAGGCAACGTGTATGTATAAACATTCACCCCTATATTCTTCTTAGCCAAAATGTTCAAAGTAATAATATCAATATATCCGTCAATAAGAATTATCTCCTTTTGGGCATGAGTAATAATATTTGTGAGTAAACTGAAAGCATCAAATATCTGTCCGTCAAAAAAAATCTTCTGACATTCCTCTTCATGATTGGATATATATTCAAATATTTTTGTAAAATTTTCCTCCGCATCTTTTTGTAATTCCAGTTGTTTCAGTTCAACAGCATTAATCCTTTCAAACAAAAGAGCATTGCTTGAAATAAAATGTCGCATTTCGCGAAATGCACGCATTATAAAAATACTTTGTTTTTCTGCAATTTCACCACTTAACACTGTCGCCAACATATAAATTCCCTGTTCGGTAAAAACATGGGGTAAATATCTGCTTTTGGGATTTATATTTGCGGTCGGAAATTTCGACCGCAAATCGTTTACTTCCTCCCTCGTCATTTGAAACATAAAATCTTCCGGAAATCTATTTTTATTATTCTTTACTTGTTCATTTAGTCTTTTCACTGTATAACCATACAGTATAGCCAGATCACAATCTAACATTATCTGTTTTCCGCGAATCGTATATATTAATTTTGATAGTTCAATATCCTGCTGCAGTAATGTTGGTCTCTCAACTATATTGGTAATTTCGTTCATCAAATTTCCTCTCTGGTTATTTTGAAGTTCCAAAACAAAACCTCAAATCCGAATCACAATATACAAATTCATTTTATATTTCTTCAAGACTTTGTATCTTCTTTAAAGCCTCCATATAAGCCATCAGACGCTTCTGCTGTTCTTCCTTAAGTCCATGATAATCTTGAACCAATTGAATATCATAAGGCGTAAAACAACTCTCACGACTTGTAACATTAATGTTTTCTTCATCCTCGATACCTTTTCCAGTAAGAAGTTGTTCTGGTGTTATCTGCAATACATTACAAATATCCATGATCTTATCTGCAGTAGGATTTGTCTTTCTTTTTTTCCATTCGCTGATGGTACTGGTCGCAATCCCAACCTGTTTTGCAAATTCAGCCTGTGTCATATTTCTGTCTTTCAATACTTTTAATATTCTCTCGCTGATCGTCATTTTATTTTCCTCTCGTTTTTATTCATATATATAAATTTCATATCTATGGATATATCTTATCACATTATATTCTTGTACTCAATATGAAAACAATTTTATATTTTCTCTTTTAGATAGAAAAAAGAACCGATTTCTCGATTCTTCTTTTCCAAACTCTATATTCACATTATACACTCCAATTTTTATACATAAAACTGTAATGCAAGTTCATTATAATGCAATATGTCTTCCACTTCTGCAAGCCGTGTCCTGATTTTTTCTGACGCCGGCTGTTTTGCAAGATTCTCTTTGATGCCTGTGTATATGAGCTTTTCTTTTTCAAGAAAAGTTTTCAACACAGGATGGCGGTTTTGCAGGAGTAATCCGCCATATAGGTCTGAAAGTTTCAACTCTTCCGAAGCTTTCTGTGCATTTTCACCCTGATACTGCACTTTCATCATCGGATAGAATTTTCCATCTTCCAACACCATGTCCTCTGCGAGAATGGCATATCCTTCTTCCCGTAAAAATTCACGGACATTCTCTATCTCGGACTGTGGCTGCAGGATGAGTTCTTTCGCAGACTGGCAGACTTTTTCCCCGTTTTTTAAGATATGCATGACCAGTCCGCCTCCCATGCCGGCGATGAGGACAGCTTCCACCTCGCCGGGTTTCAAAGCTGCCACACCGTCTGAGAGACGTGTCTGTATGTATGCCTGCAATCCATATAAAGCAATATGTTCTTTTGCCCGCTCTAACGGTCCTTCATTGATATCCATGGCAATTGCAGCTGGAATTTTCTTCTGCTGTAACAGATAGATTGGAATATATCCGTGATCTGTTCCAACATCTGCCAGTGTATATCCCTGTGTGACAAGAGCTGCGGCTGTCATTAAACGATTTGAAATCTTTACCATTTTACTCTAAGTAATCCTTTAATTTGCGGCTTCTGCTTGGATGACGAAGTTTGCGGAGCGCTTTTGCTTCGATCTGACGGATACGCTCACGTGTTACATTGAACTCTTTTCCAACTTCTTCCAGTGTTCTTGCACGGCCGTCCTCCAGACCAAAACGGAGTGTCAGAACTTTCTGCTCTCTCTCGGTCAATGTTCCAAGTACTTCCTCCAACTGCTCTTTTAAAAGTGTGAATGCAGCGGCGTCAGCCGGAACAGGTACGTTATCATCCTGAATAAAATCTCCAAGATGGCTGTCCTCCTCCTCACCGATCGGTGTCTCTAAGGAAACCGGCTCCTGGGAAATCTTTAAGATCTCACGCACACGCTCTACCGGCATGTTCATTTCTGCTGCGATCTCTTCCGGACTTGGCTCACGTCCTAACTCCTGAAGCAGCTGTCTGGAAACACGGATGAGCTTGTTGATCGTCTCAACCATATGGACAGGGATACGGATGGTTCTCGCCTGATCTGCGATTGCTCTTGTGATCGCCTGACGGATCCACCATGTTGCATAAGTAGAGAATTTATATCCCTTGCGGTAGTCGAATTTTTCCACGGCTTTGATCAGACCAAGGTTACCTTCCTGGATCAGATCAAGGAAAAGCATTCCACGTCCCACATATCTTTTTGCAATGGAAACAACCAGACGTAAGTTTGCTTCTGCAAGACGTTTCTTTGCCTCATCCCCTGCATCAAGATCTTTCTGCAAATTCTTGATCTCTTCTTTGATCTCTGCAAGTTCTTCCTCTGTTGCATTCTCTTCTCTGCTCTTTAAGATTGCGATCTTTTCCTTCGCCACAGCACCGGCTTCCATATTTTTTGCCAGCTCGATCTCTTCCTCTGCACTTAAAAGAGGTACTTTACCGATCTCCTTCAAATACATACGGACCGGATCTTCAATGGACACGCCATCCGGCACGGAAAGGTCGATTTTTTCCACTTCGATCTCGTCTTCATCATCTACATCGAGTAAAATTTCATCATCAGAATCATCATCTGTGATCCGAAGTACATCGATATTGTTTGCTTCCAGAAAATCAAGAATTTTATCAAACTGCTCTGCTTCTAACTGCATGTCCGCAAAGAAGTCGCTGATCTCCTGGTATTCCAACATGTTCTTTTTCTTTTTGGCCAAGGCTAACAGATCTTTTAACTTCTGCTGAAACTTTTCTTTTGTAGCTTCATCCATCACTGCTGCTTCTTTTTTGGTTTCCTTTACCTCGTTTTCTGTCTTTTTTGCCATTTTGGTTCATCCTCTCAAGTTTTCTACTATTTTGTCCCTAATCAATGGAAATATGCAATTTCTCCAATTCTTCCAGGTCACGTTTATCTGTTACAAGCTGCATCAGACCAGCCATATCTGTCGGTGCCAAATGCTCGGACCGATACTTGATACTGTTTTGTTTGATGCGGATAATGGTCTCTTTCAATGCCTTCTCCCGGTCTTCTTTTGACTCGACCTCATGGATTCTTGCATTGAAAAGCGCCGCAATCTCTTTCTGTGCCTCCTCATCAGGAAACATGCTGACGATCTTCGCCGGGTTTGCTTCTCCGCTCTCCTCAAACTGCTGGAATAATACTTCAGCTACCTTATGATATATCTCCTCCGTAAAATCCTTCGGTGCGATATATTTTTTTATCTTATGATATAATCCGGTATTCTCTATGAGCCATGTCAAAAGAAGTTTCTGGGATTGCTTCATCCCATCTTCTTTTTTGATTCCTCTGGCGGAGGCGTTTTTCTCATTGATACCGGTTTTTAACTGGGTTGGTTGTTTTCGGATGCCTTCCATCTGCATTCCGTATTTACCGACAAGCCGCTGTAAATCCTGCGTTGGCAGCATATATTTTTCCGCGACTGCCTGAATGTAAATATCACGCTCGATTTTTTCTGTGAAGGAGCATAGTTTCTTTGCCACTTCATGATAAAAGGCTGACTTGCTCTCCGGATCTTTCATGTCGTACTGCTGCTCTAAAATGCGTATCTCAAACATAAAGCTGTTCTCTGCATGATCGATACGATCCTGATACGCCTCTGCTCCCAAAGCCTTGATAAATTCATCCGGATCTTTGTGCGGACGCATATTAATTACCTTTGTCGTAATCCCTACTTCCTTTAAGATTGGAATCGCCCGGAGTGCAGCTTTCACCCCTGCGCCGTCACTGTCATAGGTTAAATACACTTCTTTGGTGTACCTTTTTAACAGATTCGCATGTCCTGCCGTCAGCGCAGTTCCAAGTGATGCCACCGCATTGTCAAATCCTGCCTGATGCAGCGCGATCACATCCATATATCCTTCACACAATAAAAACTGTGGTTTCTTTGTGATCCTTGCAAAATTAAGTCCATACAGATTCCGGCTCTTATCAAAAATCGGTGTTTCCGGTGAGTTTAAATACTTCGGCTCTCCATCGCCCATCACCCTGCCACCGAAACCGATGACTTTGTTGTGGACATCCATAATCGGAAACATGGCACGGTTCCAGAATTTGTCATAGCCGCCGCGTCTCTCATCGATTGTCACAAGCCCCGACTCTTTTAAGATCTCATCCTCATACCCTTTGGAACGGAGATACCGGTATAAGTCATCACTGTACTGATCCGAATATCCCAGACCAAACTTTTTCATGGTCTCCTCAGACAATTCTCTTTTCTGGAAATAAGCGAGTGCATGTTTTCCACGGTCATTCCGCAATAATGTATAAAAATATCTGGCTGCCTCTTTGTTGATCTCCAACAGCCGCTGTTTTTTATCTGCCTCTCTCTTCTGTGCGGCAGAATATTCCTGCTTTGGCAGGGCAACACCCGCCCGGTCCGCCAAGGCTTCCATTGCCTCCCCGAAGGTAAAGTTTTCATACTGCATCATAAACGTGAAAACATTCCCTCCGGCTCCACAGCCGAAGCAGTAGTACATTTGTTTATTCGGAGAAACAGAAAACGATCCTGTTTTCTCATTATGAAAAGGACACAGTCCAAAATAGGTGCTTCCCTTTTTCGTCAGATGCACATACTGTCCGATCACATCCACGATATCATTTCTGGAACGCACTTCTTCAATTATATCATCCGAAAAATATGGCATACTGCGTGTCCTCCTTTCCTATTAATATCCGTCTACCTGCCAGGCCTGCGCACGCCGCAGGCTATATTGGCTTAGTAACCATCCACTTGCCAGGCCTGCGGCAGGAAGTATTCGCTGAATTTGGTGATGGCATATTGGTCGGTCATACCTGCGATGTAATCGCAGATCACACGTTCCGTCTTTTCCCCTTCATCAAGCATTGCGAGGTATTTTTCCGGCAGGAACTCGATGTGGTCTTTGTAGAATCCAAAGAGCTGCCGGATCATTGCCTTAGCCTTCACTTCCTCACCCTTGGCAATTGGATTTGTGTATACATGATCGAACATAAAATGGCGCAGCTCAAACATGGCTTCCTGAATATCTGCTGACATCCGGATGTCATCCTGATCCATGCTGTTCATGATCACGTTATGTATGAGTGTATTTAAGCGCTGTTTTGTTGTAAAACCAAGTGTTTTACGGATTTCTGACGGAATATCATCCTCCGTCAGGATCTCTGCACGGATCGCATCATCCACGTCATGATAAACATAGGCAATTTTATCTGATAAGCGGACAACTTTTCCCTCTAAAGTATGTGGCATGGACTTGGACTGATGATTTAAAATGCCATCCCGCACTTCCCATGTCAGGTTTAAGCCCATGCCGTTTTTCTCAAGTTTTTCCACGATACGGACACTCTGCTCGTTGTGCCGGAATCCGTCTTCACAGATTTCGTTTAACACATACTCTCCGGCATGGCCAAACGGCGTATGCCCCATATCGTGTCCCAGTGCAATTGCTTCCACCAAATCTTCATTCAGACGCAGTGCTTTTGCAATCGTTCTCGCATTCTGCGATACCTCTAAGGTATGGGAAAGTCTTGTCCTATAGTGATCTCCCTTCGGTGTCAGAAAAACCTGTGTCTTATTCTTCAACCGCCGGAATGCCTTACAATGCAGTATTCTGTCCCTGTCTCGCTGAAAAACAGGCCGGACATCGCACTGTTCTTCCTCGCGTTCCCTGCCTTTCGTGTTCACACTGAGCGTTGCATAAGGACTTAATGTTTCCCGCTCCATTTTTTCAAGTTCTTCCCGTATTGTCATATGTATCACCTCTCTGATATCTGACAGTCTCTCCCGAAGCACCATATAAAAAATCGTTTCAATAAAATCTCCATATTTTTATTATTCGGCAGGATTTTTCAATTTCCTTTATTTTTTATAAAATTCATACAATTTTTTTATTTCAGATAATTCATGGCATCTAAAAGATTGCTCACACCGACCAGCCTGATACCTTTTACTTCTGTCATGGATTTTCTGCAGACTTCCGGTAGAATACAGACCTCAAAGCCAAGTTTTTTTGCCTCCTGCACCCGCTGTTCTGCCATATTTACCGCGCGGACCTCACCGCTTAATCCGACCTCGCCAAAACAGATGGTTTTCTCATCGATCGGTTTGTCCTTGTAACTTGAGATCAATGCAAGAACAATGCCAAGGTCGATTGCTGGCTCATTCATTTTGATTCCTCCTGCGATATTCACATAGGCATCACAGTCACCCAGCTTTAAGCCCAGTCTTTTTTCCAGAACTGCCATCAGAAGATTGACGCGGTTAAAATCCGTTCCTGCCGCTGTCCTTCGCGGAATCCCAAAATTACTGTGACATACAAGTGCCTGCACCTCCAAAAGGATTGGTCTAGTCCCTTCCATGGAACATGCCACAACAGAGCCGGACGCTCCCTCCGGCTTGCCGCTCAACATGTATTCAGACGGATTTTCCACTTCCACAAGTCCGTCCTGCCGCATCTCAAATACACCGATCTCATTTGTGGAGCCAAAACGGTTTTTTACACCTCTTAAAATACGGTAAGCCGCATGCCTGTCTCCCTCAAAATAAAGCACGGTGTCTACCATGTGTTCTAACACCCTCGGTCCTGCCACCACTCCCTCTTTCGTCACATGTCCCACAATGAAAATGGAGATTCCCATTCCCTTTGCGATCTGCATCAAAACACCTGTGGACTCGCGCACCTGTGATACACTGCCCGGTGCCGAGGAAACCTCTTCGTTAAACATCGTCTGGATGGAATCGATTACAACGATCTGCGGTTTTTCCCGGTCAATGACTGCCTTTATGGTGTCAAGATTTGTCTCACACAGCAGTTTCAGACTGTCCCCGAAATTTCCGATACGCTCTGCACGGATCTTGATCTGCTGCAAAGATTCCTCCCCGGAAATATAGAGCACTTTTATGTTATGCTCCGACAGATTCCTGCACACCTGAAGCAGCAATGTGGATTTTCCGATTCCTGGATCGCCTCCCACTAACACCATGGAACCCTGCACAATACCGCCGCCAAGTACACGGTCTAATTCTTTCATGTCTGTTGACACACGCTTGTCATAGGTCATCTCGATCTGGGACAGTGGCAGTACCTTTGCCTCTGACGCTGTTGCTTTCTGCTTTGCCAGTGTGCCCGCACTCTTTTTGTCCACCACTTCTTCTACAAATGTATTCCATTCCTTACATCCCGGACACTGCCCCATCCATTTGGACGATTCGTATCCGCAGGACTGGCAGAAAAAAATACTTGTTTTTCCTTTTGCCATATAACCTTCCCTATCAAAAAAAATAACCGGAAACTCTGCAAATAGTTCCGATTGACATTAAAAGGAGTTGCCGTTTCTGACAACCCCTTATCATTTCTTAGCATTTCTGAATCTGAACTTCTACCGGTTTCTCTCCAAGTTCCACACTGACGGTTAACTTGCCACCGAGATTTGTTTTCATCTTACCTGCGCTTGCTCCGTCCACTGTAATTTCATACTCAGTCTCTTCTTCTAACTCCAGTGTGATCTGAGCATCTTCCGGTCCTTCCACGGAAAAAGAAATTCCTGTGTCCGTTGCATTCAAATGATATGCCGCTGTTCCCGGTACGGATTCATAAACAAACATACCATTACGCTCCAGCTTTGTGATGTCTTTGTAAGTTTTTACCTTATAAAGATCTCCCTGATGCCCGAAGTTATCAAGCTTTGCCTTTGCATCCAGAGTGTAATCTCCAAAACTGATCGTTCCATCTGCTTCTGAACGAATTAATTCACTAATAGCGCTCATCTTTTCCTCCTGTGGTACAGTCCTTCTCTGCCTGCTGCACCGTAAAAATTTTGTAAAATCATTATAGCTCAACTACATTTCGATTGCCAGCATTTTCATCATTTTTAAGGATTTTTTTATTTTTGTGTTACTGTTCCTTTACTTCAAAAACAACTGCATTCTTTTTCGTAGTGACGATCACTTCATCACCCTTTTTCACCTTGCCGTCTAAGATTTCTTCTGCAAGCTGATCCTCGATCTCATTCTGGATTTTGCGGCGGAGTGGTCTTGCTCCATATTTCGGTTCGTATGCTTTTTCCACAATATAATTTTTCACGCTGTCACGCACATGAAGTGTGATATCCATCTGGCTCTTACAACGGTCTGTCAGATCTTTCAACATTAATGTGACGATCTGTTTCATATCATTTTTGTTCAGTGAACGGAATACGATGGTCTCATCAATACGGTTTAAGAACTCCGGTTTGAAAATCCTGCGCACTTCCTCCATCACACTGTTTTTCATGCGCTCGTAATTCTGCTTTTCATCATCAGAAGATGCAAAACCAAGTTTTTTCGGTTCCACAATGGACTGTGCTCCTGCATTTGATGTCATGATAATGATCGTATTTTTAAAGTCCACCTTGCGTCCCTGGGAATCCGTGATATGTCCATCGTCTAACACCTGGAGTAAAATATTAAATACATCCGGATGCGCTTTTTCAATCTCGTCAAACAAAATCACGGAATACGGATTCCTGCGCACTTTCTCGCTGAGCTGACCGCCGTCCTCATGTCCGACATATCCCGGCGGGGAACCGATCATTTTAGAAACACTGTGTTTCTCCATGTACTCCGACATATCAACACGTATCATCGCCTGTTCATTGCCGAAAACAGCCTCCGCCAGCGCCTTGGAAATCTCCGTTTTACCTACGCCTGTAGGTCCTAAGAACAGGAACGAACCGATTGGTCTTCTCGGATCTTTTAAACCGACACGTCCACGTCTCACCGCTTTTGCCACAGCCGTCACAGCTTCTTCCTGACCAACGACACGTTTGTGCAGCGTTGCCTCTAATTTTTTCAGACGGGCTGCCTCGCCTTCTGCCAGTTTCTTCACCGGAATTTTTGTCCAGCCGGAAACAACATCTGCCACATCATCCTCTGTGACAGACAGATTCTTTCTGCGGATCTCACGCTGCACTTTTTTTGTCTGCTTCTCAAGCTCTGCTTCCAATGCTTCTTTTTCTTCCTTGCACTGTTTTGCAAGCGCAATATCGGAATTGCTCAGAGCATCCTCTAACTGTAATTCTTTTTCTGTGATCTGATTTCTCAATTCCGCAAGTTTCTCTGTATGGTTAGACACGCCAAACCGCACTCTTGCTGCTGCTTCATCCATCAGATCAATTGCCTTATCCGGCAAAAAACGGTCATTGATATAGCGCGCTGACAGGCGGACTGCCGCCTCGACTGCCTCATCCGTGATCTTTACATGATGATGTGCTTCGTATTTACCGCGAAGCCCTTTCAAAATTGCAACTGTCTGTTCCTCGCCCGGTTCCTCCACCGTCACAGGCTGGAATCTTCGCTCCAGTGCAGCATCTTTTTCTACATATTTGCGGTATTCTGTGATTGTCGTTGCTCCCATGATCTGAATCTCACCACGGGCAAGTGCAGGTTTTAAAATATTAGAGGCATCGATCGCGCCCTCTGCGCCACCGGCACCGATGATTGTGTGAAGCTCATCGATAAACAGCAAAACATTTCCTGCTTTTGTCACTTCCTGAATCACTTTTTTGATACGCTCTTCAAATTCTCCACGGTATTTTGAACCAGCCACAATACCGGATAGGTCTAAAGATACCACTCTTTTTCCCTGAACAGAGTCCGGTACAAGGCCGGATACGATACGCTCTGCGATTCCTTCCACGATAGCCGTTTTACCAACTCCCGGTTCTCCGATCAGACATGGATTGTTCTTCGTTCTTCTGCTTAGAATCTGAATCACTCTCTGGATTTCTTCCTCACGTCCAACCACCGGATCCAGTGCTCCTTCCGTTGCAAGCTGTGTCAGATCTCTGGAATACTGATCCAGCGTCGGGGTTCCCTCATTATTTTTCTTTTTTCCCGGACGACCATTCTGAAATTCTTCGCGGTAAAGATTTGCATCTTCCCCCATCGCAATGAGAGTGTCCACAAAGACTTTCTGCATATTGACGGACAGCGTTGTCAGTAATCTGGATGCAACACAGTCTGTCTCTTTGATCATGGCAATCAGAATATGTTCTGTTCCAATGGCATCAGCATGGAATCTGACTGCCTCCTTCTCTGCATTCTCAAGAACTTTTGCTGCTCTCGGTGAATAACCATCTGATTCTGCTACTGCTGTTCCCTCTGCCGGAGCGATCAATTCTTTGATCAGATCTACAATTTTATCTAACTCTACACCATTCTCATTCAGAATTTTTGCCGCTACTCCTGAATTTTCCTTCAATAGCCCAATCAGTAAGTGCTCGGTTCCGATATAATTATGATGTAATGATTTTGACATTTTGCCGGCGATATCAATCGCTTTTTTGGCTTTTACAGTGTATGGTAATTGCATGTTGTCTCCTCATGTTATTTATTAGGTGATTGCAAACTCTCCTTAATCTATCTCAAATTGTTCAAAATCAACAAAATTTTCGAAAACACGGTTCCACAGTGTTTTCTCAAGCTTTTGTTGATTTTTCACAATTTAATTTACGTTATGAATGATTTTCGCAATTACCTACATTCTATTTTATATTATAAATCATTTAGGTCGAAAACTTCCATTCCTTTTTCATTTTTCACAGAAGTTTCATTTTTTTGCGGCACATCCATTTTTTCATTTTCAGTAGATGATTTTTTCTCGGACTTTTCTTCTGTCACTGATTTCTCAGAAGTGGATGGAATTTCATCCTCATAATCATTCCATTCGCGGTAAGCCCTGTTGATTGGATGTTCTTCCTCGATGTACTCTTCCTCGTCATCGAAATAATCGTCCTCATCCTCATTTTTTTCTTTTTTTCGGAATCCACGGAATTTTCCCAAGAAAGGTTTTTTCTCGGTTTCTGTCTCTTCGTTTGCTTCGTCGTCCTCGTTCTCTGGCTCGTCAAGCTCCGGATCGTCGTCCTCTGAGAGTTCGTCTTTTCCTTTTTTCTTTCTGCCAAAGAGCATGATATTCAGTATGACCACAACTGCGATTGCCAATACAAAAATAAGCACAGCGATCATGTTTCTGGAAAAGGATTTTGCATCTTTATATTTCTTTGAGAGTTCATCATACTCGCTCTGCAATGCTGCAAGATCATCCGAAGAAGAATCCGCTGTCTCTGTAATATTTCCGTTCACACGCTGGTAAGTGCCTTCTGCTGCATCATACTGATACCAGCCTTCGGTTCCGTCCTGATTTACTGCATAAAAGATATAGAAATCAGACGCTTCCTCTCCATCCTCTGCCGGAAGCTGGTAAGCGGTCATCACGGTATTTTCCGGCATTTGCAGGGACACCTGCACATAACTCTCCGGCAGTACCGAATCAAGCGGTGCCAAAAGTGGAATCACATAACTGCTCTCACCTGCAGTAAACTTCATAAAATCATAGACAACATCCCTGGTCTCATCATAAATAAAGAATCTGCCGGTCGTTGCGTCCACATTGTCTGTTTCCAGATAGATCAGAGAAATTGTTCCTTTGTCAAACGTCAGACCTCTGCATTCCGTTCCACGGAAATTAACTGTTGCTTCTGTAAAATCAGCCGGAATCTGTTCCTCTGTAAAATTGTCTGCGATATGGTAGGTCGTGTTATTGATCACAACATCTGCCGCTGATACCGGAGTTTCCGTTGTGTCCACTTCCTCAGTATCTTCTGGGGTCTCGCTGTCACCATTTCCGTCGTCTCCGTTTTCACCGCCTGTAGTTGTCGTCTCACTTCCGGTGGTTCCTGCTGCCTGTCTTGTCACAGTGATTTTATAAGTGGCTGTTGTTCCGTTTTCTGCCTTTACAACAATCTTCACAACATTCGCTCCGACGGCAAGATTCGTGTTTCCGGTAACCGATTCAACGGTTGCCTTTTCATTGACCGGTGTTGCACTCACTGCAATACTTGTCACAGAATTATCCACAGCTGCCGTATACTTTGTGGTGCTTCCCTTAAAAGCCGGAGACAATGTTCCCGGTGAAATCGTCAGTGCCTTTAAGGAATTATCTGCGGATAAAGCTGCCGTATTCGTATTGCTTCCATTTCCCGCATTTCCATTGCTGCCGGAGCTTCCGTTGTTACCGGCACTGCTGTTATTTCCTGTATTGCTGCCTGCTGCTTCGTTTTTGACCGTTACAGAAGTGCTGCTGCCTGCCATGGAATCCAATTCTTCTTCGGTACCGTAAATAACACCATCCGTAGCAGAAAGCGAAATAGAAGCTTTTCCCGCACTGATTGCTTTTAATGTCACACTGAAGCTGTCACTCGCTACCGAAATACTTCCGCCGCCACCGCCATAAGTTGCATTACAGCTCACAAACTCCAGAATGCCGGCATCATAGGTCAAAACCATATTGGCATATGCACTGTCCCCGGATGCACTTAATGCTTTTGCCGTTACCGTCACAGTCTGTCCGATATTCAGGGAACCGGCAGACACAGCGATCGTTGTTTTTCCGGAAGCCGCCTTGGCATGCATCTGCGGTGTCATAAGGCAGATGCATAATGTTAACAGTGTAATGATCACACCTAATTTCTTTTTCATTTTACTCTCCATTCTTATGTGTGAAAATTGTATTTTCTCACTAAAATAACTCTTTCTATCCACACAGCCCTGTTACTGTTCAATCTGTGCTGCATTTATAATATGTTTCTGCAAAAGCACAAGGTCTTTTACGGAAACTTTTCCATCTCTGCTTATATCCGCAGCCGCTGCATACGCACCGGAAAGCTGTGATGTTCCAAGAATCTGTTTCTGCATCATGACCAGATCGACCACAGAGATTTTTCCATCTCCATTGATGTCACCGTAAATGACAACGTCATACTGCTTCACCAGTGTTCCATTTGCATATACTGCAATTTTATTACCTGTTCCGACTGCACCGGTATTTTCTGTGCCATCTGCTTTCAACACTTTGACCGTGCTGCTTCCCGCTGAGATATTGGCAAGTACAGAAGAAGCGCCTGTTCCCGGTGTAATACCTGTGATCACGGTATCTCCCAGTTTATAGGAGGTAGAAACGGATACGCCGTCCGCAACCGTTGTTCCACCACTTTCCGGTGTCTGGGTATTGTCTGCTGCCGGCTGCTGTCTTACCACATTGATCGTGTAGGTTTTTGCCGAACCGCTCTGTGACACACAAGTTACGTTGATCGCATTATTTCCATAATTCAATGCATAAGTTCCCGCCCCGGAAACTCCCGCTTTCGGTGCAACTGCCGAAGCACCTACATTGATCGAGCTTACCTCGGTTCCAACGATCACGGAATAATCGGTTACTGCTCCCTGGAAAGACGGTGTCAGTCCATATCCGCTTACGCTGAGAGAAGAGAGCCAGTTATTCGGATTACCACTGTCTGAAAACGTCACTGCTGACTCCGGCATATTGCTATACACCGGAATACGGAATATAAATCCCTGTGATTTATCCGCATAAGCGGTGCTCATTGTTTTTCCTTCTGACATTGCCGCCTGCACATTTGTCATGTACTGATGTGAGTATATGCTGTTCATATTCACCACATTAAATTTCTGGAAATATAAGGTGTTCTGCCCTTTTTTCACATAATTATTTCCAACGATACCAGCTCCACCATTAATTGATTTATAAATAGAATTCCAGTCGTTATTTTTCGCATAAATCAATCCGTTGACCGTCGCAGACGCAGACGATGTCGTATATGCTCCGATATTAAAGTAATTGTAATATCCATTATAGCCAGAGTAATTGCCAGAGATCAAAGGACTTGTCCCCTTATTTCCCTGCTCCTGCTTACATCTTGCAGCCAGATGATAAGGACTGACACTCAAGTTCTGTCCCACTTCCATGAAAGTATCTGCATAGCTTCGCGATGCTCCGTCTGTATCGCTATAGTTTCCACTCATAAAACTGCCTGACAGAATATTTCCAACTCCTGTCACGTTCTGATATGGCGCATATTCTAACGTTTCAAACTGAAAAATATACGTGTCATTCAGGTAATTTCTCGGATCCATGCAATATGCTATGTAATTGGAGGAGGCACTTACCCAGCCTGCTCCGTCATAACCATACCATTTGTTGGTCGCCCAGTCATAAGCCCCCGTCTCCGTTGACTTTCTCGCATCATTGGAAGAACTCTGCACCAGATTCCTTCCGACAACACTCTCATTTGCAATGACGGTATTCCAGTCCAGTCCGGTCTGTACCGGAACGAACTGCCAGTCTGGATACTTCTGGTGCAATGCCAGAAGCGAATTACAGTAACTGTCCGGAAATCCCGCTGCTTTTAACGATGCAACATACTCATCATCCGTCACCGTTGTGGTGTCTCCCTGCGATCCATCCGCAGAAGTCTGTCCGGTTACCGCAAGGTATGTTCCACAGATCCACCCGGCATAATCCACCCCATCTTTATTAAACGTCACATTATACCAGATTGTCCCATTCGTTGTTGTCTGTCCCAGCACATTCACCGTCTGGTCTCTTTTTACCATGGTCACCGGCGAATATGCCGTGCTTGCTCCGGTTCTCACGTAAACGTTGCCATTGGTGTTCGTGACCACTCCGACCGCTCCCTGTGCCGAACTGTCTGTGATCGCACTTCCGGAAGAGGTATCTTCTGTTGAAAGCGTGATAAAATCTGACCGGATATATCCGGTGGATGCCATTCCATTATAGGAAATCTGTACCTTGTACCATTTCATTCCATCGGAGCCATCCACTTCATCTATCACACGGACTGCTGTACCCGCAGCTAAAGATGTGATCTTGTCCCCATCTACCGGAGTCTTTCGCATCTGTACCGGTCCATCATTCAAAACACCCGCCGTCTCCGTATACGCATAACTTTCCAACGGTTTTACCGTAATGACCGCAGCCGCTGCTGTCACACCAAAAATCGTTGCAAAGATAAAGCTCCGCCATTTTCTCTGTTTTATATTAAGGTTTCTTCTCATTTTTCCTCCAGATGCCTTCGGTATTCCCCAAAAAGACACAGTAAATCAAGTTTATTATATTTAATTCACGATAGAGCGTCAACCTTAATCTGGTAAATATGGTAACTGATATGTATGATACAGCAAAGTGCTCAGATACTGCCTGAGCAGTAACGATGTTTTGTCCTTTTTTCCACCTTATCATTGGTGAACTACCCATTGTCTTAAGCCAATGGGCTTCCTGCTTCATCGACCTCGTAACCTACTATCTCCACAGGCGTTAAT